>Ga0265797_10003995_pt1 | contig 22965 bp, 24 predicted proteins | sample P2T30metagenome_FD_192433 | JGI IMG/M metagenome (GOLD analysis project Ga0265797, IMG submission 192433) | Plant litter microbial communities from East Loma Ridge, Irvine, California - P2 T30 | ecosystem: Environmental > Terrestrial > Plant litter > Unclassified | place: USA: California... | reverse complement strand
ACCATGACCCCAGCGACAGCGCGCTTCATCAACTGGCAGCACTCTGCCAGCGCTGCCACATGATTTACGACGGTCCCGAGCATCGCCGTCGACGTTGGATGAACGCACATTACCGGCGTGCGCTCGGCGATCTGTTCTACGGCCCATATCCGACTTGGGGGGCGGACTGGATCACGCCGACACCCATCAGCATGCTCGACCACAGCCGTTCGCTATATGCGAACGTCCGGTAGCTCGGAGCACCAAAGACGCTGCGCCGGTTGGATTAGACAAAAAAAGGGCCGCCAAAAGCGACCCGAGAAGTTTTGGGAGAGGATGCCTGAAAGGCGTCACCTTGGTATCCGGCAGGTCGGGCAATGGCGATTGCAAATCTATCTAATCCGGATTGCATTTCATGCACTTAGCACAGGGTTGGAGCCAAACTCCTCCCCTAGTTAGCTCAATGACAGGGACACTATTCACAAGGGTTCGATAGCGCGGGGAGCGGCTGGGTTCCCAGTGCCGATCGTCGTGCCCGACGACAGTCGTTCGCATATAGTCCTGCGATCAGGCGAGCCATGCCTGCGCGTGGTATGATCAAGTTTCGATTTGTCATGCTCGTCGACAAGACGCTGCATGGCGGGAAAATACATCGGCAGTACAAACGATAAGGATAGGCCATAACGGTGGGAGCCAGTCTACCGCGACGTTCACGACGGCGTTGGCCGGGGTAGGGCATCGAGCGCTGCCGATACCTGCAGGCGCAAATCGTAAGACAGTTTACATAATACCTGTTATCGGCCTGAGCAAGCTATATCGCGCTCTGCTCCGCTACCTTACAGCTGTGCACTGTTTGCTAAGGCGACGCACCGTTGAGACTAGCTTGGCCATTGCCGGATCTCGGATCGGCTCGGCAAGTCGTAGCTCTCGGCTACGTCCGTCGATTGTCAGACCCACCGTATAGGTTCGAGCATCCGGCCTCGCCGTGTCATTTGATGCCGCGCAGCCGAAAAAGTTTGTCTGATCCGCGAGGCTGGTGATTTCCTGACGCTCAGGGGTGGCGAGATCGTCAAAGGAGACCGTCTGCTGCTTCGCAAGTCCGGGAAAATGGGCAAGGCCGCCCTCGATCCGCACGCGGGCCTCGCCCGTAACCGTCTCATCGCATGCCTTGCCCGTCTGCATCAGATCACTCCAACTGCGCTCCAGGCCTCGGTAACCGCGGTCACCTCGGCACTGCCTGAACCGTGCAAACGCATCGCGACGTCGATGGTGACGCGGGCGAAGCCGGCGAAGTCCGTATTGGCCCTCGTATTAGGGTCCAACAGCGCATTGTACCAGATTTGGCCAGCGCGGTCCCATGCATTTCCACCGAGCGCGATGGCCGCAAGATAGAACGCTCTGTTGGGGATGCCTGAGTTGATATGGACGCCGCCATTGTCCTGATTGGTGCGAACGAAATCGTCCATGTGTCCCGGCTGGGGATCTCTGCCGAGCACGGGATCGTCGTAGGCGGTACCCGGCGCCATCATCGACCGGAGGGCAACGCCGTTGACCTTGGCCGTCAGCAATCCGGCACCGATGAGCCAATCGGCCTGGTCGGCGGTCTGCCCAAGTAAGTGCTGCTTTACGAGGCTGCCGAACACGTCGGAGATGCTTTCGTTGAGCGCGCCCGACTGGTTGAAGTAAGCGAGCCCGGCCTCCCGCTCGGTGACACCGTGGGTCAGCTCGTGACCGATCACGTCGAGCGAAATCGTGAAGCGGTTGAACAGCTCACCGTCACCGTCACCGAAGACCATCTGGGTGCCGTCCCAGAAGGCGTTGTCATAGTCCTGGTCGTAATGGACTGTGGCATCGAGCGGCAGCCCGGCATCGTCGATCGAGTTGCGCTGATACGCCTCCCAGAACAGCGCAAACGTAGCGCCAAGGCCGTCATAGGCCTCGTCGACGGCGATATCGCCGGTCGGTCCATCGCCCTCCCGCCGCACCACCGTCGCACCCGGAGCCTCAGGCTCGCCGCCTGCGTCGCGAATGGTCCTTAGCGGACTTGGGGCCAGGATGTTACCCGCCGCAGCACGCCAGCGCGCAATTGCACCGGTGACGGGTCCGGCTGTGCTGGCGCGGACAAGCCGAATGGTCGGATCGACCAGCAGGCTGCGAACCGCCATGGCGCGCATCTCAGGCGAACCGTTTTCGGCGATTTGCGACAAGATATAGGGCGGCAGGATGCAGTGAAGCGAATGACGATGGGTGGAGGTGCACAAGTTCGTATCTCCTGTGGGGGTTTGTCAGCTGCGGGCGCGGCGAAGCACGAAGGGCACAAGCGCGACCCACATGATTGTGATGAAGGCGAGAAGTTGGCTGGTTTGTTCGGGGCCACCCGGGAGGTAGCCAAAACCACCCAGCGAGGCGGCATAAAGCTCGAACGAGATCACCGAGACGGCGATCGCCACAACATCTGCGTCTCCCCCTCTTTCCTCCTGCGTTCCGAACCAGCGCAGTGCGACGATGAAAAGGGTGATGAAGCCTATGAGGATCAGGCGGATGACGATGTCGCCGGCAGAGATCCCGATTGCGAGCGGGTAGAGCGTTACTGCCTCAACCGGGAACAGCTTCACGAGGCTGGTATAGTAGGGCTCCGGCGCGGGTTCCGGGCGCCGCCCTCCCCTCACCGTCAGTGCGAATCCACTACGGAGCCGCAGCGTGCCGCGGAGGGAAGGTCGTGCGGCTGTGCCGCCCTGTCCGTTGATCGCCGTAATCGCGCGCTGCACTGCTCCAGCATAGCGAGACACAGCGGCGTCCCCGGGGGTGAGAGCTATGCCGATAGCCCTAGCCTGCTCGCATCGATCGAGAACCGTGGCGAAGACCGGTGCCTCACTGGCCTCACCGCTATGCAGAGCGGCAAATCGGTCACTTGCGTTGCCGAGCGCGGTGCGCAGGCCGAAGAAGGTGTCGAAGAAGCGCGGCAGGTAATGCGGGTTCTCGGTGAACGCCTGCAGCTGGTTGGTGAGAGCGTCGACCGCGTCCACGGCCTGGGTAAAGGTGGTCATTGGATCCTCCTCAGGCAGGGGTGGCGAGTGACGCGATCAAGCCAAGCGCGCGGGTCATGCGGTCGATGTTTAGGCGGGCCGCAGCGCGGCGCTGCGCAGGCGTGAGGCGGCCGGCGAGCGCATCGCGCAGTCCCGCCTGAGCTTTGGCGGCCAGGTCGATTGCATCTGCGACCAAAACCGCGCGTGCGGGTCCATCCTTCGCGGCCTCACGAGCGGCGAACACGCGGGCGGCGAGCAGCTCCCGCTGGTCGGACGACAGGCTCTCGCGATTGCGGATGTAGGTGCGGAACAGGGCGTTCCCGTAGAGGTCGTCGGCGTTGCGTGCAGCCCCCCTGCCCCACGTCGTCACCTGGACCGACAACGAAGACAACGCGCGATCAACAACCGCACCGCGCTCGATAACCAAAGCGCGGACATCCGTCGTCTGCCGTGCCTCGCGCGCGAGATCGGCCGCGAAGGCGATCAGCGCGACGAGGCTTTGGCCCTGCTCGCTGGCAACAGTCGCGTTGACGTTTGGCAGGTCGGTGCCGGCGACGAAGTTGCTGAAGCGCGCAAGCCGGTCGGCCTGGTCGGCAAAGGCGGTGATCTCGACCGAGACGTCGGTCTTGGGCGCATCGAGGATAGCAGCCAGTGCATCAGCATAGTCGCTGATCGCGGCGATAAGCGCGATGCGTGGTTCAAGCACAGCGCGCGGGCTGCTGCCAATGTCGATTTCGAACGCCGTATATCCCGGCGATGGGGCGTCGCTGACGAGGCACAGCGGCGCTGCCGGGGCCGATGGTGCGATAGGCACCTGAATCCGAAGGGGCGTCGCCGGCAGGCAGCTCGGATCGCTCGCGACCAGCGCTGCAGCGGCCTCACGGCGACGTTGCTCGATCGTATCGAAGTAGCTGGCGGTTGCCGTCACGGCCTCGCGACTTCGTGCTTGTACCGCCCCCGCTTGCTCGAGCCGGATCGCGTTCGTGGCGCATCCGGCAAGAAGCAGTGGAATTAAGATCAACGGTAGAACGGCAATCATGCAGTGGCGCATGGCAGTCTCCTTCAAGCGTTCGGGCATCATGCCCTTAAACTGCGATCCTCCCTCCCCTTTCTTCGCCCGAGGATGCGGCGCGGCCTTCCCTGCTCCTGCAGCCGATGGCGGGATCGCAGGGTGGTAACGACATTGGTGATACGCGTGATGAGTGCTGCAATACCTACGAGCATTGGGCCGTCGATCATGTCGGTCATGTCGGTCATGTCCCCGACTCCTTGTTAATCCGATGCCCCATGTTCCATATATGTTCCCTGTGGGACAGTGCTATTTTGCCGTCTCAGACGAGGATATCGTCCGGCCCAGTGATTAGCCGTCGGACGACCTCGCCCCGATCACGCTCTTCGTTCGAGAAGCCATCGAACTGGCGCAATTCGTTAAAGTCGAGATCGGTCAGCCCTTCGATAGAGAGCACCGACCGTTGGTAGGTCTTGAACGCGCCGAACAGGAGCGTCTGCTCGGTCAGGTCGACGTCGTGATCGATAAGGTATGCGGACGCTGACGGTCGGCCGTCATCATGGATGAAGGCGACGACCTTCCAATAGGCAAGCGGGATCGCGACGTCGCGGTAGACCGGGTCGTTCTGGCGGAAGACCGGGCCGGTAAACACACTCGCGCGCTTGCCGATCCGGCGCGTGTTGGTGAGGATGTAGTCCTCGAGGCTAAGCCAAGTGCGCTGATTAAAGGCCGAGAGCTGCGGCGCGCAGTTGGTGAAGTGGAAGGTATCTCGGTTAGCGACGCCGGCGGTCGGACCCCAGTTTGGATCCTCGCGGCGCACTAGGTGGCCCCGGTCGAAGTCGTTGTTGGCGTAAAGCTCGTCGCCTGCCTGAGCACCCTCGGGGATCCGGCCGTCAAAGGCCCATGGATCACCGCCTCGTGAGACCGAGACACTCGCGCTGCCGTCGATGTTGACGCCTGTGAACAGCGCCAAGCGACGGCTCTTCGACATGACGATCGAGAAATGCTCGTAGTCGAGGCGGGCATCGGCGCTCCCGGCGACGGGCAGGACGTCGGCTGCAATCGCGGCGGTGCCGGGCAACGGCACGACAAACGCGCCAAGATGCTCGGCCTGGTAACCCTGTCGCACTGCAAACGATGAGGCCGGGGAAGTTCGGACGGCTGTCGCGTCAGGCGACAGCAGGCCATTGTTCGTCAACGTGATCGGGCGGAGATCTTTCAAGCGGGGTCGATAAGACAGGTCAGTCATAAGATTTCTCCGATGGTTTCGGGTTGGGCTCGCTCGAGGCGTAGTTCTTTACCCACGAGCGGGTCCCGATGGGTCTGGATCAGCTTCATAACGGCGGAAAACGGCAGTCACATTGCATCAAGGCGCGGCACTTTTAGCTTTGGCAAAGTTCGGCCACGCCACACCGCATGATCACCCCTGAAGTTTCGACACCGAAATCCTCGATGGCGGCTATGTCGAAGCGGTGTTCCACCGGGATTCAAACGGCGGTCGCCACGGCGAACTGATTTACCGCATCCCGCGCGAAACCTACCATGCCGACGCCGCGCACATTCACCGCATTGTCTAGTTGCCGAAGGGTGAATGTTGGACGGTCGTTCATGCAGGTCCCCACACGCGTGAAACCCGGTTCTGGCGGTTTAGTGACACGGCCCAGTACCGGGCTTGGCATGAGCGGAGATGCGCCTCGTTATGATCGCGAATTAGCCGGGCAGTTGGTCGATGACGCTTTGTGCATTCAGCCTGGGGTTCACGCGGACATAATCGCGTTTGATGGTGCGAACGAACGCCTCTGCCATGCCGTTCGATTGAGGACTGCTGACTGGAGCCGTGCGCGGGATTAGTCCAATGCCCCAATCGAAGGCGCGTGTATTACGAGCGGTGTAGCAGCTGCCGTTATCGGTGAGCCACTCGATCTGTTCGGGTACGCGGTTCACCTGCCCGTACCGATGCTCGACCATGGCGACCATCAAGTCCTGGACGTCCTCGACAGTGATGCCGCCCGTTGTTGCCACGTGTCCCATGGCCTCGCGATCACAGCGGTCGAGCGCGAATGCGACACGCACCTTCTCGCCATTGGCACAGTTGATCACCAGCCCGTCGGAGCGTCAGCGGGTGTTGCGCAGAGGATTTATTGGGATGCAGTGGGATGCAGATTTAGTCGGATAACCCGTTGTAAATGCTAGTTTGTTTTTAGTGTATGACACTGGGATGCAGATTGGGATACACTGTCTTACACACTTAAACTCCGATAAGTCATTGATATCGCAGGAAACCGAGCATGCGCAGCTTGCGTAAGGTGTGTACCGCTGTAGTCCTAGTCCATATGTGCAGTTTGTGGGGTTCTGCTTCTTTCTGCCTGCTTCGGACTCGGTTGATATTTCAGGAGGCAACGCCCCGCCTCCAGGCGGAAGCACGGCCTGTTATGGCTTCGCGCATCCATCCAGCATGCTGGTCGATATCGGTGCCTCGGGCTGTACTCGGTCGAGGAATGGAATGATCATCGTAGGTTCACGGGCGGCTGACAAACCAGTCCGCTGACGTAGTCTTGTGACCTGGTTTTTTCACTGAAAAGGTACAGACGCCGGACGTAAAAAAATGATCGCGATCGAGGTCAACAACTGCGAGCTGAGCAGCAACAAACGGCGCATCAGGCCAAACCTTTCAAGTGTGATCAACACGGTCGAAAAGCTGCGGCGGCTGATGCTCCCGCTGGACTCCCAAAGCGATCCGGTGAGGTAGTGAAGATGCTACGTAGACGAAGCCAAACTGGATCATGGTAGAGGCAGATCGTGAGAGTCGTCTAGGCGTCGCCGCGGCGTTCTATATGCAGCACAGATAACACGGCTGGTGGCTTCAGGATCACCCGGATGGGGCCAGGCAGTTTGACGCATTGTAAAAGCCATCAGCTTCGTCCGGATGAATAATTTCAGATCTCTAATCCACATAGGCAACGCTAAAGTCGGATGCTCCATGAGCTCCGGAAAACCTGCAAATAGCACGTAGCCGCGCCTCTGGCAGATAGAGCGCTTGGCCGATGTTGAGACGGTACAGCCGGCACGATCACGGCGCCGTTAAAGGCGGGTGCAAAACGGTTATGCGTGACCAGACATAGGTTGAGCATTCGAGGTCCCGGATCGTTGGCGACTTGGCAATCTGGGGTCTGCAGAAATTGTACGTCCATAACGGTACCGCGGTTGATTTGGGTGCCAACTCGGATGCTGGCTTGGAACATTGCCACGCGTTTGAGATACTGTGCTGTGTCGATTTTATATGTCCGGCTCGGTGATGTTGGGAACCGCGTATTGAGCGTGATGTCGTTACGTAACGCCGCCCGCAAAACAGGCTGCGGTCGGCCTTTTCTGGACGAGCAAATCACGTCATCCTCCGGCTTGCGGCGTTGTCGTCGATCGTAACGGCTGAGGGTCAAAAACAGCTGCATAGATTCAGAGCGGGCTGGCTTTAACTCGTCGCAGACACGCTGATCACGATACCTCCTACAGCCGCTTGGTCATGGCTGTGTTCGTTGCCACGGCGTAGTTGCGTCTGCGCCGCCTCGAGCACTTCTCCGAGGACGTGACTGCGCCTAGCCACGACGCCGACTGAGAGCATGATCAACCCCAAATGCTGATCGTTGTCGCGCACCTCCATCTCCCGCGCGCTGGAGCCCGCACTTGCGGCCGAGATCATGTCGGCAGCTGCTGCCGGGTCAATACCTTCGATGAGGATCGCAAAGGTGCTGCCCCCCCACTGGTCTAACAGATGGCCGCTGCACTGCTCTACCAGCGTCAGTGCAACGGCGGTGAGGAGACGATCGCCAACGGCTGGCGAGTGGGTCTCTTTCGCTGCCCCCAGCCGAGCGATATCGACGAGGCACACGCAGGCGGGCGGCTGGCGGTTGAGGTCTGTGGGCATCGATATGGCATCTCCGACAACTTTGAGAACGCGCAGGATCAGATGGCCGAGTTGCGGTGCGATCGGATGAGCCGTACCGGCCGACCTTAGCTTCTGAACCTGATGTTCCGTCGCCGCATTCCGCCTTCGACGGCCCCGTCAACACGGCTACAGATATTTCCGTTCGCATCGTTCAGATACCCGTGGGCGAAGGCGTAATGGTCGGGTGTGTGCGCTAGGCGATGTTGATTGAGGAGCGTGAGGACATTCGTCCCTCGTTGCTGCTTCCTTTGATCGACCATTCTGTATCTATAAGACGGATGCGGACTGCTGTCCGTTCAATGCCACCTGCGGCCCTGAAGCGTGGAAAGCGAGAGAACAGCAACGAATAGAGTGTAACATTTTGGTATCTTGCAACTTGTGGTGCCGGACTGACCGGTCTGGTCAATTAATAGCCTGACGCCATCCAAATACGCTTCGCGCTTGTGGCCACTTCTCCGATGTAACTAAAGTGACGATGTACGCCACCTCCGAAGCATACGGCACTGCCAAGGGGACTAACAGGTTGGCAGTGCAGGTGTGCCCGTGGCGGCGCGCTAAAGCATTCCAACTATGTTTCCGCGTCACGCAAAGTCAAATGTAATGCCGCCCATCTAGTTTCGATTATTTTATCGACGCCGAGGCTTGCGAACAGATTTGATAGGAATTAGAAACTTCATGATGTCCAACGTCGAATTAAGCATTTCACCAAGCTCTTCCGAGTCGTCATTGTTTAGTGCCATTACGACCATCGTAATAATCTCTTCTGGTGCTGCGCCGAATTCCATTTCCAGTATGTTCATCATGCTTTTAACACGCGCCAGAAGACGCGTTTTTCTCTGCTTCAGAGCGTCTTGTTCAGAAAGATTGTCCGGCATAGGAACCTCCATAGACAGTTGGAGGCGGTACCCGGCTGGAGAGCCGGGCGTTGGAAACCCTGCACAAGCACAAGGCGCTGCCACCTTTGGGCAAGCCTTGGACATGCGTGACAGCCGCCCGGCCGAGAAGCTCGACCGGTGCTTGTGATTGTTGGGGTTTCCACGCCCCACGGACGGGATTGACCGTGCCGCGTATCCTCGATTGCACTAGTTGCAGCGGATCGCAATGATCATCGCCCAGAACTGCAATAAAGGGCAGTTTCCGGCTCGCATTGCGCGAGACGGATTAATGCGGGAAACGCGCGCGCCGTGAGATGCAAATCACATCGATGCGACGAAAGCACGTTGCTGGTCTGCCCACTCACGAATGGCAAAAGTTGCGGATTACGACCTGACCGCTTTTAGCCGCTTAAATGGCGCGAGCGGCCTTCTGTTCACCTCGAACTGAATGCGTGTGCGGGACATCCCCGGCTTGGCCCGCGCTGCCAGGCATGACGTCATCGCAGAACACGGCTATGTCCTGATCATGGGCCGTAATGTCGTTGCCGAGGATATTAAGGAGGACGGCCCCCTCCCCCGCACGCGTTGCCGCGGTGAAGGCGACGCTGGAGGAACGGTTCGCCAAAAGTGCGCAGGTGACCGAGTTGATCCGCCAGCGGCTCGTGGACATCACCGTCCTCGCAAAATAACGCCCGCGCTTTTTACACGTTCCGACGACGTGTCAATAAAACGCAGTTTTCTTTACACGTCACGGACTATGTGCAAACTCCTTTGCAGAATGTTGATCGACACCCCTGCCCCATGCTGACGCCTAGCTACACCATTCCCGCCCTGCCCCCGCCGGGGCTGGAGGAGACGCCCGCGGTGCTCCGTGCGCTCGCGCAGGCGCACCGCCACCTTGCTGAACTGAAGGGCCGCGCCGCGTCGATCCCCAACCAGGGCATCCTGATCGACACGCTCGCGATGCAAGAAGCCAAGGCGAGCTCTGAGATCGAGAACATCGTCACCACGCAGGACGAGTTGTTCCAGGCGCGTGCCTTTCCCGAGAATCCGTCGTCCCCCGCGGCGAAGGAAGTCGCGCTCTATGCCGATGCACTGCGCCACGGCTTCAGCGAACAGCACCGCCTTGAAGGGCTGCTGACCAACGCCATGATCATCACCATGTTCCAGATGCTTAAGCGCACCGACAGCGGGTTTCGCGCTACGCCGGGCACTGCGCTGAAGAACGACCAGACCGGCGCGATGGTCTATATCCCGCCGCAGGACGCCAATGCGATCATTGCGCACATGAACGCGCTGGAGATTTTCATCAACGACGACTCCATCGGGGAAGACGGGCGCGGCGGGCGCGGACACAGCGATCTCGACCCGCTGGTCAAGATGGCGATCATCCATCACCAGTTCGAAAGCATCCACCCCTTCCCCGACGGCAACGGACGGCTCGGGCGGATCATCAACGCGCTCTACCTGACTCGGACAGGGCTGCTCGACATCCCGATCCTGTACCTCAGCCGGTTCATCACCAGCCGCAAGGCGGACTATTACCGGCTGCTGCAATCGGTGCGCGATACCGGCGACTGGGAACCGTGGCTGCTCTACATGCTGCGCGGCGTCGCCGAGACTGCGCAGGAGACGCTTCGCCTGATCGAGGCGATCCACGGCTTAATGGCCGGTTTCAAGCAGCGGCTGCGCGCCGACCACGCCCGGATTTATTCGCAGGACCTGCTCAACAACCTGTTCCGCCACCCTTATACACGGATCGATTACGTGCAGACCGAACTGACCGTGTCGCGCCCAACCGCGACGAAATATCTCGACGAGCTGGCGGAGGGAGGCTTGCTCACCAAGCACCGGATCGGGCGGAACAACTATTATATCAACCAACAGCTGGTGGCGCTGTTTGTGGATGGGGCGGCGTGATGGAGTGGGTCCTGCTCACGCTCAAGCAGGCTGGCGTCGCGTTAATCGTTTACGTGCGAGCGATGCCGGGTCCGGTCACTTACGCCGACATCTTGGCACTGAATCTTCACGATCGCGAATAGGCGCGGCACCGATCAGCCGTCGATATGCGACGTGCTAACCCAATCAATGATGCGCTTCTCGAAGAGCTGCATCATCGTAATACTCAGCGGCCACTTCGGCCACGTGGTAGGCTGGAGAAGATGCGCGGTAGAGCAGCACCCAAAGCCCCCTGCCCCAAAAGCTCCGCCCCAGCCTCAGGAAGCGATCAAGCGATCGCTAGACGGCGCGTCTAGGGCAAACCTTGGACATGTATGATAGCCACCCGGCCGAGAAGCTCGACCGGATTTGTGATTGTCGGGGTTACGACGCCCCACGGACGGGATGGACCGTGCCGCACACCTTCAATCAAAAAAGCGGCCGCTTTGCGCAAGGCATGCGCGCAGATGCAGCCTGCGCAATGTTGCCAAGCAGGAGATTGCCCAAGCTGTCCGCCATTACCTTCTTTGTTGCGGCGGCCATATCGGGCATTGTACTTCGAGCAAGGACGATCCTGCCATGAGCGATGCCCTCCCGAGCCTTCGCACCCCATGGAGTAAGCGTCCTAACCTGCCATGCTCGATGACCTCGTAGGCCGCGATCGAAGAAAAGAGGCAATCATGGTTTCGAGAGCCGACGGATCCAGACGCGGCGGTGGTCGCCGATGTCATGATGCGCACGGGTAGTATCAGGGATGCGCAGTACGCCCGTGTGCTCTCCGCCGCTCATCGCCGGTATGCTCCGACGCGCTGGATGCGCTTGATGCGGTACGCTAAATTCCCGAGCACGGTGGAAGGCGCCGTTCCCCTTAACCTAGTTCTGCCCCGTGCGGCCCTGCTGGAGCCCCTCCTGGGCAATCTGGTGAATGTTTGGCACTTCCCCTTCAATGCATATACGATCACGCTTCGTGGGGCGTTCTACGCCAACCTGACGGCTCGATTGGCATGCAAGACCAGTGAGCGGTTGACGGTGGGTGATACTTGGCGGAATGATATCGCCGGTGCCATCGAAGTACGATTACGTGCTCAGTGGACCGATCGCGAGGGTCGTGGATCCCATGCTCGCCGGTTCATCGCTGATCGTGAACTGAGAGACGCCTTTCCCGGTCGCCGTAGAGCTCCGGAAATAACGGAGCCGGAACTTGTCCACGCGGCTATTGATAAGAATCTTGCCGAGCTTCATACTCGGCGATCGGCTCTCCAAGCGGCACGGCTACGGCAGACCCTTATAAACGCACCGCATGCCGAAAAGGCAGCTGGATCGCAGATGCTAGCCGATCATTATGATACGCGGGACAAGGCGGAAACTATGCGTGCTGCACTGATGCGAAACGCAGTTACGATTATCACTACACGCAAACATTTATGAGAGCCCTGGGACGCGCAGTAGCGCTCGTATTTCCTCTTACGCTAACCGCTACTTGGAGAGTCTTGTGGGTTTAACCCGCGACCAACAACGGTGCCGTCACGATCGGACTATCCTCGCTCGCAACGACTGGTTGCCTCCACTTGCTAGCGGTCTGCAAGCCGGCTCACGATTTTCCTACGTCTCGTGCCGTATGTTCAAACAGCAACACGAATTAATCCATTTTTCAAAGATATAGAAACTCACGGGTTAGAGGGTTTATACTCGATGTTAATAAGTTAAGCAGCGTTTTTCTCCCCCAAAATGACATGTTTTCCGTGAGTTAGATCGACACCCCCGTTCCGGATGTGTCGTCCCCCCGTTCCTGTAGTGTCGACTGATATGTTCCCGAAAGATCGATGCTGCGTTCCTAAAGGAGCGAACCTTGTTCCTGGAGTGTCGAAGGCCCACCAAGTTACATAGTTTTGCAAGACCGATTGAATCAGTTCGGCAAGGTTTTTTCGAAGGGACGTTCAATTGCGACAGATACCCGAGTGTTAGCCGGAGGGCCCATTTCTGAGCACGACACTTCGGGAACGGCTGAGTCAGTCTATAGCCTTTTGACAAAGGGGCGGCTTCTGTCCCCACGAGTTAGGGGCGGTTTGCAAGACAAAGCAATGCTAACGCCTAAGCTCGTGGCGGTGCTTTTCGTGATAGCGACGGACAAAGCCGATGAACGCCGCCTGATAACTCACCGGCGTGCGCGCGCTGTCCGCCTCAACCCACGTGCGAAACTCATCATGTAACGTCTGGTAATCCCATCCCGGGCATTCCGAGCGCAGCGTTGTCAACGTCGCATCGGTAATCTCGCCGGCGGTCGCGCGCGTAGCCAGACTGATACGCGACCGTCGCAGAAGCGCTGTCACGTCGATCGTTTCAGTCGCATCGTCAGCCGTTGCAGCGGGATTGGACGACGTTGGCTTTGCTGCAGCCTTAACGCCGCCAGCCTTGTGCACCACCACGGTTTTCACCGGGCGCTCGGCATCACTGCGACGTTGCATCCGCAGCGATGGCTCGCGCTTGCCAGCCGGCGTCTCCAAGGCGAGCGCATAGCCAGGAAGCTCGTTGCGCTCGACGATCTTGGCGATCTCAAATTTGAAACGACGATACTGTCCTTCTGCGCCCGATTTCTCGAACAGTGTCGGCATGGCGATTGCGAAGCCAACCTCCCCTGCCCCGCCGGCGTGCTTGCGCGCGACACGGTACAGCCAGCGCTCGCGCCCGCCGGTCAGGTCGAAATAGGCGCGGTCGATGGACAGCACCCCGCCCTGCATCATCACGCCTTCCCAGAACCAGTTCGATAACTCGATCGTCATGCCGCGCGATCGCTCGGTCTTTTCGTCGACAAGCTGAGTCCAGCCATCGAGCCAGCTGAAGGTAGCTTCGCGGCGGTTCTCGGCGCGAATGTTGGTCTTGATAGTGGTCGACACCAACCGGTCGAGTGCCTGCCCGAGTAGCTCATAAGCGCGCCCCGTCGTCGGTCGCCCGATCGCGCGGAGCAGGTCGTAGGGCATCAGATGGAGCTTGTGCGGCACGTCGTTGAGGCCGCGCCGGGCCATGTCGGCGAGCACGCTCGCGCAATAGATCAGAATATCGGCATCCCAGATCGTCGCCATGCCGTAATCGGGGTTGCCCGAGACATGCACCCACAGCTTGCCGTCAGGGCTCTTGTAATCGATCGGTTTGACGCGCTTCGACTTGGCGAGGCTGAAGAACGGGCGTTCCATCATCTCGCGCTGGTCGCGCAGCGGCATGTCGGCGAGATAGGGGAGGAACAGGTCGAACTGCTCGGACACGTTCTGGCGATCGGCACGGGTCATGTGGTCAGACTCCAGGTGTTTCCCCGGGGAAACACCGTCGGGCTGGTGCGGGCAATCGTCGGCACCGGGTTGCGTCGCGGCCTGTTTTCCCGGGGAAACACGCTCACTGTTTCAGTCCGTGGCCTTCGGCCTCCAGATGTGCGAGCGCCTGGCGCAGCGCGTCGACCAGCTCGTCGGTCCCCGCACCCGACCCAGCGTGGAGCCGGATCGTGACGCCCTGGCGGTTGCTCGACTGGACGCTGAGCCCAGGGCGGCCGTGCGGCGTGGTCCACGTAAACGGGGGAGCGCTGCCGGCGGGATCGTTCGCCGCGTCGAGCAACCGCCGTAATACGTCCGCGGGAGGGTAGGGGGCCGCACCCCGAGCGCGCCGCGCGGTCTGTTCACGCCCAAGCTCTCGCGCAGCACCATGGATCGCCTTGGCGATAGCTTTGTCGTCAAGCGCCTGCGCCAGTGCATAGGCTGGCTTGAGCTGGACGTCGGCGGGGGAGGCGAACGCCGCAATTACTGCGTCAGGGATCTGAGCGACCTTGACCATCTTCGATAGCCAGCCTTTCGACACTTTGAGCCGTTCCGCCATTCGCGTTAGGTGGTTGCCGTAATGCGTCTTAAGCGCCTCGGCGTAATTGCGTGCGCGTTCGAGATCGGACACGTCCTTGCGTGCCCGGTTCTCGAGATCCGCGAGCCGGAACGCCGCTTCGTCGTCGAGGCTGGCAACTTGCGCCACGAACTGCATTTCGGGATAGGAATGCGCGCGCAGCCAGCTGATCGACCAGTGGCGTCGCGTGCCCGCGATCACTTCGAATTCGTGCGCCGGATCGCCTTCAATACGGCGTACCACCGCTGGGACCTTCTGCCCGCCTTCGGCGATGATGGAATCGATCAGCTCGCGGCAGCCCTCCTCGTTCAGATGCTGGTAGCTGCGTGCGTTGCCGGGCCAGATCCGCACGCGCGCGGGATCAAGCAACAGCTGCGTTACTTGTCGCACTTCGCCGCTGGTCACGCGTGCTAGCGCGGTCTCTCGATTTAGCAGCGTCGTGCCGCGCGACCGTTCAGCTGCAGGCGGGGCAGGGGGCGCGCCGGCGTTGGTTTGAGCTGGCTCGTCGGCCAACAATGCCGCAAGATAATCTGATTGCTTACGCGCCATGCGGCACCTCTCGCATTGGACATGTTTGAAACGCTGACGTGTGGGTCGGCAGCAATTCTGGCTCAAGCGACATGGAGTAGATCTTCCTCGCGTGCGGGTTCGACACGGCCCCACCCTTGGCGGACGAGCTGCTCGATTTGCCCCATCGCCTCGTCAAGATTGGCGCGGCAGCGCTTGTGCGTCTTGGGCGTACCGATTGGGCGTTCGAGCTCGTAAATCGTCATCATGCGCATTGCGGCGTGGCTAATCTCGGCAGATTCTAGGATCGGTACTGGGAGCAGGGCAGGGCCGAAGCTCTGTTCCATGATCGTGCGGACCATTGCGTGGCTCGGGTCGTTGGAGTCGAACTTTGAACATATCAGCCGGAGGAAGCTGTATTCGACCTCGATCCCGGCATGAGCGAGCTGCTGCAGTACCTGGTTCATCATCGACAGGAACTGTACGGTCGAGCAGAAATCCGGCGTTGTTGCGGCCAGCGGAACGAGCAAAGCATTGGCCGCCTGCATTACCGCTAGGCTGATCGTTCCCAGCGCGGGCGGGGGATCGAGCAGCACCACGTCGTAATTACGCGCAAGATCGGCCAGCCCCTGCTTAAGCTTGCGGAAGCGTGCGGCGAGCACCGATTGCCCGTCTGATCCCGCCGCGGCGAGTTCATATTCGACGTCGAACAATTCGAGGTTCGACGGGATGAGGTCTACGTTGGGCCACGGCGTCGATTTGACCGCATATAGCAGGTCGGCCTGAGTCGGATCGATCGACAAATATGGGTAAAGCGTCTCTTCGCGCGTAATGTTGAAATGGGGATTAAATCCGAAGAGCGTCGTCGTGGTTGCCTGACTATCGCAATCGACTACCAGCACACGGTACCCCTGCACCGCGAAATAGTGCGCGAGGTGGCAGGTGACGGTTGATTTGCCGACTCCGCCCTTGAAATTCTGCACGGCGATGATCGCAGGAATATCAAGCGGCGCACGGGCAGGAGAGGCGCCAAGTACGTCACGCATCTGCAGCAGTTCCTCGACCGAATAGCCAAGCCGGCGCCCGTTTTCACCCGCCGGGGCAGGGGGTAAGCGGCCGTCGTCTTCGGCCATTCGTATTCGGTTGGTCGAGCAGCCGAGTAATTGCGCCGCCTCAGCGATCCCAAACCGGACGTTGAGGCCCTTGCGGCTCTCGGGCAAAAAGGCTTTGCGCCGTAAGCGCTCGATCATCCGTTCGCCCGCATCTGCAAGCTCGCCGATATGATTGACAATGGCATTCATGAACCAGTCCGATCGATCATTTGAAGCTTTTCGCCGAGTTTGTACGCTTGCAAAGTTCAAAGGGAAAGAGCGAAGCGTAAAAAGGTTTAAGCCTAGGCGGTAGTCTCTGGCGGCTCCGATAAATGGATAGCTGTCAGGCGGATTCGATCGCATCGCGCCACGTTCGGCACAGTGCAAGTTGAGCAACACCGTCAACGAGATGGCAAACGCCCTCGCGACGTGACCCAACGTTCGGAGATCCGCGCAGTCGCCCCGACTTCCAGGGCACCGCGTTGAGGCCTGAGCTTCGAATCCCCAGTTCACGAACACATGCCCGCACTTGCCCGTATAAAGCCGGTGAGAATCTGCCGGCATCAGTATCTAGTCCGGCTGATCTCTGCAGCGGCGTTCGGGCAATCGGTTAAAACCTCCCATTGCCGGAAATGGGCAGACTGCCCTAGGTGTTTGATCCCACGGTTTGATAATGCGATCCTTTCGTTGGAAGGGAAGGACGCCATATGGGACAGGTACGTCACGCGAGCGCCACGACCACGCACGCCGTCAGAGCAGCAATACAGCGATCCCAAGCTCTCGGCGCTGAGCCCAGAGCTTGGGATCAACCCCAGGACGGTGGCGAAGTGGCGTTAGCGGGCGACGGTTGTGGATCTGAAGACCGGGCCGAAGGCCCCTCATTCCACGACCCTGACTGAAGCCGAGGAGGCGGCGGTTGTGGCGTTCCGGCGGCATACGTTACTGCCGCTGGATGACGGCCTTTATGCCTTGCAGCCGTCGATCCCGCATCTGACGCGCTCAGCGCTGCATCGATGTCTCCAGCGACACGGGATATCCCGCCTGCCGGACATTGAGGGCGACAAGCCGAAGCGACAGCGCTTCAAGCGCTACCCGATCGGCTTCTTTCACATCGATATCGCCGAGGTGCAGACCGCCGAAGGCAAGCTCTACCTGTTCGTCGGCATCGACCGCACCAGCAAGTTCGCCGTCACCCAGTTGGTCGACAAGGCTGATCGGCGAACGGCGTGGGAGTTCCTCGAACACCTGCTGAAAGCCGTGCCCTATCGCATCCACACAATCCTGACCGACAATGGCATCCAGTTCGCCGAGCAGCCGCGCAACCGTAACACCGCCTGGTCGCGGCAGATGCGCTTCGACATGATCTGTGAGGCGAACGATATCGAGCACCGGCTCACCAAGCCGAACCACCCTTGGACCAATGGTCAGGTCGAGCGGATGAACTGCACCATCAAAGAGGCGACCGTCAAGCGCTTCCACTACGAGAGCCATGACCAGCTACGGACGAACCTCGCCGACTTCATGGCTGCCTATAACTTCGCCCGCCGGCTCAAGACGCTCAGCGGCCTCACACCCTACAAATACATCGCCAAAATCTGGACTTCGGATCCATACCGGTTCATCCTCAATCCGATCCACCAGATGCCGGGACTAAGCACCTAGTTTCGATGATCGAGACCCCGTGTTAAAAGGCGGTCAATCTCTGCCATTGCGATATCAAGATCCGCAGTAGCCGCGCAAAGCGGACCGTGATCGAGGGACGCAGACGGCGACGGAGGCGAAACGGGGAGGGCTGGGGTTACCAAACCTCCCGTTCCGAGCACGGCGAGACCTGCGGCAGCAAGCGCTCGCGCCTGGATATCACCCCCGGCGCGCGACAAGCCAAGTGCATGAGTGAGTTGCTTGCGCGTGGTTGGACCAAGCGCCACCAAAAGCGTCCAAGCCTCAAACGCTCGGGCGTTGCGTGATAAGCCAACGAGGGCGTCGCGACCGCGACCCAACACCGATTCCATGCGCTCAAAATTCGTAAACGCGGCCAACGCTTCACGATTGCTATGGGCGACGAGCGCAGTTGCCCGTTCGGCGTCCGCCAGATCGAGGCGAAAGACAGTGCGCGGGATGATCCCGGTAACGGGTGGGACGATACCACGTGCAACAAGCACAAGGTTCAGTGCCCAGCATCCGGCTGGCTCGGACGCAATGTAATGCCGTATCGACCGGGAGGGCAGGGAGAGCAGCGCCTCATGGCCAGCGCCTTCGGCGAAATCCGGCGCGCGGATCAAAAGGTCAACCGCGGCCGCAGCGCGCGCCAGCCCGTGGAGCGGATGATCCAGACCTACGTACGCCAGTCCACAGGCACCAGCGAGGGGGCCATCGGCAACCGCCTGCGTTACCGCGTCCTGGGCGGCGTTAAGCAATGCCAGGGCATCCGCTTTGAAACCGCGCGTCGCGTTGACCATGCGAACGACCACCGTCGCAGCGTCGGCAATCGGTGGGCCCCCGTGTGCGGCAAGCCAGAGCACGACGGCGTCGCGGCGGGGGTCGTCGGTCAGGAGGATCGACATGCTGTTAGCGGAAGCCTCGTGAGCAGGGCCAACATCGCCAGCGCCAGCATCGCGCCGATACGCGCGCCATGCGTCCGATAGGGCTGCCAAGGCCGCAACCTTTCGAATTTCAGGGGACGCAAAGCGCGTTGCACCCGCCAATCGACCAAGCCCGTAGCCCAGCGAGGTAAGATCAAGATTCAGCATCCCATTACCATACGCTAGCAATCATGAAATCGCTAGGCAACGCTACCTACCCATTATATGCACTTACCATAATCGGACATTATGGTAACTATAGCTATGTGCTACAAAGGCGAAACGCAGGATAAATTGGAGCAGCCGACAGGCGGCGCATGAGTGAGATTGTCGTTCACCGTACAGACGGGGAGGCGCTGCCGGTCCGCACAGCGCGTGGGTTGGTCGAGCCAATCGATGCCCGTGTTACCCGGTTGCTTGGCCTTGCGCTGCCCGCTGATGCCGGCCCTGTCAGCGAGATCGGCTTCGCCGCGCACCTCGGCGCTATGGCCGCAGCGAGCAAGGCGGCACTGGCTTCGGACCTCGCCTGCTATCTGCGCTGGTGTGAGGACATCCGTGTCGCCCCGCTGCCCGCAGAGCCCGAAAACCTGGTCCGCTACATCGCCATGCTCGAGGCGCAAGGCGCTAAGCCCGCGACGGTCGCCCGGCGGGTTGCCAGTCTTGCCACCGCACACAGCCTGTCAGGAATGCAGGAGAGGGGGCATGCGCCCACCAGCCACGTCATGGTCCGCGCCGCGCTCAAGGGCATGCGCCGACGGCGTGGCGCTGCTCAGCGCCAGGCTGCCCCGTTGCGCTTCGGGGCCTCGCTAGATCCTCATACCAAGGGGTTCACGTTGACGGCGCTGCTTGGCGCCTGTGGCGGCGATTTGCAGGGCTTGCGCGATGCCGCGCTGCTGTCGCTCGGCTATGACGCTGGATTGCGCGTCAGCGAGCTCGTCGCGGTCGCCGTCGCGCACATCGATCCACACAGCGATGGCTCGGCGCTCCTGTTCATTCCATCATCCAAGACCGATCAGGAAGGGCAGGGGGCCTGGGGCTGGCTGTCAGCGGACACGATGCGCCGGGTCGGGGCCTGGCTGGTCGCGAGCGCCATCACCGAGGGGCCGGTCTTCCGCCGCGTGGGGGTCGATCGGCGCCGTTTGCGCGCCGCGGTCCCGCCGATGGCGTACGACGCGATTCCAGGGCACACACGGCACTGGCAGGAGAAGCTCAAGGGCAAGAGGGCGGAGCCGGCGCGGACGGTGTATACCGTTGGTACGGCCTCGCTTAGCCGGCAGGGCGTCAACGGGATCTATCGGCGGGTGGCGCTGAGTGCATTCGATCAGGGGCTGGTCGAGATGCCGATCGCGAAGGTTGAGGAAGCTGCTAGGGCGCTATCAAGCCACTCGCTGCGGGTAGGGCTGACGCAGGATCTGTTTGCGGCCGGGGAGGACGGCGTTGGCATTGCCCAGGCACTCCGTTGGTCGTCGCCATCGACGGCACTGCGCTATGGGCGGAAGCTTGCCGCCAGGAGTAATGTTGCGGCGCGCGTGTTGTCGAAGATCAGAGGCTGATAATCGCGTTACCCGGTGAATCTTACGGGACAGACAGCGGTCCCGGCAGCTGCCGCGGAAACCACGTCAGGAGGACATCCGACAGGTCTGCTGCAACAACCGAGGGTTCGCCCGTCCGCGTCCCGCTAGCGCGCACCGTGGTCGCCTGCCCTTTCCATACGACGTGATTATCGCGGCGCAGCGTCACGGTCACTTCGAGACGGGTCACGATAAGTCCGTGCAATTGATCTTTCCCCTAAGGCAGGGTCAGCGACAGGCCTCCAAGGCCAGCAGCCACGCTTGGTCGGTCTGATCGGTCGTTGCCTGACCGGACAACGCCACGCTGTGTCTGCGATACCTCAACCTTGGCGACGTAAAGACTGTGGTTCGGGTCGGGCAGGGGCAGGAAAGGTGTTCGAAGGAAGGTTCGTTGAACCGCGTCCGTGAACGTTCTCGTGATAGCGGGAGACGTGGTCGAACTATCAGCAGCGACGATCGCTATCGTGCCAGGTCTTACCCCGGTGGTGGCAACCGGCGATTGCATGAGGGCTGCTGCCGCAGCGAGAGGAAGTACGTACATCCAACAAGGTCCGATGCTTTAAGAGGCCTTTTGATATAGCTCGGCACGTCGAAGGCATGTGATTTCCCGTCTCAGCCGCGGTCTTTCGCCTCGGTTCGATTACAGAAGATCTTCGATCCTGAACGGCATCTCGCGCAGCCGCTTACCCGTTGCATGATGAATGGCATTGGCAATGGCGCCTGCGCAGCCCGTCATGGCAACTTCGCCAAGCCCCTTTGCGCCAAGGGCATTGATGAGAGGATCCGGTCGATCGATAAACCCGACGTCTATAGACCCAATGTCGGCATTCACGGGCACGACATAGTCGGCAAGATCGTTGTTCAGCCACCCGCCATAGCGCGGATCGACTTCGGTCGCTTCGCGGAGCGCCGCACCAATGCCCCAGATCACACCACCCCGAACTTGACTCTCGGCCGTGCGCGGCGAGATCACCCGCCCACAATCGGCAATGCTGACGACGCGTGGCACGCGGACGCGGCGCGTGCCGGGTTCGACATGAACTTCAACGAAGTGAGCAATGTAGCTGTAGGTCGTGAAGGTCGAGTAATCCGGCCCGACCAACGCCATGCCGCCCTTGCGCAGTGCCGCCAAATCCTTCGGGCCCTGGTCGACCGCAACATGCTCGACCTCAACCTGAAGCGAGGGACGTCGCACGGTCGCAAGCTGTCGGTGTAGATTGCCCGCCACCTGACGCCCCGCCAACAGCTCGGCCATGGCAGCGTTCAACTTGGCAGCCGCCTCTGCCGCTGCCGGCACGACACTCGCGGTGCCCCAGGATCCTGCCGTCGTGTGCTGAGGCGCTACACTGGTGTCGCCGATCGCGATCTCCAGCCTCGAAGGATCGATCGCCAGTTCGCGTACGAGAATCTGTTCGATGGTCGAGCGGATGCCTTGGCCCATTTCATGCCCCGCAGCCGCAAACCGGGTCGTGCCATCTGCGTTCACGCGTAGCGTCACGATGTTGGGATGGGCGGAGCCCGGATAGGCCCCCGATGCCACGCCCCAGCCGACCTGCGTGCCATCGGGCAGCGTCATCGATCCCGGCTGGAGACTACGCCGTTCCCAGCCAAAACGACGTGCGCCCTCCGTCAGGCATTCCGACAGATAGCAGGACGAGAGTTTCTGGCCGTGGATCGGATCGGTCGTGGCCCGATGGCGCAGTCGGAAGGCGACCGGATCGACGCCAAGCTTGAGGGCAAGTTCGTCTACTGCGCTCTCGAAGGCGAAGCACGATGGATGCGGCGTCGGCGACCGCATATAACCTGGCGCTTGCGTATCGATCCGCAGATTGGCGGAGGTCCCGTGGTAATTCTCGATGCCGTACAGCATGGGGACGGACTCGTGGTAGTCGGGCGGGAACTGGCCTTCGCGCGATTGCTGCTGATCGGCGTCGTAGCGCACCGCGATCATCTTGCCGCTGGCATCCGCACCGATCTCGATCCGGTGACGGTTCTTTGGCCGGAAGGTTGCGTTATGAAAGATCTGCCCGCGCGGCAGAACGAGTTTGACTGGTCGGCCGAGCAGCATTGCGGCACGGGCGACAAGTGCAGTCTGACGCTGTGCTCCACCACGCTGGCCAAAGCCCCCGCCAATCTGTGAGCTCTTTACCGTGACCTGCTCGGGCGTAAGGCGCATGTTACGCATTACGGCACCCTTCGTATTGCTGCTGCTCTGCGTGCTTTCGTAGATGGTGAGTTGCCCGTTCTCCCATACGGCCGTTGTCGATAGCATTTCGATCGGGTTATGGTGCTGTGGCGGGGAAACATAGTCTGCCTTGTGCCGGATTACCGCGCGCGCCATCGCCCGCGTCGCATCGCCCGCCGTCACCGGCTTGACGGCTTCGCGCACCACCCCCGGCTGCTCGATGAGCGAGGTGAACGCAGGTGCGACTGTGTACGTCGGACGAATGGCCTCGGCGCCCTCGATCGCGGCCTCGAGCGTCTCGGCAACGACAAGTGCGACCGGCTGGCCCCGATAGGCAATGTCGGCCGTGAGCGTCGCAGGCGGAGGCGGTGCGCCAGGGG
>Ga0265797_10003994_pt1 | contig 22968 bp, 13 predicted proteins | sample P2T30metagenome_FD_192433 | JGI IMG/M metagenome (GOLD analysis project Ga0265797, IMG submission 192433) | Plant litter microbial communities from East Loma Ridge, Irvine, California - P2 T30 | ecosystem: Environmental > Terrestrial > Plant litter > Unclassified | place: USA: California... | reverse complement strand
ATCCGCAAAGACGCCATCTGTTTCCATCGAATCAGCTTTCCGAGCTGTGTCAACCATCCGATCAGCACTTGTGGTCTAGCGGTTACGATTCTCGCTTAGGGCTGTCGAAAGACATCAAATGCGAGAGGTCCCAGGTTCGAGTCCTGGCAAGTGCCCGTTCTTTTGCTTTTTTGTGCTCATTTCGATCGGTTTGGGGACGTTCTAGAGGTCTTCGTGCGTGTGGCAGATAGCGCTTATCAATAAGCGTTGCGAGGGAGTCCATCGTGCAGCAGGGTTCACAATCTCGCTCTGAGGGTCGGTCGTTGAAAAGTCATTCGCTAATGTGGGTATATGTGAGCTAAGCAAATATAAGTTGGAGAACAGCACGCTGTGCCCTGTAGATCTTTTGGCTGGAGGAGATGACAGCGAGAAAGCAGTATTGGGCCAGGCCTCTTCAGTCATCATCCTCGTCGCTGTCGCTGCCATAGCCGACAAGTGGTCCGGCCGGCTTTGGTGCCACGTTCTGGGTGACCGGCACCGCTGGCACTGCTGCCGCATTGCCACTCTTGATTCCCAGTGCGGCGGCAAAGTCCTTCTTCTTCTTGGGCTGTCGCTGGAACGTTGGAAGCGGTGGTGGTGCCATCGAAGCTCTGTCCGACGCCGATGTCGGATTTAAGCTTGACCCAGCCTCATCCTCGTCGTCTACCAGTAGATCGTCGCCCAGTCTCCTCACTTTCTCGCCAGTTCCACTCATGAATGCAAGCCGCGCTTGTTCCTCGATCTCCCTCTCCACTCTCTCCCTCTCTTCATCCTTGTCGTCTTCCTTGCCCAACACAGGCCCTACGCCTCCCTCTCGGTCCTTCCTCTCTCGTGCCGCATTTCGCATTCTCACATCGTCCAAAGCGTCTGCGATAGCCATCTCTGTCTTAGCATCCACAGTCTTCTTCTCCAAATCCTTCATAGCATCCTTCTCAGCCTCCTCCCTCTCCATTCGATCCAGCATCTCCTCCTCCGTCTCCTCCGCCAGCTTCGCCTCTCGCCAAACCTCAAAGTTCCGCTTCGCGCCCTTCTCACACTCATAGTCCATGTGTTTCGGATCCGTCTTGAATGTAATCTCGGCCGAGCAGCGCGTGCACCGGATGTAGAAGCGGAAGATTGTGATTGCGTAGTATTTCTCCTCGGTCGTCTCTTTGCGCGCATTGAACTTGCGCCCTTTGTAGATGAACTCGCCGCAGGAGGTGCAGCGCATGCTGAAGGGCGCCATCAGGCGGACGGTTTGCACTTTGGGCCCGGTTTGCTTGGGGCCACGGCGGCGCTCGAGTTTGGCCGGGTCGAAGTCGGGCGGGTAGTACTTTGTGAGAACCTTACGTTCGGACATGTTGGCGGTGTTGTTTGTGAGTTGTCTTCGTTGTTTTTTGATATGCGCGATGCACTTGCCAGGGTGGAGGTTAATCAAGAAAGGAAGAAGAGAAGACGACCAGCGTTAAGTGATGCCAAGCAGCCAAAGTTCCCCGCGATCTGACATGTGACACTGTCGCGCTCGCAAGCAAGTAAACACAGCAGTCGCGAACTACACCAGCTCTTCTCCTTCTTCTCTGCAGGTATGTCTCGACACTTGGAAGCGTGGATCACGACCTAAGCTAACACTCAATTTGACAGACCCCAGAATCCCACCCTTCCATCTGCCTACTTTCACTCCGTCTTGGAAAACAAATACTTTTGGATCACAACAAACCCTGGGCACAACATCTTGAATATGGAGACTTTTCTAAGGCGCTGGCGAGACGACGCAGTCTCACGGCATCAATACGATAGCGCGATCTATGTCGGCGACAAGCTGGTGGCATTGACTGGCTCAGATGACGACCGACTGGTCCTGGCGCAAACACATTTCGCGGCTGGCAACTATACACGCGCGTTCGCTTTTGTCTCGCGGTCAGACCTGCTGCAAAGATCATCAGCGTGCAAATATCTCGCTGCGCACTGCTACATACGACAGGACAGGCATGAGGATGCTCTCGGCATACTAGGCGATAAGAACCCAACCCATTTGATCTCCACAACAGACTCAGCACGACGGAAGCTACAAGGACTAGGCAATGGCGTTTCGACAAAACAGCATGGCAAGACACGGATGCCGAATCGGATAGAGCGGGCGGATCGTAGTGAAGAGAGGGACGCTGGGGATGCGACGAGCTTCAAGTATGAGGCGGGCATGTGCTATTTACGAGGATTGTGCTTCGCGAAGTCGAATGCTTTTGATCGGGCAAAAGAATGCTACAAGGATGCCGTGCGCATAGATGTGCAATGTTTCGAGGCTTTCGATCAGCTGATGAAGAACTCGCTCATGAGCCCGAGTGAAGAATGGGAGTTCCTTGACAGCCTCAACTTTGAGACTCTACAACCAGACCCCATGGATCCCAATGCTGCACCAGAAGCTGCCGATTTTGTTCGGAATCTTTACATCACTCGCCTCTCCAAATACCATCGATCGGAGGACTTCACAACTGCCATTGACACACTGTCTTCGCACTACCGCCTTAGCCAGAACGCTGATGTTCTTCTCGCCAAAGCCGAGATACTCTCGAACAGTGCTCGCTACCAGCCAGCCTTGAATCTCACTTCCGCCATCCTCGGCGCAGATCCGTACAATTTTGCCGCCCTACCTTTGCACCTCTCACTACTATACCAATTGAAGCATACACACGCTCTCTTTGCCCTAAGCCACGACCTCGCCGATACCCACCCGAACGAGCCAACTTCCTGGCTAGCTGTCGGCACATACTACCTTTCCACAGCACGCATACCCGAAGCCCGTTCATACTTCTCCAAAGCCTCGCTAATGGATCCTCACTTCGGCCCAGCCTGGATCGGTTTCGCGCACACTTTCGCCGCAGAAGGCGAATCTGATCAAGCAATTGCCGCCTACAGCACCGCCGCACGGCTGTTCCAGGGCACACATCTCCCGCAAATGTTCCTCGGCATGCAAGAAACCGCCTTGGGCAATCTGACCATCGCGCGAGAGTACCTCACCGCAGCGTATGATCTTTGCGACCGCGATCCCGCGCTGCTGAACGAGATCGGAGTCGTCGCGTACATGGAAGAAGACCACGATGCCGCGTGCCGCCACTTCGAACTGGCTCTCAGCATTGCCGCGCAGAACGAAACTCCATCATCGCAAACAACTGCAACAAGGCTCAACCTGGCCCATGCGCACCGCAGGGCTGGTAGATTGCAAGAAGCACTCATTGAATTCGAAGAGGTCATCCGGCTGGGATTGCGCGAAGCCGGCGTCTTTGCAGCAAAAGGCCTGGTCTTGCTCGAACTCGAGCAGGCCTTCGAAGCTACGGTAGCGTTCCACGAAGCTTTGGCGATTAGTCCTCAAGACCCGATCGCGGGCGAATTGCTAGCGAAGGCTTTGCTGGCACTTGAGGGGCAGAGTGTGATGGGAGCACAGGACGAAGAGTCTGTGAATGCGGGATTGATGAACCGGGTGAGGGAGATCAAGCAGGCCAATGCGTCAGGGCTGGGGAGGAAGAGTAGGAGACGGAGAGTGATACATGAAGATCCGAGTGTATTGGCAGACGGGATGGATTTGGATGGTGCGGCGGGATAGGCACTTCGTAGGCTGGTAAATGTGTTTTGATCAGACGTTCGAGCGCCAGAAAATACGATTCTCATGGCAACGATAACACCAATTTCTCTCAAGTCCGCTGCGTGGTTGCTACACGCAGAATGACATGCATACATGATTCTGCCGTTCTGAGCCATGCATGCAGGTTATTTCATCCCAAGCAATGTAAACTACCTTCAGACCGGCAAGCTACTCTCCAGCAATTTGCTCATCCCGTCCGAAGTCGCATCAAGCAGTTGCAGCTCTGCTTTGACATTGAGCATAAGCATCACCTGCAATCCTCTCCTCAGTCCTTCATCTCCTTCCAACACCTGCCACCCCAACATACTTCGGGCCTTCTTTCTGTCTCGTGCGGTCATGGTCAGAAGCCCTTGATCAGCGTGCGTAGCCTCGCCGCTCAGTACGTGTTCGCTGCGGAGACCCAACCACTGTATCTGCGGTAGGCACAAGTGGGACGTCTCGTGGGCCAGATTCTCCGAGCCATACTTGTATGTTGAGAGGATAGCGATGCCGTCGGGGTCGAAGTCTACCATAGCGTAGACTGGCGGCGCACAGAAGCCGTTCTGCGGAGAGGGTGAGCTCAGGAAGCGAAGCATGGCTCTGGTGGATATGTCGGGGTAGCCTTTTGCTGTGACCATGATGCCGCTGGATGATAGTGTGGCCCAGAAGGTTGAAGCAGCGATGGATCTGAAGGTTGCTTCTTTCTCGATCACGAGGATCCACTTCACTGATGAGATGTTTACTGATAGGACATCTTTCAGGTTGGGCATGAGGAGTCCTTCCCTGTCAGATGAAGCGTCCAAGCTAGAGCCGTCTCGACGGCAGAACTTCACTGCGCCCGCAATGAGGCCTTTGGCAGCTGCAATCACGTGCAATGCAGAACGAGTGACGCCAAAGGTGTAGGCGATGTTGTCGACGTATCTGTCCACATGTGATTGTCGGCCGAATAAGGCCGGGTCACGGTAGTATATATCTCTGCTCTTCAGTTAGTCAACTTCATCAATCAAGACATGTTAAACACTACCGCTTCGACAACACAACATCATTTCGCAGGGCCTCATGGATCAGTTCCAGTATGCGGGTCACGACAGCTGTGCGGTGTCAGTATCGTGGCGCCAAAATGACGATCGCATACCACGCTCACCGAACCGCCATGCTTCTTTCTCAGTCTTTCCAGGAAAGCATAAGTGCTGGACTGATTCGGTGTGTGTTTGAGCAGCGTCCGTCGGGTCACGCGGTCGACCACGAGAGACCGGTCGTGTTTTGATTGCGACGCTCAGCTGACCTCTCTCATTTAGCAGCACATCGATCATGGCTTCGAAGATGCTCTCGATCTTTGCCAGGACGCTCGGGCGATTTGCCACCTCATCCTTCGAGATGTCTTGCTGGTTTGGTGGCGCAACATAAGCTGGAGAGTCTACGCGGGGAGAAGCAGGACGATCTTCACCGCCACACAGCATATCCAAGCCAGTTGATGGTTGGCTTCCCTTGCAGTTGATGGCAGATACTGTGGGCTCAACGCGATGAGAGCTGCCTGATGGGATGTCTCCATTGACCACAAGGGTCACCTGGAGCGGTGAAGCATACTGTGCCTCTTCCGATGCATCATCAAGCATCTCCGAGTCACTGGGCACATCGCATTCGGAATCGAAGTCGTTCATGTTGAATGAGCGAAATTGATGTTTGATGGTATGAGACATTCAAAGATGTTGTTCCTTCCTGGTCGCACTGCTAAAGTGCAAGGGTCGCGGGAATTGCCGAGGCCCTGAACGCGCTAAGTCGCGCTTGCCTACGCGTGTCTCTCTCTAAAGTGAACGAAGCAAGAGCGACAACCAGACGACACTGCCACTTCGCACCCGCTGTACACCTGTACACCTTCACAACGCTCTTCATGGACGACATAGTATCCTCTCCGGTCTCGCCACAAAACCGGAAACGCCCAGCTGCAGACGACATATCATCACCCGCGAAGAAACCACTCAACCTCAAGGGCACCCAGTTCGTGATGCCTACACCACCAGACACCGACCAGTCGAGCAACGCCAGCCCGGAGAACGATGGCGCCCGAGCTGTCTCGCCAGCACCCAGCAGCTCTGCCCTGAGTAGCATTCAGGAAGTCGAGAGTAATGCAGATACGACAACTCAGACCAATGCCGACGGAACGTCAAGCACAGCGAAACGCACCGGTACTGGCCAACCGCCAGCGAAGCGCAGAAAGCTGACGCCTTCGGAGAAGATCGAGCAGCAGCGTGCTAAGGAAGCGAAGGCCGCTGAAAAGGCAGAGCAGAAAGCCCGCAAGGACGAGGAGAAAAGAGCAAAGGATGAGGAGAAGCGTTTGAAAGCAGAGGAGAGGGAAGCGAAGAGACGGGAGAAGGATCTTGAAGAAGAACGCAAGAACCAGGAGAAACTGAAGAAGGAGCGTTCACAGATGAGACTGGGTGCATTCTTCCAGAAGCCAGCGACTCCTGCAAAAGCGACGGGCGCGGCCAACGATCTCGATGATTCTGCGATCCGTGCTAGGCGTCGGTCGCTATCTCTGGAGACGTACGACGATATTGCAGATCAGATCCGCCGCTCGGCTTCTCCTGCGACAAAGGGTGGGAAGGGAACACCCAAGGCGACACAGCTCGCCAAAGTCTCGCAGACCCCTCTTCAACAGACACCTTCGAAACCTGTGATATCGGACTATCGCAAGCACTTCCTTCCGTTCGATCTTCAATCACACACAATTCTCGCTCCGCTTCCTTTCGCCCATCGAGCTTCAGATGAGTACGACAAGGCACAAGCAGTGTTCGATGCGGGCCTGAACGACCCCACTCTCCAGGAGAAGTACGATCTCGGTCTCGTCTCGTCTTACGCAAACATTGAGAATATCTTCCCACCTGGACAGCATGCACGTGGGAACTTGGAAGTCCCGACAACTCGCCAGATCGTTGAACAGATTCATGGAAGCTCGTCTCAGCAGCCAATAGATTTGACACGAGAAGCTTCCACGCAGAACCCTGTCGACCTACTACAAACACTCCCACTTCGGTATCTGCACTTCGCTGAGGACGTCCGTCCACCCTACTTCGGCACATACACCAGGATACGCTCCGGCAAGTCATCTCGCCACCTGAGTCGTAACCCATTCGCACGCGAGCGAGACGATACCAACTACGATTATGACTCGGAGGCTGAGTGGGAGGAGCCTGAGGAGGGCGAAGACCTGCTTAACGATGAGGATGACGAAGTTGAAAGCAACGGCGACCCTGACGAGATGGACGAGTTCTTGGATGATGAGCATGATGAGATGAGGAACAAGCGAAAGATGATCACCGGCGATCTCTTACCCGTGAGCACAGGTCTATGCTGGGAGGATGAGAAACGGAAGGTTGTCTTGAGTACCGAGCACGGCGAAGGCGCAAGCGATCTTTCAGACATGCGCATGGATTTCCTCATTCCTGGCTTTACAGGCAAAACCATCGATCCGTTCAGCACAGCATACTGGGAACCATCCATCATGGCCCCACCTGGAATTCCTGTCAGGGACACATTTGGCCTCTCACAGCAGCCTGCGAGGCAGCCTCTCAAAGAGAAACTCAACAGCAACAGTGCTACACCGGAGCTTGTTGGTGCCGCAGAAGGCCAGAAGGGTCCGATCAACAGCGTCGCGGCGACTCAGGGTGAGAAGCGTGGTAGAAAGCCTGCACCGCGTGTCTTGAGCAAAGAAGACATGGATGAGTTCAAGGACGCGGTCGTCGGCAGCGCCTTGAAGAAGGCAGATTTGCAGAAGGGTCTCAAGTCGAGGTAAGCTCTACTATCCGACAATTCCACTAATCCCGTGTACATGTACTAATCATAATCACAGATTCCCCAAGATCCCGAACGACGTGATCAAAGACACACTCGGCTCGCACTTTGCGCAAGTGGGCTCCAAGCGCGATGACAAGAAGTGGGTTTACGTCGGCAGCTCGTGAGGTGGTTGGCATCGCTGTGCATTTTGCATTTTACATTCTACGACACATGACAACGCTTTTTCTTTCTTTTGGCGTAGGGATTTAGGCATATGCTTCGCCCAAGAAAGCCATGGCGATAATGATGAACAGTTACATTCAATGGTGGTGGACCAGTCTTCGAAAAAAGCTTCAGTGATACGATAATAGCGGCTTGTGTGATCGCATTTCCGTTTGGCGGCTTAGTGTAACATAGCAGTTACCTTCCGAAATGTCACAGGGTTCTAGAGGCGCTTTTTGCCGCCTTCGAATGACCTTCTTGCAGAAAGACCACCATTGAGACGAGGGTTATCTTTCATAACTTGATCGCAATTGGTTCGCGGCGAGCTTCCCAGATCCCAACTCCCCCTGTGGTGATTCGACAAAGCTTCAGTTTCGGCGACCACGCGTTCGCCTTCGGTCATCTGCCCCGATGGTTGGTTGGAAGTCAGAACGTTGATAATGTCGTCAGAACGTTGACAATGTCGCGAATCGTAGAGCGAGCCATGCCAGTATTAGTTGTATTCTACTTGCCACAAAGGACACCATGGTCAGACTTGCTTCTTGACAATGTTATTTCTTAACAGCTTGTGCGATACATGGAATCGGCTGAAATGCTAAATATCCGTGTGTTCAGCCTGTGAAGTGTACGAACGTCGTTCTTTGAGTATGTGTCCTGGACTTGTATGCTCGAGTGAGAGATTGGGTAACCTGTAAGAACGAATTTGCCACAGTGTTTGCATGGTCTTGCGCTCCAACATGTGCGTACGCATAGTGATTAAAGCAGCAAGCCAGCATGAGAGCTATCTGTCTCTATCGATGTTCCGGACAGCGGTACTCGCCATCTCTTTGGGCATTGCACCAGCAGCGTTGTGTACTATGGGCCTTAGTCTTGTCGGTCTCTGAACTGCCGATGAGGGGGTTTGCCCTTCGATTGGACCAGGCGTCATCACGTTTTCGCGAGTGCGAGGATCTTCGCCGTTTTGCGGTGTTTCGTCTCTTTGGTTGTCCGCGTGGTCTTCGACCGATGTCCGAGGTCCGTCGTAGTTTCGACGAACATTTGCGGGTTGTGGCACCGGTGGTTGCTGCAGAAGATCATGGACACGACTGAAGGCAGATACTTCCTCGCTGTCAAAGACCTCAAGTTCATTGCAGGTCAATAGCTGGTCCGATTTGTGGGTGCCGTGCGTTGGAGAGCTGTCCACTGGTTCCAGATCGTGAAGAAGGAAGAGTTTTCCACAGTCGGCGCTTTGGAGAGTAAGTCACGATTGCTGGGGTAGAGTGGCATTGTTTGACTTACCACGTGGTCCAAACAGATTGTCTATGCAGACTCGGGTCTACAAAGCCACATGCAGGACAGGAGTTGCGAAGTAGATATTGGTCCCGTCTATAGTCACGTTGACCAAGATACATCGACATGAGTACTCGTTGTCCAGGGAACACCATCTGTCCCCACTTTTCAAAGGGTATGATCACCCCTCTGCCTGTCGATCTCATGTCTTTGAAAATGGCGAATCTTTTCCGGGACACGCGGATCGCACCTGGGCAGTCCTGGAACTGGCATTCCAGCCACGCCGAAACCACTGGCCAGTGACGGAACTGCTGATACTGAAGGGAAAATTCCCGATTCAACGCATCCACGAACACGATGTTACTGCTGAGCAACGCGCTTGGCGAACGTCCGATCATAGCCAGTGAATGTTGACGAAACCAAAATGCAGGGAGTGTCGAGAAGAGAATCAGAAGAACCGCGTTGAAGAACGCACCGAGCGTCTCCAAGAGACATCGGAAGAATACTTTAGCTCGCTTGGTTTCGAAGCGCAGTGTAGGTCGCGAAGTAGACGACTCTATGCTCGAACGCGCGCTCTTGAATGCATCGGATGGCCCATTCTTTTCGATGAAGCTAGACGCTCGAGGCAGCATGATCTTGATATCCTTGACAAGAGATATCAATTGCTCAACTTGATGTGTGCTGGCTATCTCGTCCAGCTTTCTCCAAAGGTCGTTGAATGGCACGTCTGAAGTCATATTCAGGAAGTAGTTGTCACCATTGTGGCTGTAAGCATTCCCACTAGTTTGTATGTCGCGGTAGTAGTGTCCGCGGCCAGATTTACTCTCGCAAGGATCGAAAAGACGTTTTTGAAGAGAGTCGATTATCTGCCTGATATCTCCAGACAGCGGTTCATTGGTTGCAACATCACACTTTAGTTCCTCCACACAGAGCAGAGCTTCTATGACTCGAAGCCCTTTTCCGATGAACTTCTGCAATATTATAACTTCTTCTTCAAGCTTTGTAGCCCAAACTGGCGGTGAAAAGGCGCTGATAGCAGCGCTTTCAGGGGTAAGTGTACGATCCAGATGAGGTTCAAGATGTTTGAGCCTGTGCAAAAATCTGTCTAAAGGCGGTCGACAGAAGTGATCACAATGCTGCAGGTTCCTCAGAGTATCCTCACTCGCATGTGAGAGTGAGACACGTTGCACACGGCGCAGCACCGTCTCCAGAAGTTGTAGATCTTGAATTGTCAGCTGGTGTGCGGGTGTGTTGCTGACAACCCTGCGGAGCGCGCTCACAGCCTTGCCGATAAGGTCGATGTCGTCAAGAGCATAGCCGAAGGCTTTGTTGGCCATGAAATTAACGTTGGCTTTGCATACCTCGAAGTGGATGTTTGGTGGGAATCAATCATGCGAGTGATTGTTGGCAGCGGAAAGACGAGGTTGCGACGAAAGGCTGAGATCAGTGGGCGCAGCACGCTGCAGCCACTTACCATCTGCACACATGATTGGTCCGTATATTCCAGCATCTCGTGAAGTTCCGGCATGTGAACAGGCCAATACTGATATCGCATAGTCAATCAGATAGAAGGCCTTCGAAAGTGATTTAGGGGGTTGGGTAATCAGGAACCAGAAGTGACAGGCAAAGTACCGGAGTATGTCAACAGGAGAGAACGGCAAATGAAAGCGCTCCATTTTCTGGTAAGATATCCTTGAGTTTCAGATGCGATGTGTGTAATGCCTGCACAAGGTGACCGACACAGGGAGAGTCTGATTGTCCTGGTTGTGAATGTCCCAGGCTTGCAACAATTTTGAGCTGTCTGTGGCTGACGGCCCGCCATAAGATGCTGTAGACTCTTTGTAGCGCTATAACACGGAGTTGAGATCGTCTGAGTGGGTTGATTGTCACTAGGGGTCTCCGTAGGAAACGACATAGTCTTCTACCTCCTATCGCCGTTGTTGGTCGAGATCCCGCCGCGCTGTTTCCGCAGCTGTTCACGTCTTTGCTCGCAAGCTATCTCGCTCTGTTTGTACTATGGATATAAATTTATGAAAAGATCATATCCAAAAAAAGTGGGTTGTATAGTGTAGTGGTGAGCACATTGGTTTTTGAAATGGTACATATTTCAAAACATTACCGGTGACCTGGGTTCGAACCCCAGTACGACCTTTCGTTTTTGTCGGCCATCAAGGCATCAAGATGAGATTTTACCTACACCATATGAAAACCCTACATCTCAGCTTTGAAATGGTGCATTAGTTGTCTCAATTGGACTGATATTGGTAGAGTTATGTGACCTTGAAGTGGACGGAAACAAATCCAGACCAAGACTTTTTGCCAGTGTTGTTGATGCTATCTGTGAAGAGAGATACCAAGAAGGATGAAAGAGCCGCTTTTGCGATTCAACGTTCATAACTTACTCTTATACCTCCAGACGAATGTGAGGTCGAGATCGATGACTTTCAGGTTCGAACCTAGTACGACCTTTCGATCTGCCGCTGTTCTTTAGGACGCGATCTGCTCGTATAGTTATGAATAGGTACGAACGATTCCCTTTGACTGTGTTGTCTTTCCGATTCCACCCCTTCATGCCTAAGGGAGTGTAAACAATAATGAACTATAGTGAACTGTCCGACTTTTCAATTGAGGTATTCGAGAATTGGGTTCGAACCTTGTCAAATGATCATTGAGAGATCCGCTTATACTACACATTCTCTCATGGTTCTCTAAAACCTCAACGTGTACGCGTTGTAACTGTTGTTTCTTGTAGTCGGGTTCGTCAGATCATCCCAGGTGTCCCAGGTGTGTTTCGCAGGTCAAGGCAAGCACGAGCCTTGGTTCGATCCTTTGCCGAAGTCCGAATCGGCCAGCTCCGTCGATCCTACGAACCTGTAGAATATCTAGCTATCGCTGGTTCTTATGGCTAGACGTAGCAGAAGTCCACAGAATAGTATCCCACTTGGCTCAAGGTGGCAGTTCCTCCAGCGTTGGTGTGCTTATATCAGCTTCATATGGCCGGTCAGGTATAGACGTATCGACTCGTTGGGTCATCCTTGCTCAGTGCTAATCCACATCGGGCATGTGGCTAACAGCTACTCGAAGCATCCCGGCGGGGGATCATCTGCAGAGCTGGGCAGTGGAGTTCACGTGATCCAGTCAAGGTTTGTATACAATACGGCTGTCGGTTACACGCCCTGAAACGGGAAGTGAGTTGGCCAGGCACGTCTCCATCTTCCAGAGGCTGACAGTCGATCCAGAAATCGAGGTCACGTGCCAAGACCGTTGTGTTGCGTGTTGGGCGGTGCTGCCTCGGTCCCTTAAGCAGAGCCTGATCGGCCGCCTTCTAAAAGGCTGTACGCCCGCGCGCTCGGCTCCACCAGCGCGCAAGAGCAGCGACAGGCGCAAGTCGTGAGATTCCCTCCACTTGCGACTCTGCAAAGGCACCAGCACGCGCGTTTTGCCCACGTTTTGCCCACGTTTTGGCTGGAGTTTAGGTGGTGCCCAGGCGATCTCTGGAGTGTATTGGCTCGGCAGCGTCCCGTGAACGATCATTTGCCCTGGTGGTGCTCGCCGCCCTGATCCGAGGACATGGAGATGGAGGCTCGCGCGCGCGCCTCGTCCGCCGCCGAAGTCGATGAGAACAACGGCGAACCTTCGCAGAAGCGTGCGCGCTCTGAGAACGAGCCCGTCGCCACCGCCAACACGACCACCACCGGCGATGCTCAGTCCGGGCAGCAGCAACAGGATACCCAGCCGGCCACCAGCTCCGGGCCAAGTGCTGCTGCCCGTCTGTACACCTGTGGCAAGTGTTCCAAGAGCTATGCGCGCCTCGATCATTTGAGTCGTCACGTACGCATGCACACCCAGGAAAAGCCATATCAATGCCAGGTCTGCTCCAAAGCCTTTGCGCGTGCTGATTTACTGAAACGCCACACGCTCGGCCATAACAAGGACGACCCCCAGTCAAAGCCGGCTATCATCCAACACAGCCGTGTCTCGCAGGCTTGCGAAGCTTGTGCCGGTCTTCATTTGAAATGTGAGGAAGAGAAGCCATGTAAGCGATGTACCAAGAAGGGCATCCAGTGCAACTATTCGGCAACCTTCTCACCTGGCAGCATGGAGCAACAGCAACAGCAACAACAAGATGTAGCGGTCCAATCGCCACAGAATCAGCAGCAGTATCAACAGCAGCAGCAACCCTTTGGCAATGGTCTGGCAATTCAAAACATGCAACAACACACGCCGCCTATGTCGCAGATGCACCAGATGCAACAGCTTTCACAAATGCAGCAACAGGCTCGGCCACAAACACATCGGAACATGTCGTTGTCTTCGGTTCATTCACACGTACCGACGCATTTACCAGCTATGCAGTTCAACGAGATGACAGAACATCAACACCAGCAGCAGCAACAGCAACAACAACATCAAAACCAACACCACCATCAACAACAGCACCAGCAGCACCAACACCAAAACCATCACCAACAGCATCATCAGCAGCAACTACCATCAATGAGTATGAGTATGGGAGGTGGCATGATGACACAAACCCCCGACAACACAATGTTCGACTACCTCCGAGACAAGATGATGCCGGCGACGAATCAACAACAGCAGCAGCAACAATTGCAAATATTCAACGAGTACCAAGGCGGACCATGGACTCCACGCGAGCTGTTCGACTTTGGTGTGGATACCAATATGGAGCTGAACGAGCTGGATCTGACCTTCATGGACACATATAACAACGCAAACCCTTTCGACTTACGGACACCAAGCATTGGATTCCCGACAACAGGGTCAGATATCATGCCCAGCTTCACGTCCGCGCCACTGCCTCCATTAGACACAGGAGCACTACCCAAGCAGTCTGTCTGGCGGTTCCGACCTTTGGCGAAAGATTCTGGTTCTGCTGAGCAGACGAATTTGTCATTACCGACGCCTACGAGTTTGGACATCGACCGCAGAGTAAACTGCGAGCCGCTGTCACAGACATCTCGTGACAAGATCTTGGCAATGATTTTGAGTACATGCAAGCCTAACAACATTCCACGCTCTGTAGCTTGCTTCCCTTCAATCAGCCTGCTGGACAGTCTGTTCCAGTTCTCGATAACTTCTCCGGGTTCGCATGCCAAACATTGGATCCATGCTCAGACTCTGCTCGCCGGCCAGACTAGACCTGAAGTACTAGCGGCTATCATCGCTGCTGGTGCCGTTCTCACACCTGATGCTGCCATCCGCAAGGTTGGATACGCTATCCAAGAAGCCTTGCGCACCGCTGTTCAGGTCCAAGTCGAAGACGATAACACTCTGATGCGCGACCTGCAAATCATGCAAGCTTCGCTTCTGCAGCTGAAGATCGGTCTTTGGAGTGGAGACAGCCGCAAGATGGAACTCGCAGAAGGATTCCAGCAAGTCTTGGTTACAATGGCAAGGCGAGGCGGACTATTCCGCCGCGGCACGTACGAGCGCATTGTACCCTATGCTGAAGACACAGGCGAGGCACTTTCTGAGAAGTGGCGCAAATGGGCGAGGCAGGAGTCGCGAAAGCGTTTCGCGCTCCACCTTTTCCGTCACGATCTTGAAGCCTCTGCCTCTCTTTTGTCAAGCCCTCTGATCTCGTATGCGGAACTGTATCTTCCGCTGCCAGAATCTGAGGTTCTCTGGCACGCAGGTTCGGCTGAGCAGTGGAAGGCTGCTTACATCAAGAGCTCAGGACCGCGACACGATCGCCAACCTTCTCTCATTGACTGCATCCAGGATCTCGACATTCTGGCCACTAAGGATATCTTTGTCGACGGCAGGCAAGCCAGCATGGCAGTCCTTGGTGCAGCTTGGCGCATGATTTGGGAATACCGCCAACTCGAATCTTCCATGAAAGAGCGGTCCACACAGTGGTGCAATGGAAATCTCTTGATGCAATCACGGCACTCAGAGCTTACGAAATTGCTACAATGCTTCCGCATTTCAAGTGTCGAGGATGCGAAGGTGACACTCATCCTCGAGCTCTTGTTGATGCACCTCCACCTTTCCCTCGACGATGTACATCTCTTCGCTGGGGTCGAAGGCGAAGAAGAGGCTCGCCGCGTATACCCATCACTCGTCCAGTGGACCAAGACCGCCACATCACGTCAGGCACTATGGCATGCTGGACAAGTCATCCGCTCGGCTCGCAACCTACGCTCAGGTCTTATTTGTGATTTCGCTGCAATTGCCGTCTATCAAGCGTCACTGGCTTTCTGGGCTTACGGTATCATCACACGTGCCTCTGAGCCCAGTCCTTTAAGCAGCCACAATATCACTGCTTGGCTCGATGGCTTGGAGGACACTGGTGCCCAGCGCTGGATTATCAACGGCAAGGGGAACGCTGCCATTCACAGTGTACCACAACCTGGCGTGGCAAGCTCAGCAAGCGATGCACCGGCACTTGTCAGCAACCCTGACGACGTTGTAATTGCGGTGGTGGCGGCGATGAGACGCAACCATGCGGAAGCTAGAGCTCCGCCTTTGGTTGACAATCTGATTAACATGATGGAGGGGCTTAGGAAGGCTTCGAAGACATGAGTTGTCTTTCATCATGCTTGAGCATTATATCGTCATATCGTGGCAGCGTTTCGCCGTCAAAATCGAGGTCAGGCAGTGTGACGGCGACAAGCCATCAGCGCCTCGCGCCCAAGCCGCGAGTGTCAACCGGATTGAAAGAGCTGAAAAAAGCTGTGCCAGTGCGAAAAAACTCATGGCGCACCATCCAAGAAATGCAAATGCCAACTGGCAGTCAATACAAGTACCAGTGATAGCAGTCTGGGACCGACCACTTTGGTCGAAGAAGAGCCCGGAAGCGGGTTCATTTGGACGTCTCGCTTACACTATACGGAGTATCGGATCTTTGCGGTTACGATGCAACGAAGCAAGTGGTAGAGCAGATCATGATTTGCTTATCCATCGTCGAATTTGCGCCGCTTTCTGGCTCGACCTTACATAATTATAGCCACATATCTTTATTGTATATCGAACGACCTCACTTTATGATGAAGCCAGCTCTGATAACAGAAGGATGGACGTTGTGAAAATATCCCGGTCGAGAGTACCCACTGGCACCATCTACTGATAGCATCGCGCAGGAAGGTTTTATGCCGCCGATTTTCTGACACATTGTATCGGATTCCGGCTATCACACACCTCATTTGCTTCGCAGGGTCTTGCATATTTCTAGACGACCGCTTTTACCCGCCTGTCTTGCAATATGCGGGCCCCCAAAAGGAGCATGCCGCCGACAAGTACAGTGACACCCGAGAAGATTGACAGCGCGAGATAACCGTACTTTTCGGCCAGCGCACCGCTGATTGGAACATTGGCCATCGCACTGCGTTGTTGTAAGTAGGAGCAATTGTATCCAGTATCGGAGGGAACACTTACGATAGCGATGTGGACCCTGTGACTGTGCCAATGGCCAGGCCGATGGTTGGGAGAGTTGCAAGCTGAGCAGCGCACGCTTGTTGGAGAGACAATACGCCCTGCATCGTGTAAGCAAAATGCTCTCCGTTTGATGTGAACATAGACGGAACATACACCGGAGGCAAAGCCGTACGCAGCTGACCATATTACCAGCCCAGCCACCGAAGTTGCTTTTGTCCAGCACAAGATTACCACACCACTAGATATCGTTGCGATGATGATGCAGTTGAACTTCCCATATCTATCAGCAACGAAGCCCGGCAAGATTCTGCCCAGGAATGAGGCACCGTTGACGATCGAAGCTGTGTAAAAGGCCAAGGTCGTTGGGAATCCTGCCTCTGCGGCGAACGAAGGCAGATAAAAGATTGGTGCGAAGAGGCCAAAGTACATCATGAACATGGCAAGGCATGTTAGCTGCAAAGCCGGCTGCTTGAGAAGCATCTTGACCGCGGCTCTGCGCTCAGCCGCCTTGTCTTCTCCATCAGCTTTCTTCTCTTCTTGTGCACCGGTTTCTAGCGGCGTCGATGTCCTGCTGGGCGACTTCGCAGCAGCACATGAGAATGTCATCAAGGGAATCATGATGAATCCCAGAATCCGCATCGTCCACGGAAAGCCGAGACTGGTGTTGTTGAGCAACCTGTCGATCACAATCGGCCAGATGATGCCTCCAAGCGACGACCCTGCTATGACTATCCCTGTGGCGGCAGCTCGTGATCGCTTGAAGTACTGGCCTACAAGCGCGATCATCGGCCATGTGGAGAGGGCCATCGAAACACCAAGAAGCACACCTTGTGCGAGGAAAAATTGCCAGAATGAGCGGCAGAGTGAGATCATCATTATGCAGAAGACCATGCCGACCGAGCCAGTATAGACCATGATCTGCAACAAAGTCAGCCATGGGCCATCGTGTTCGATATCCAGCAAGCCTCACCGTAGGCCCAAAAGCATCGAGCATTGCTCCAGCACCGGGAGACATTGCAAACAGGAAGAAGATGGCGATGGCCCCAATCCATGCGATTGTCGAGGGCGATTCATTGGATAAGACGTCTCGTGCATAATACTCGAGGAATATTCCTGCCGAGTTCAAGAAGCCTACGGTGCAGAACAAGCAAGTAAATGCGCCGCCGACGACGAGCAACGCACGAGGCCTGGTGTTGTTAGTGGAGTTCTGAAAGATGTGGAAGTCTTGAGGACGAACGTATATTCACTTTGATTGCCATCATTGCTCATAATGACGGGCTTAGGTCTTACTGCGAAATCTATGGCTGTTGTTAATTTGCGGGAGAGGGTTGAGTTGTTGATTTGATCGCAAGGTGGCTTTGATCCGTAGGAGGTATGATGAATGTACCGTTGATACTATGACATGCTTATATAACGTCCGGATATTGTACAACAGCCTCCATGGAGGTTAAGAGCCACCGAAACAATGATTTCGCCTTCGCAGTCTCCGCGGATCATCTGTCATTGCATTATGATATCGAGGGTAGTGATCGTACGAATGCGGCTTAGCGCCACCGGGGACTCCATGGAAGCTCCGGGTCGTGGTGAGGAGGACAGCTCTTCCTGCGTCGACCTTCCACGACTCACAATTACCTGTGTCATGGTCAGACCGAAGCATACGAACAATGAAGAGATCCGGCGGAGTGGTCGACGGGGCTTCCATCCCTAGGAAGCAACCCAGACAAGACCCAGTGTCTTGCCAATCTTGTCGGAAACGGAAGCTGAAATGCGACCGCAAGACTCCATGCAGTGGATGTTCGACTCGACATCTGGAATGTATCTATCACAATAGTCATCCTCAAAGCCCTGCTGCACAACAAAGTCTGGCACAGCCCTTTAGCGAACAAGCTGTGGACCATGTGACATCAACAAACCCACAGTCTGTGCCAGACACTACTGAGCTCGATGAATCGGGATCGCGCCATCCCAAGGATGACTCGCTCGAGACTATGGACTGGCTAGAAACTACCGTAATGGGACACTGGATTCCAAGTGCCGTTCCTGCCGCGCTGAGAGCAGACATTGTCCGAAGCGAACAGACTGATGCTTCGCCTGGCCAGGGCCCGATGACATTTGGTGAGCAACTGAATACCGCTGCGAGAGATCACATCACACTTCGACAGAATCCCAACGATATTGATCTCCGGTCTTATTTGCCGCCAAAAGCGGAGGCTTTCAGTCTGTTTCGCTACTACTGCGATAATCTGGACTTCCACTTTCATGCTGTTGTCCCGCATCAAGTCGAGAAACAGATTGAGATGATCTACGAAAGACAGTCACGTCACCAGCCCATTGACTTGAATCACACCGCTCTGCTCTTCAGCATACTGGCCTCCGCTCTCCACTACAGGCTGCAGCCAGAATCATCGATCCCGGCGAGCGCGTATAGCCAGGCAGCCGTGTTCCTTTCGGGAGCTGCTCTGATACAGAGTAATTATATGGCATACCCTACGCTTGAAGGACTACAAGCGACGATGATAGTTGTCCAAAATCTATCGAGTATGGGTTTGCCTCCTGCTGTCAGCGCATTATTCGTGCCACGCTTGTGTATCAGCCAGGCGATTAATATGAGCTTACATCTTGTGGACTCCCCTCGTATGAGACAGGGACGTTCGTCCGGAAGTTTCCAAGATGCAGTTGTTGAATTGAAGCGGCGAATCTGGTGGAGTCTTGTCTCGAATGATTGGTAAGACGCATTATGGGGAGGACTGGCGCAGAGAACCGACTAACGTACCAATCAGGCTGCTTGCGTATCTGAGTGGGCCGCAAGAATGGACATACTCAGTCAACCCCGACCACATGAACGTCGACCTTCCACGCAACATCGAAGATATCCACATCGACAGCCCAGATACAGGGCAGCCTCTCTCAACCCCGACTGCGATGTCATACACTCTTTGCAGAGTGCAACTGGCTTTCGCATCTCGACAAATTGTCGATGAAACGGCAATCCAGCATTTCCATGGCAAAGAGATACCATACGAGAAGATCATTGAGCTGGACCATATGTTGCGCGACTCTTTGGAGAAGCTGCCAGAATTTTATCGCTTTGGCCATGCGCATAAGCTGCATTTCGCAACACTCTACCAGGAACGACCAGTCTTTGCCTGGCAACGGAGCATGTTGCAGCTTGGTTACCACCACCGCCTCTGTCGCTTACACCGTCAGCACTTCATACGCGGGGCCAAGGACCCGAAATATTCATGCTCGCATATTTCATGTCTCCGCTCGGCTCGCACAATCCTCGAAATCAAGCGAGTAATGGACGAAGACGAGCCGGTCATGGAGCCATCGAGTTCTATGATCTGGGCTGTGATGCACCATGTATTCATGGCAGCCGTAATCCTGTTGGTGGACGTGTGCTTCAACTGGGAAGACGTTCTTGCGGAGAAGAGGAAAGAAGAAGTCATTGACGCATGCCGCATGCTGACTCGCGCTCAGCGGACATCGCCTGTTGCACGTCACGCAGTAGATGCCATGATGGGAATATTGCGGAAACATTGGATTCACGAAAGAGGTCTGAAATGTCCTCAAGCCGAGCAGGCATGTCCTACGACATCAGCGAGAGCCGCCGTTCCAGCAGTGCAGCAGCCAGATGCATTCGCTGGCGCACCGACTCCTGACAGCATGCATTACGCTCCCCGGTCCCAGACACTCCAGCAACCTTCATCCACTGAGATACCACTCGAAGATACGTGGGCAGAAATGCTAGATGGCAGTGCATATGTTGGGATGGACACGCCAGACTGGACGGAATTGCTGAACGACTTAACCAACACAAACTTCCCTGGAACTTGAGGAAGGGTCAACAGCTTGCAGTCCAGTAAAGCCATAGCTTGCAATTGGTGGGCTTGGAGCTTGCTTGGTCTACGAAATGCAATGATCGATGTCGAGGCAATACCTCATCCATCCGTTCTCATCAACCTGGCTCGTCCCTCTTCGTCAGTGCCTAGCCTCGCATAAACCTCCCGAGCACTTCGTTGCATGTCTTCTATGTCACCTCGATGCGGATTTGGCACATCCCAAGCAGCAAATCCGTGGTAGAAGCTCGGCAGCGCGGACGACTTCCAACCAGCAAATCGGCGCGAAGCCAACACCATCGTTACAATCATGAATATCACAGACAGCAGGACCAAGGCTGCCGGCAATATCATCCATGGCCAATGTACTTGTATATGCTGCTCAGACACTTCCACAGTGCCGTACACCATAGTCCCATTCGGGCCTGTGCGAATCGAATTTGTCATGCTGCTCGCTACGTGGTCCATCATGTCCGGGAAGCTCTCAGCTCTGAACATCGCCCGTGCTGGATCATCACCTGGTCTTGAGATGGATTCGAAGGTTGTCGTGAACATGGCGCCAAGGGCGTCAATGATATTCTGCTTGTCTTGAGCGTTGACCCAGAATGCCTTTGGGTCGTTCCAGAAACGCTCAAGTACCGAACCGTTCTTGGCTGAAGTGCAGTCGAATTCGGGCAGATCGTCGGGCTTATAAGCTGGGATGAGGAATGATGTGACAGTGTCTCCCGTGCTTGAGAATGGCATCAAGTCCTGAGACGAAACCCGCTCAGAGTCGTTTGAGGGGCAAAGTTTATCTAAGACAACTAACGGCGTTGATCGAGAATTGTCTTGAAGGTGGCCGTTTGTTGACTGCGTGCCGTCATAGTCCAAAGCGCACAACGATATGGTACATTCATGGGCGCTTTCTAGCCAGACCTCAGGACGGTCAATGGCGGTGTCATCATATTCGACAAACTTCAACGCCGCAATGATAGCGATACCTTCGTCCGGCCTAGGCTCACCCGCGCTACGTGGCCATCCTTGCCAATACGTCGTAGAGTTCCACAGTGTGTGATGTTGCTCGTAATCGGTCATGAATCTCCAGTTGGCTGCTTGTCCGTCGACTCGATAGCCCAGTGGCGTCTCATAATGGCAAGTCCTCGTCATCAACGGATTGCCCGGCTCCCAGCTGGCGTGTCCGCCCTCTTCGCAGATACGGGTGGCATTGGTCGCAGGGGTCACATCTACACATGTGCTGCAGATACCTATGCTCTCGTACGGCTCCCACGTGCAGTCGCCTGACGGACAGTCGAATGGTATCGAAGTGTGCGGTCCGAATATACCTTGATACACCGCTCCGATGATACTAGTATCTCTGACCTTGTCTATCGCTGGTCAGTGTACTAATCCGTAACTAATGCTCCAAAATTGTCGGGCCTTACTGTAGCTCTCGCGAAATTCGGCACCAGCAATGCTCTCCCACCGTGAATTCATGTCGTAAGAGCGAGCGGCACTGATGGCGCTAGTCTCATTGTGAGCCGTCACAAGCCGCGAATTGAACTGTATAACTTGCTGCGCAAACGGATCCATCGCAACAGCCAGCACGGTAACAACCGCACCAGTGGAGCCAGCAAGCGCTCGCCAACGGATGCGGCACAGAAGTTCCAAAGCACCCCATGGCCCCCGGCTCGCGCTGTCAAAGATCTCAAAATCTATGAGGCGACGCGGGCGGCTCTCAAAGTGCTGCCACTTGAGCTGGCCGAGTGCTTGACCGACTACCATGAGCATGGAGGACTTGGCGAGTGTTGATAGAGCGGAGACCACGGTATTGGGTTGAGCAATGGCTTTCCAGCGGGTCATAGGCTTGCCGTCGAAGGCGAAGAGCACTGCTACGATGGAGAGCAGTGCTCCTACGCTGACTACCATGGACAGAAGCTCAAATTTCCAGAGCAGCAAAAGCTGTGTTGTGCCATATCTGGTCTCATGATGGTCGAGACTTTCGCTAGAATCGACTGCATGAACTGTAGCTGAGGCGCCTTTGACTTCGTAGCTCTTGGACGGCGTTCTTGTGATGTTGATCTCTTTGGCCGCTAGCGCGCTCCCAATGGACAGTCGTGGCTCGGGTCTATGCATTGCACTCCAGACCGCTTATGTCACGGCGAGGGTTGACCAGATATCGAGCCACTCGGCTGTGTACATCGAATGAGTCTGTAAGTCTGGAAAACAGACTCACCGATAAGAGGGAGGAACATCTGGTTGACTTCACTGCAGCCGACAAATGCCGTGTGGCTACAGGAGGATCGAGGCTGAGTCTCGCGTGTCGAGTGAAATTGATGAACCATGGCCAGGATAGTGCAATCTATAATTAATCGACCGATGTCTCCCTGCCAACTTCTCATTGATATTGGCTAAATCAGGTAAGCGAGCCTTAGTGCATTATGCACCTCTGATCCTTCGAGGGTTAGGGTAGTCGACGTGAATGATCCCGGAACTCTCGAGTCTATATGTAATTGAGAAATTCCATGCATGTATGTATGATGAGTAAACATACCTTCTTACATACTCGTAGTAAGTGGATTTGATCTCCAAGTTTCGAAGCTAAGAAGAGGCAGAGTATCGTTAGTCTGAAGCGAGCCAAAAGCGTTTCAAAAACCCAAAGTCTATATTGCTGGTTTCGTATATTCGTTGAGGTCTAAGAATTGCTCCAGCATGAAGGTATATAAAGATTGTTTTTGAGAACTAAGCACATACGACCATAGGTCAGTGAAAACTGGGCATCCCGTCCGCTCTGCCATACATAAGCACTGAACCGGGCGACTAGTACTAGAGTGGGTGACCATCTGGGAATCCCGCCTGTTGTATGTTTTTGCC
>Ga0265797_10003993_pt1 | contig 22970 bp, 16 predicted proteins | sample P2T30metagenome_FD_192433 | JGI IMG/M metagenome (GOLD analysis project Ga0265797, IMG submission 192433) | Plant litter microbial communities from East Loma Ridge, Irvine, California - P2 T30 | ecosystem: Environmental > Terrestrial > Plant litter > Unclassified | place: USA: California... | reverse complement strand
CGCAAGAGGGCAACGCGGCCGTGGCCGACGCCGCCTACGATACGCTGATCCGCGGCGCGGCGCTGAACCTGTCGAACATGGAAAACCTGGAGTGGCTGTCCGGCCAGCCGGTGCTGCTGATTGATGCGCACCCGGAGCTGATCGGTCCCGTGATCTCTTCGCGCCGCCAGTTGTGGTCGGTGGGCGGCTACGTCGGCATGGTGGTGCGCGACATGTTCGGCGTGTCCAGCACCGCTACCGGCATCCGCGTGCAGCCCTTCGTCACCGCCAGGCTGCGCGCCGCGATGGTCGGCGCCGACGGCGTGGCGACGCTGCAGGGCCTGCGCCTGCAGGGCCGCGGCATCGACGTGACGCTGCGCCTGCCGCCGGCCGCCGCCGGCACCGGCTACTACCCGGTCGAACGTATCCTGCTGAACGGGAAGCCGGCCGCGGCGGACATCCGCTGGGACCAGCTGGGCCCGGACAACCGCATCGAGGTCGTGCTGGGCAAGCCGGTCGCGGGCGAGCAGGCGATCCGCCGCGTCCAGGCCAATCCCTACCAGGAAGACCCGGCCGTCTTCGGCCCGCGCGAGCCCGACGTCCTCGCGGTCGGCCGCGACGACCAGGGCCGCGCGCTCAGCCTGGTCGTCGGTACGCCGGCGGGCAGCCCGGCCGAGCCGGCGCCCGTGGTGTACAACATCTACCGTGACGGCATCCCGGTGGCCACGGGCCTCAAGGACACTACCTGGCGCGCTCCCGGGGTGGTCGATTCCGCCTGCTATACGGTGGAAGCGCAGTTCATCGCCTCCGGCAACCGCAGCCACCACAGCCGGCCGCATTGCGAGGGCGTCCACGTGGACATCCCCGCCACCGATCCACGCGTCTCGTCCAGCGCCGCGCTTGCCGCGCCGAATGCGCGCTTCGCCGAAGCGCACCTGGCCAACTGGGGCAAGCCGGACGACCGCTTCGCCGTGCGCGACGTGAGCGTGCCGCAAGCGGGCCAGTACGCGCTGCAGGTGCGTTACCACAACGGCGCCAACCAGGTGAACCTGGGCGTCAGCGGTGGCGTAAAATGGCTGGCTATCAAGGATGAGTCCGGCGCCATCGTGGCCCAGGGCGTGGTGCAGCTGCCGCATGCGCGCATCGACAAGGCGAACACGCCAACCGTGTATTCCACGCCGCTGGCGGCGCGCCTGGATGCGCGCGGCAAGTACCGCATCGAGATGAGCGACTTCTACAACATGAGCTACCTGCAAAGCAACGCCAGCTTCAGCACGGCCGGCGGCGTCGACGGACCCTCCAACCGATTCGACATCTACGGCGTGCGCCTGCTGCGCGTGCGCTGATTGCGGGAGCATGCATGAAGGCAGTCAAATATCAAGCGGTGGCACTGGTGCTGGCCTGCGTGGCGGCGCTGGACGCCGGCGCCACCACCGTGCGCGTGCACTACCCCGTCACCAGGGAAGGCATCTTTATCCGCGGCGACAAGGGGGACACCACCTGGGCCAAGGGCGTGCCGGCCACCAAGCCCGACGGCCCGGTCCAGGTCTGGACCTACACCTGGCCCGACGCGCTGGGCGACGTGACGATGAAGCCGACGCTGGGCGAGGACAAGGTCTCGATCGGCGGCGCCTACAAGATCCCGGCCGGCGCCACCCTCGACATCTACCCCTTCTTCGGGCCGCCGTTTGGCAAGGTGGCGATCGTGAAGGACGTCGCCTCGCCGCAGCTGAACAACAAGCGGGCGCTGCGCATCTACCTGCCGCCCAGCTATGGCGAGAACCCGGCCAAGCGCTACCCGGTGCTCTACATGCACGACGGCCAGAACCTGTTCGATGCGAAGACCGCCGCGTATGGGGCCGAGTGGCGCATCGACGAGACCATCAACGGGCTGGTCGCGATGGGGAAAATGGACGAGGTGATCGTGGTCGGCATCGACAACACCCCGGACCGCATCCCGGAATACACGCCCTGCTGCGATGCCAAATACGGCGGCGGCAAGCTCGATGCCTACGAGCGCTTCGTGATCGACACCGTGAAGCCCTGGGTCGACGCCAACTACCGCACCCTGCCCGGCAAGGAGAATACGGCGCTCATGGGCTCTTCGCTGGGCGCTCTGGCGTCGCACCTGATCGCGGGACGCCATCCGGAGGTGTTCTCGAAGGCCGGCGCGCTGTCCGGTTCGTTCTGGTGGAATGGCGGCATGGCGATCGACAAGCTGCCGGCACGCGTGCCGGTCAGGTTCTACCTCGACGCCGGCACCCGCGACGATGGCCTGGATGACACCATCAAGATGCGCGATGCGATGCTGGCCAGGGGCTACCGGCTCGATACCGACCTGCTGTTCTTCCAGGCCGAGGGCGGGCGCCACAACGAGGCATCGTGGGCGGCGCGGGTGGACAAGCCGCTGACCTGGTTCTTCCCTTGGGGAAGCACAAGACAGTAGTCGGCCTGGTGGGCACGGGGTGCCCACCCTACCCTGTTCTTATAGGGGGGATCCATGTGCCGGCGGTGCCAGCGCCTGCACCGCACGCGCGAGTTCCGGGAGCCGCGTATCGCCACCCATCCCGCTGTTGTCCGGCTCCAGGTCGATACTGTATAGATTGGTGCCGGCGTCATCCGGCACCAGGTGCACGAAGCGCTCGAAGCGCAGCCCCATCTTGCGCAGCAGGTAGTTCGAGGCGATGTTGTTCGGCGAGGTGATCGCCAGCACGCGCCGGATGCCCAGGCTGGGCGCGTACGCCAGCACGCCCTGGCCCGCCTCGCAGGCATAGCCCTGGCCGCGGTAGTGCGGCAGGAAGGCATAGCCGATGTCGACGCCGTCCAGGCTCTCGCGCTTGATCAGGCCGCACATCCCGATGGGAACCCCCGTCTCCTTCAATGCCACGACGTACAGCGAATGCCCGCGCAATTCCTGCATCGCGATCGGTCCCAGCACCAGCGCCTCCTCGGCATCTTCCAGCGTGTGGATGCCGCGGTCGCCGATGTGTTCGATGAAGGCCGGGTCGTTGACCAGTTCCAGGTAGAAGGCGGCATCGCCGGGTTCGACGGTGCGCAGGTCCAGGCGTTCGGTGGCGAGGATGTGCACGGCAAGCTCACTCTTCGTCCGGAAGTGCCCAGCGCGCAGGGTCTTCCAGCAGCTTGTACATCACATAGGCGTCGACATAACCCAGGCGGCGGTGGCGGAAGGCCTTGGGCAGGGTGCCGACGATCGAGAAGCCGAGCCGTTTCCAGAGGTGGATGGCCGGGCTGTTGGTGCTGACCACGAAGTTGAACTGCATCGCCAGGTAACCCTGGCGCCGCGCTTCACCGATGCTGTGCTCGCCCAGCAGGTGGCCGATGCCCACACCCTGCGCGTTCGGGCTGACCATGTAGGAGGCATTGGCGACGTGGTCGCCGCGGCCGATCTGGTTCGGCTGCAGCTTGTACATGCCCAGGATGCGCTCCCGCCCCTTGACCGCGACCCAGGTGGCAACGCCCGGTGCGAACCAGTAATCCCGGGCTTCCTCGCGGCTTGTCCCGGGTCCGTGCACGTAGGTTTCCCCTTCGGCGATCTGGCCCTCGAAGATCGTCCACATGGCATTGAAATCGGCATCGGTAGCTGGGCGAACCTGGATATCCATCATCCTCAAGACCTGCGCGAATGTATCGAAAGCGCAAGATTCTAACACCGGGTTTTGGCTGTACGGCTAGCGAAACTGACAGGTTTGACGATTAATTTTTATGGAATTACAAGAGGAAAGACATGCTTCTTTCGGGCTACGCCCAGTCGTTGCGGGACAGCCGGAAGTCGACCGTATCGGGCCGGCCCGGCAGCCGCAGGCTGGCGCGCGCGGGCGGCGCTTCGCTGACGACCTGGCCGCGGCGCAGCACCATCCGGCGCGCCGCGCGCAGGCGGATCGCCTCGACCGGGCCGCCGGCGTCGAGCCACACCAGGTCGGCCTTGCAGCCCGGGGCGATGCCGTAGCCCTGCAAGCCGAGGATGCGCGCCGGCGTCTCGGTGACGGCCTGGTAACACTGGCGCATCGCCTGCTGCCCGGTCATCTGCGCCACGTGCAGGCCCATGTGCGCCACTTCCAGCATGTCGCCCGAGCCGAGGCCGTACCATGGGTCCATCACGCAGTCGTGGCCGAAGGCGACCGGCACGCCGGCCGCCAGCAGCTCCGGCACCCGCGTCATGCCGCGCCGCTTCGGGTAGCTGTCGTGGCGGCCCTGCAGCGTGATGTTGATCAGCGGGTTCGCGATCGCCGCCACGCCCGACTCGGCGATGAGCGGCAGCAGCTTGCTCACATAATAGTTGTCCATCGAGTGCATCGAGGTCAGGTGCGACCCCGTCACCCGTCCCTGCAGGCCGAGCCTCAGGGTTTCCGCCGCCAGCGTCTCGATGTGGCGCGACATCGGGTCGTCGCTTTCGTCGCAATGCATGTCGACCATCAGCCCTTGCTCCGCCGCGTACTCGCACAGCAGGCGCACCGATTCGGCGCCCTGCGCCATGGTGCGCTCGAAGTGCGGGATGCCGCCGACCACGTCCACGCCCATCGCGATGGCGCGCTTCAGGTTGGCGAAGGCGGTGGGGCTGCGCAGCAGGCCATCCTGCGGGAAGGCGACCAGTTGCAGGTCGATCCAGGGCGCCACGCGCCGCTTGACCTCGAGCAGGGCCTCGACCGCCAGCAGCCGGTCGTCGCAGATGTCGACGTGGGTGCGGATCGCCAGCAGGCCGCGCGCCACGGCCCAGTCGCAATACTGCAACGCGCGCTCGACCAGCGCTTCCTGCGCCAGCTGCGGTTTCAGCTCGCCCCACAGCGCGATCCCTTCCAGCAGCGTGCCGGACTCGTTCACGCGCGGCAGGCCGTAACTGAGGGTGGCATCCATGTGGAAGTGGGCGTCGACGAAAGGCGCGCTGACCAGGTCGCCGCCGACGTCGATTTCCCGCGCCCCGCCCGCCTGCAAGGCCGGCCCGACCTCGAGAATGGTGTCGCCCCGGATGGCGATGTCGACCTGCTTGCGGCCGTCGGCCAGGGTGGCGTTGCGGATGACGAGGTCCATGGAATCTCCTTGACGAGTGGGTGCGTGCCGCCAGATTAACACATCCGAAATTGGTGCTGCGCTGCAATATTTCCTTGTAAAAACAACATAGATTTTTCTTTCCAAACCTTGATGAACGGCTTTACACTAGTTTCATTGCAGTGCGTCATAACCCAAACAGGATCAACGATAAGGATTCCCCATGACTTCACTCACCGAACGCCTGTCCGCCGTCCGTCAGTCGCAGTGGGAGACCCAGCTCGACGTGTTCCGCACGCTCGGCAACCGCGCCATCGATAACGCCGAACAATTGTTTGCGCTGAATATGAAGACCTCGCGCGCCACGGTCGAGCAAGCGGCCGGTACCTTCCAGCAATTGTTGCGCGTGAACGATCCGCGCGACCTGTTCGCCCTCGGTTCCCAGGCCCAAGGCCAGTGGCAGCACATGGTCGCCTATTCGCGCGAACTGCTGGGCATCGCGATGGGCGCGCGCCAGGGCAACTGGAGCACCATCCCCGTGTCGAACACCGCGCCCGCTGCCCTGCCCGCGCCGGCGCAACTGATCGAAGCGCCGATGACCCAGGTCGCCGAGCAGGCGGCGATCGCCGTCGCCGACGCCACCACGATCACCAGCGAAATGACGGCTGCTGCCACCGACATCGGCGCTGCGACGGCCGAAGCCACGATCTCGGCCAGCCAGCCGATTGCCGCCGCCGCGGACAAGGCCGACGACGCGGCGCCGGATAGCGCACCGACCGAACTCGAAGAGGAAAAGGCGGGCGAAGCCCCGTCGGAAATCCCGCCCGCCGTCACGCAATCCGATGACGGCGCCGCGGCGCCGCAGGCGGCGGCCGGCACGTCCGTCCCGACCATCGACGAGGAAACCAGCGCCAACCTCGACGCGCTGGTCGACACCCTGATCGCGGAAGAAACCCCGCCGGCCAAGGCCAAGCCGCTGGTCGAAGCGCTGAACCAGATCGCGGCCAAGCCGGCCAGCGTCGAGCACCCGATCGCCTCGACCGTGCCCTTGGAAGCGCTGGAAGCGAATGGCCACGTCGAACTGCCGGTCGTGACGCCGCCGGAGGGTGCGCCTCCGGTCCAGCCGGGCCAGAGCCCGCAAACGGAGCGCCGCCGCAGTTCGCGCAAGAAGTGAGGCGCTACCGTTCCGCTTGCGGCCACCGGGTCTGCAAGCGGCGGTCAAAGGTTGTACAGTAGCGGGCTTCGGCCCGCTTTTCTTTTGCCGGGTCGTGCCACGTTTTTGGCTTAACGACAGGAAATTCAATGGGTTTGGCAAGGCTGATCGGCGGGTTCGTGCGCCGGCATTGGCGTTCGTACGCATCGTCGGCGGTGATGCTGGCCGGCGTCTCCCTGTGCTCGGTGCTGGTGCCGCGCAAGGTGGGCGCGATGATCGATGGACTGGCGGCGCACCGCCTGGGCGGGCATGACCTGGCGATCCAGTTGCTGGAACTGCTCGGCCTGGGCCTGGCGATCTACGGCTTGCGCGTGGCCTGGCGCCTGCGCCTGTATTCGGCGGCCTACCGCCTCGGCGTCGAACTGCGCACCAGGCTCTATGCACGCCTGTCGGCCCAGGGCCCGGCCTTCTACCAGCGCCAGCGCACCGGCGACCTGATGGCGCTCGGCACCAACGACATCGACGCCATCGAACAGGCGGCCGGCGAAGCGATGCTGGCCGGCTTCGACGGCACCCTGACCCTGGTCATGGTCCTCGGCATCATGTTCCTCGGCGTCGACTGGCGCCTGACCCTGATCGCCCTGCTGCCATTCCCCCTGATGGCGATCGCCTTCTGGCACATCTCGAGCCACATCCACACCGCCTCCACCGACTCCCTGAAGCGGTTCTCGGCGCTGAACGACCACGTGCAGGAATCGCTGTCCGGCGTGCGCACCCTGCGCGCACTGGGCCTGGAGGGGCGCAGCTCGAAGCAGTTCTCGGAACTGGCCGCGCGCGCCGCCGACGCCAGCCTCACCGCCCAGAAATGGGAAGCCGCCTACGAGCCGGCGGTCGGCCTGACCCTGACCGCCGCCACCGGCCTGACCCTGGGCCTGGGCGGCTACCTGGTGTGGCAGAACCAATTGACCATCGGTTCGCTCACCAGCTTTTCGATGTACCTGGGCCAGCTGATCTGGCCGATGTTCGCGGCCGGCTGGGTGCTGTCGCTGATCGAACGCGGCCGCGCGGCCCTGGCCCGCCTGCAGCCGCTGCTCGAGGCGCCGCTCAGCGTCGACGACCGCGGCACGCTCACCGAACTGGCGCGCGGACCGCTGGTGCTGCAGGACGTCAGTTTTACCTACGGCGGCCAGGAAGGCGTAGATAGCAAAATCCCACCCGCATTGGACAAGGTCTCGCTGCGCCTGGAACCGGGCCAGACCCTGGGCCTGGTTGGCGCCACCGGCGCCGGCAAGACCACGCTGCTGCGCGTGCTGCTGCGCCAGGCCACGGCGCAGCGCGGCGCCGTCACCTGGGGCGGCCATCCGATCGCCGACTACACGCTGGCCACCCTGCGTTCGGGCCTCAGTTGGGTGCCGCAGGAATCCTTCCTGTTCTCGGCCTCGATCGCCGAGAACATCGCGCTGGGCCGCCCGGGCGCCTCGCGCGAGGAGATCGAGCAAGCCGCAAGAATGGCGGCGATCCACGACGACATCCTGCGCTTCCCCTACGGTTACGACACCCCGGTCGGCGAGAAGGGCATCACCCTGTCCGGCGGCCAGCGCCAGCGCGTGGCGATCGCGCGTTCGCTGCTGGCGCAGAGCAACCTGCTGCTGCTCGACGACGCCCTGTCCGCGGTCGATACCGGTACCGAAACCAGCATCCTCGAACACTTCGACGAGCTGCGCCGCACGCGTCCGGAGCTCTCCGTCATCATCGCCAGCCACCGCCTGTCGGCCGTGATCAAGGCCGACCTGATCGTGGTGCTGCGCGACGGCCGCATCGTCGAACGCGGCAGCCACGATCAATTACTGGAGCGCGACGGCTGGTACGCCAGCCAGTGGCGCTATCAACAACTGGAGGCCAGCCTCGATGCCGTCTGACGCCAACAATAATAAAAACAAAGGCGCAAGCCGTGCAGAAGCCGCGCAGGCGCTCGGCCTGCTGCGCCGCGCCGCCGAACCGGACCGCTCCCACCTGGGCTGGGCCACGCTGTGGCTGGTCATCGCCGCGGCGCTGGAAGTGGTCGGCCCGCTGCTCGGCAAGAAGCTGATCGACGAACACCTGCTGCCGCACCACCTGGACTGGACCCGCATGGCGCTGCTGCTGGCGGGCGTGGTGGTGACCGGCTGGGCCGCCTCCTGGCTGCGCTTCCTGCAGCTGGTGCGCCTGTCCGGCCTGGCGATGCGCTCGGTGCAGCGCCTGCGCGAATGGGTGTACGACCACGTGCTGCGCCTGCCGATGGCCTTCTTCGATCGGGCCATCACCGGCCAGCTGGTCAGCCGCGTCACCAACGACACCGAGGCGGTGAAAACCCTGTACATCCAGGTGCTGTTCGTGATCCTGGACAGCAGCATCGTGCTGGTCGGGACCTCGATCGCGATGGCCTGGCTCGACTGGCGCCTGATGCTGATCGTGCTGGCCCTGGTGCCGGCGGTACTGGGCATCGTCTGGCTGTACCAGAGATTGTCGGCGCCGGCCGTCACCCGTGCGCGTGCGCTGCGCAGCGACATCAACGGCCAGATGGCGGAATCGATCGGCGGCATGAGCGTGCTGCAGGCAAACAATGCCCAGCACCGCTTCGGCGAACGTTTTGCGGGCACCAACGAGCAGCACTACACGGCGCGCGTGGCCGAACTGCGCGCCAACGCTTTCCTGTTGCGCCCCGCGCTGGACTTCCTGAACGTGGTGCTGCTGGCCGTGGTGATCTTCAGCTTCGGACAGCGCAGTATGAACGCGGTCGAGGTCGGGGTGCTGTACGCCTTCATCAGCTACATCGCGCGCGTGGTCGAGCCGCTCATCCAGATCACGATGCAGTTCAGCGGCCTGCAGCAGGCGGTGGTCGCGACCGCGCGCGTGGCCGCCCTGCTGGACGAGGAAGGCGCGCCGGAGCACGGCCGCCGCCGCGCCGATACGAGCAATAGCGGCGGCCGCCCGGCCGACGGCCCGGCCAACATCGATCCGAACGCGCCGGCGGTGCGCGTGCGCGACCTCAGCTTCGCCTACATCGAGGACCAGGCGGTGCTGCACCACCTGTCGCTCGAGATCCCGAAAGGCGCCTTCTTCGGCATCGTCGGCCACACCGGCAGCGGCAAGTCGACCCTGCTGTCGCTGCTGCTGCGCTACTACCCGGCGCGCCAGGGCAGCATCGAGCTGTTCGGCGAGCCGCTGGCGGCGATCGGCAACGAGCGCTTCAGGAACGAGGTCGGCCTGGTGCCGCAGGATCCCTTCCTGCTGGCGGCGTCGGCGCGCGAGAACATCGACATGGGCCGCGGCCTGCCGCCGGCCGCGATCGAGGCGGCGGCGCGCGCGGCCCACGCCCACGGCTTCATCTCGGCGCTGGAACAAGGCTACGACACGCCGCTGGGCGAAGGCGGCTCGCGCCTGTCCTCGGGCCAGAAGCAACTGATCGCGATCGCGCGCGCACTGGCCGGCCAGCCGCGCGTGCTGCTGCTGGACGAAGCCACCTCGCGCATCGACAGCCAGACCGAACAGATCGTGCAGCAGGCGCTGACCGAATTGCGCGGCAAGGTGACCATCATCGCCATCGCGCACCGCCTGTCGACCATCCGCGACGCCGACCGAATCATCGTGCTGAACCACGGCCGCATCAGCGAAGCGGGTAGCCACGATGACCTGATGCGCATCGAAGGCGGCTTGTACCAGCGTCTCTATTTGCTGCAACAACTGGCGGTTTGATTATTTTTTGCATCACAAAAATGTCGTTCATGTATTAACACCCAGTAAAGGTGTGTTTTTTTTCGCATACAGGACGTAAAAAAAGCATTTTGCTTGAATGCAACGGGCCTATAATCCAAGGTCATGCCCCTTTTCAGGGGGCACACATCTCCCTGGACGCTATGTTGGCAAGCCTGAACCGCGCTTCGCAACACCGGAGCAGCCGCGCATCGATCCGCGCGCCGCTGCTGGCCTTGTTGCTGGCGTGCGGCGCCGCGCAGGCGGCGCCGGATGCCCCCGTGCCGCTGCGCAAGCGCCTTGCCGAGATCCAGGAAATCACCCGCGTCAACCCGCAGCGCGCGCTGCCGCTGCTGGCCGGGGTGGAATCCGACCTGCCGGCCGCCTCGTCGGGCGACCACGTCTACTTCCTCAGCATCTCCTGCATCGCCCAGTACCGCCTGGGCCACCACGAACGCGCCCTGCCGCTGTGCGACCAGGCCCTCGCCCTGGCGCGCCGGCATGGCGACAGCGACGCCATCGCGCGCGCGCTGCTGGCCAAGGCCTATGCGCTGTTCGCGGTCAACGAGATGGCGCAGTCGCACCAGCTGGTCTGGGAAGCCGAACGCCTGGCCGTGAACAGCACCGATCGCGAGCTGCGCATCCGCGCCATCGTCTCCGCGGGCGAATCGTTCGCCGAGGACGGCAACTTCCCGAGCGCGCTGACCCGCCTCCAGGCGGCCGTCACCCAGGCGCGCCAGAGCGGCGATCCGCTCCTGATGGTGCTCACCCTGAATTCGCTGGCCTACCTGTACAACCAGATGCGCGAGCACGATAAGGCCTTCGCCGTGCTGGACGAGGCCTACCGCTTCGCCGAGCGCCTCGGTTCGCCGGGCCGGCTGGCGATCCTGAAGAACACGGAATACGGCGTGGCGATCGATTCCGGCCAGCTCCCGCGCGCCCTCAAGGCGATGCTGAGCGAGCTCGAACTGGTGCGCAAGATCAACGCCGGTCCGATGATCGCCACCGCGCTGGTCAACCTGGCCGACTGCAACCTGAAACTGCGCGACCACCACGCCGCGCTGTCCTATGCCCAGCAGGCGCTGGAACAGGGGCGCCGCATCAAGGACGAGCGCCTGATGGCGACCGCGCGCCTGAACATCGGCCAGGCCTATCTGGCGATGGGGCGCCTGGCCGAAGGCAAGAAAAGCATCGACGAAGGCATGGCCTGGTACGAGAAATCCGGCCACAAGCCCGACCTGCAGATGATGCTGGCCGAGTACGGCGACGCGCTGGAACGCGCCGGCGACTATGCCGCGGCGCTCAAGGCCTACCACCGCGAGCGCACGCTGTCGAACGAGCTGTTCGAAAAGCGGCGCCAGAAGGCGATGGTGGAACTCCAGGAAAAATACGAGGCCGACAAGCGCCAGCGCCAGATCGAACTGCTGCGCCAGGAAAACCAGGTCAAGTCGACCGAGATCGACAACCGCCGCCTGCAGCAACGCGTCTGGTGGCTGCTGGCGGCGGTGTTCGCGCTGGCCTCGGCGGTGGTGCTCCTGCTGTACCGCAAGGTACGCCAGACCAACGCCCGGCTGGAAGAAAAGAACCTCGAACTCAAGCAGCAGAGCGTACTCGACCCGCTGACCGGCCTGTACAACCGCCGCCACTTCCAGGAATTCATGCGCGGCTACCAGGAGCCGGACCGCCGCGGCGCCGGCGGCAGCGGCGGCGAGATGGTCAGCGCGCTGTTCCTGCTCGACGTCGACCACTTCAAGCACATCAACGACACCTGGGGCCACGGCGCCGGCGACGCGGTGCTGCGCGAGATCGCCAGCGCCCTGCGCGACATCCTGCGCGAAACCGACATGATCGTGCGCTGGGGCGGCGAGGAATTCCTGGCCTTTCTGCCGGCGGTCCCGCGCGGCAGCCTGGACGAAGTCGCGCGCCGCCTGCTCACCGGCATCCCGGCGCGCACGGTCGACTACCAGGGCACGACCTTGTGCGCCAACGTCTCGGTCGGCTTCGCGCCCTTCCCGCTGGTGTGCGGCGACATCTCATGGGAGCGCGCCGTCAACATGGTCGACATGGCCCTGTACCTGGCCAAGGGGCACGGCCGCAACCGCGCCTACGGCGTGCGCGGCTTCAAGCGCGCCGACGATGCGGCGCTGCGCGCGATCGAGCAGGACATCGAGGCGGCCTGGCGCGCCGGGCATGTCGAGATGTCGATCGTGCTGGGGCAGGTGCCGGAGCTGCGCGCGGTGTCGTAAGTCAGTGCGCGGCCTGCTGGATCTTCTCGCCGGCCTCTTCCACCTTCTTGCCCACCGTCTCGGTTGCCTTGTCCAGGTTGTCTCTAGCCTGCGCGGTCGCTTCCTTCGCGCGTTCGCGCGCCTGCTCCGCCGCCGCGTCGGCTTTATCCACCTGCTCCCGCACCTTGCCGGCGACTTTCGCGCCGGCGTCGTCGATGGCCTTGCCGGCCTGCTGGGCCGGGCCGACGCCGCCCTCATCGGATTGTTTGCAGCCGGCCAGCAGGCTCGCGGCCAGCAATGCGATCGCTATGCTTGTACGGTTCATGGCATGTCCTCCTCCTGTTGTTGTCAAATATACACCTTATTCGACGCAGGAGGAGGACAGGTTCTTACTTCATCGTGTAGCTCTGCTGGGCGGTATCGACGGCGAAGTTGCGCGCCGCATCCCAGTAGGTGAAGCTGTAGCGCACCACGTCGCCGATCTTCAGGCCGCCGGCGCTGTAGGTGTTGGTGCCGCCGTCGAGGCGCATGCGCAGGTTCTGCTGGGCGCCGTTGTTGACCGTGTAGTGCACGTCGGCCCAGCCGCCGGTGGCCGCCGTGAACTGCAGCGTCGTGCTCGAGGTCTGGGTCACCCAGGTCGTGCTGGACGGCGGCGGCGTGGTGCCGCCGGTGCCCGAGTCGAACACGATGTCGTCGAGCGCGAACTGGAAGGCGGATGTGGGCAGCCGGTTGGCGTCGCTCGAGATCATGAAGACGTCGAGCAGCGATTGCAGCGCCACCTTCGGGCCGATCAGGGTCGAGACCGGGATCGTCGCCGTGGCCCAGTCGCCACTCCGCACCAGGCCGTAGGCGGTGGTGCTGGCCGGGAAGTTGACCCAGTTCTGGTTGGTGTAGGTGTCGCATGTGGAAACGTTTCCAATCTTGATGGAAAATATAGTCCGGTTCGCCGGGTCCGTCAAACAAATCTTGTGGCGGCGTTGCCCCAAATGCTCGGACAACTCTTACGTCATCGATGGCTGTGCTGGCATTGCGCGCGCTACCAGCCGCTTGCTATCTTCTCGTTGACGCCCTGAAGAGGAGCACGACCATGTACGTCCTGCCATTGCCCTTCCTGCTGGGCACCATCGCCGGCATCGCTTCCATCGCCCTGCTCGCGGGCGGCATCTATATCGTGTGGGCCTGGGCCGTCGGTACCCTCGTCGCCACGGGCTGGCTCGTGTCGGGCATCGCGATGCTCGCCTGGTCGGCGCTGGGCCGGCAGATCGTGCTCGCCTTCTACCCGCGCGGAAAGGACGAACCGCGCGCCGAACGCAGCGCCGAGACCCGGACGGTCGAGGGCGCGGACGGCAGCACCCTCCACCTCGAATTCGACGGGCCGGCCGACAAGCCGGTCATCATCCTGACCCACGGCTGGGCCCTCGACAGCACCGCCTGGTATTACGTCCGCAAGGAACTCGGCCGCCAGTTCCGCCTGGTCCTGTGGGACCTGCCCGGCCTGGGCCGCTCGAGCCAGCCCGCCAACAAGCGCTACAGCGTGGAGCGGCTGGCGGAAGACCTGCGCACCGTGATCGCGCAAACCGGGAACCGCCCGGTCACCCTGGTCGGCCACAGCATCGGCGGGTTCATGATGCTGACCCTCGTGCGCACCCATCCCGAGCTGTTCAAGGGCAAGGTGAACGGCATGGTCTTCATGGACACCACGCATACCTGGCCGCTGAACACGGTCATGGCGGGCGGCCTGTTGCGGCTGCTGCGCTGGCCCGTCATCGAGCCCCTGCTGCTGCTCACCATCGTCCTGTCGCCGCTGGTGCGCCTGATGAACCTGCAGAGCTACCTGAACGGCAGCAGCCATATCGTCAACCGCATCACTTCGCTGAGCCGCGGCGTGACGCGCGGCCAGCTCGACTTCGGCTCGCGCTTCAACGTCAAGGACACGCCCTCGGTCATCGCCAAAGGATTGCGCGCCGTGCTGCGCTGGGACGAGACGAACACGCCCGCGCTCATCCCGGTACCGGTGCGCGTGCTGGCCGGGGACGCCGACCGGATCACCAAACCCGAAGCCGGCATCGCCATCAGCAAGATGGCGCCGCGCGCCGATTTCGTGACGATCAGCCCGGCCGGCCACAACGGGCTGCTCGAAAGCGCCCAGTATGGCGCGGCGATCGCCCAGTTCGTGCAGGGGCTGGCCGCCAGCGGGGAGCGTCCCGCGCCCTCGCTCAGGCAAGTCTAGCGGCTCAGCGCTTCACTGAGGGGTCACTGGGGAGTCACCGAGGGCGCCCGCTTCAGGCAGCGCAGCGTGAAGGTCGAGCGCGTATGCCGCACGCCCGGCAGCTTGTACAGCTTCTGGCGCAGGAAGCGCTCGTAGCCCTCGGTCCCGGCCACCGCCACCTTGATCAGGTAATCGTATTCACCCGACAGCAGGTAGGCTTCCATTACTTCCGGCAGCTCGGCCAGCGCATCCGAAAAGGCCTTGAAAATCTCGTCGTCGTGGCGGTCGACCGTGACTTCGATGATGACGGTGTCCGGCACGCCGAGCGCGCGCTGGTCGAGCAGCGCCGCATAGCCGGTGATGTAGCCGGCTTCCTCCAGCGCCTTGACGCGGTGCCAGCACGGCGTGGGCGACAGGTTCACGGTCTCGGCCAGCTTCTGGTTGCTGATGCGGCCATCCTGGCTCAGGGTGCGCAGGATCTTGCGGTCGATCTCATCGAGGTGGCCATCTTTCATGGCAGCACTTCCTTATCGGTTCAGGTGTAAATATTGAAGGACTATCTTCATTTTAGCATTTACGAAGATAATTCTTCCAAAAACCGCCCTGTTACCGTTATCGAAAACAAGCACATTCTAGACGTGCTCGCTTAACATGCCCGTGCGTTGATGCAGCGCACCATGACGCGGCGCGCATGTCCCCATCCGGGACTGCGGCGCCGGGATTCTCAGCCATCCATTGAGGAGTTTTCGTGTCTGAAGCAGTTTCACGGGCCGGTTTGGGCTACCAGGGCAGTGCCCAGTCAGTCGAGTTGCCGCTCATGTTCGCCGCCCCCGCCCTGTTCGCCGCCAACCTGGTCGTCGCGCGCTGGGCCGAAAGCGCCGCCATTCCGCCGGTGTTCCTGGCCTTCGGCCGCTGGGCGCTGGCATTCCTGGTCCTGCTTCCGACCGTCGGCCCGCGCATGTGGGCGCTGCGCCAGACCCTGCGCGCCAACTGGACCCGCATCCTGCTGCTCGCCAGCCTGGGCATGGGCGTGGCCGTTGCACCGCAATACATCGGCGCGCGCCACACCAGTGCGGCCAACATCGGCATCATCTTCGCGGCCTGCCCGGCGCTGGTCACCCTGATCGAGACCCTGGTCTGGAAAGCGCCGCTGTCGCGCAAGCAGGCCGGCGGCATGCTGCTGGCCATCTTCGGCGTGCTGCTCGTGCTCTCCAAGGGCAATCCGGCCAACCTCGGCCAGCTCGCATTCGGCCGCGGCGACCTGTGGGTGGTCCTGGCCGGCTGCGGCTGGGCGCTGTACACCGTCTTCAACAAGCGCGTGCCGCTGCCGCCGCTGCCGAGCACCGTCAAGCTGGCCGCGCTGATCGCCGGCGGCGCGCTGGTGCTGGCGCCGTTCGCTGCGCTGGAAGCCGCCACGGGCGCCACCCCGAACTTCGGCGACGGCCGCCTGTACATCGCACTGGGCTTCCTGGCCATTGTCCCGAGCCTGGGCGCCTACTTCTGCTTCGACCGCCTGGTGTCCCTGGCCGGTCCGGCGCGCGCCAGCATGAGCCTGTACCTGATTCCGCTGTTCGCGACGCTGGCCGCCTGGCCGCTGCTGGGCGAAGCGCCGCACCTGTACCACGCGCTGGGCTTTGGCGTGATCCTGGCCGGCGTGGCCGTGTCCAGCGTGCGCCGCCGCTGATTCCTGTTTTTAGCTGATCTCTCCGATCATCCTTTTGCGTCCCGGCTTCACCGCCGGGACGCTTTTTTTTTGCCCGCCCGGCGCGCTGTTGTATTCTTTCCGCATCTCATTCAAGAAGGATCAGCATGAACCCGATTGCCCGGCCGCTGCGCGCCGCCACCCTGGTCGCTTCCCTCCTCGCCGCCCACGCGCCTGCCGCATTCGCACAAGCCGCGGGAGCGGTAGACGCGGCCTCGGCCGCTGCTACCGCTCCTGTACTCGATCAGCAGGTCGACCAGGTCGCCGCGCGCTTCTACGACCTGCGTGCCCGCTTCGACCCCATGCTGTACGCGACGGCCAACGGCGACAGCCGCTACGACGACCAGCTCGGCATGGCGATCGCGCCCAAGGTCCGCGCCAGCTACCTGGCCGACAACCACGCCATGCTGCGCCAGCTGCAGGCGATCGACAGCGGCAAGCTGTCGCCCAAGGCACGCCTGAACTACGACATCCTGGTATTCGAGATCAAGGCCCAGCTCGACCTCGAGACCTTCCCCGAGCACCTGCTGCCGCTGAACCAGTTCGACAACATGCCGAGCAACCTGGCGAACTACGCCGGCGGCACCGGTTCCCAGCCGCTCGAGACGCCGGCCCAATACCGCGCCTATCTGCGCCGCCTGGACCAGCTGCCGGCCTGGATCGACCAGGCGATCGCCAACATGAAGGAAGGCATCCGCACGGGCGTGGTGCAGCCGAAGATCATCACCACGCGCATGCTGCCGCAGTTCCAGCAGCTGCGCCAGCGAGATCCGGAAGCGAGCGTCTTCTACTCGCCGGCCAAGCGCCTGCCGGCCGGCTTCTCGAACCAGGACAAGCGCGAGCTGGCCGCCGGCTACCACAAGGCCGCCGTGGAGATCAACGCCGCCTTGGCACGCCTGTGCACCTTCCTGGAAACCGACTACCTGAAGGCCGGCCGTGCCACCGCCGGCTACGGCGCGCTGCCGAATGGCGCCGCCTGGTACCAGGCGCGCATCCGCAACAACACCAACCTGGACCTGCTACCCGCCGAGATCCACGCACTGGGCCTGAAGGAAGTCGCGCGCATCCGCCAGCAGATGACGGCACTGGCGCCGCGCATGGGCTACCAGGGCCCGCTGGCGCGCTTCCCGCACTGGGTCGAGGAGCAATCGAAGTACAAGCCCTTCAAGACCGACCAGGAAGTGCTGGCGCGCTACCGTGAGATCTACGCCACGGTCGAAGGCAAGCTGCCCGCCTATTTCAGCCTGCTGCCGAAGGCCAGGCTGAGCATCCAGCTGGAGCCGGAACTGACGCGCGCCACCGCCTCCGACCACTACACTCCGGTCGCGGCCGACGGCTCGCATCCGGGCGTGTTCTGGGCCGTGGTCAATGACCCGCGCCAGTACAGCACCGTCGGCATGTCGACGCTGCTGCTGCACGAAGGCGTACCGGGCCACCACCTGCACGCGGCGCTGCTGAAGGAATTGCCGCTGCCGGACTTCCGCAAGTTCTTCACCGAGCACCCGAGCGCGGCGGCCTACGGCGAAGGCTGGGCGCTGTACTGCGAGACCCTGGGTCGCGATTTCGGCCTGTACGACGACCCGGCCGCCTGGTTCGGCCACCTGAACGACGAACTGCTGCGCGCCGTGCGCCTGGTGGTCGACACCGGGATGCACGCCCAGGGCTGGTCGCGCGAAAAGGCGATCGCCTATGCGCGTGAAAACCTCGGCTACAGTGAAGCGGAAGCGGCCAACCAGATCGAACGCTACATGGTCTGGCCGGGCCAGGCGCTGGCCTACAAGATCGGCGCGCTGAAGATCCTGGAACTGCGCGCCAAGGCACAGAAGGAACTGGGGCCGAAGTTCAGCTTCCCGCAATTCCACGCGGTGGTGCTGGGCGATGGCACCCTGCCGCTGCCGATCCTGCAGGGGCAGGTGGAGCGCTGGATCGCAGCGAGCAAGTCAGGCAAATAAGGCAGGCGGGCCGCTAGGCCTGCCCCGGCGGCACCGCCAGCGGATGCTGCTGGCGCTCTGCCGCCTCGTCGATTTTCTCCTTCAGCGCGCGCGTCTTGCCATCCTCGCCCCAGCGGCGGATGAAGCCCTGCAGGCGCGTGCGCGCCTTGTCCACGCTGCCCGCGCCCAGTGCCGCCTCGGCCGCGGCGCTGGCTTCGCTCCAGGCCTTGTTGCGCTGGCGCCGCCGGGTACAGGTGGCGGCTTCCTCGTTCAATGACTTCTGCAGCTTTTCCAGCTGCGCCGGCGTGGCGCGGCTGGAGCGCAGCGCGATCAGCTCGGCCTGGGCCTCGTTGCCCTTGCATTCGCGCGCCAGCGCCACCGCGCGCTCGATGCGCTGGTCGATCTTCCTGGTCGACGGCTTGGCCCACAGCCACACGCCCCACAGGATGGCCAGCGCCAGGATCCACCAGCGCAGCTGCACCGGCTTGCGCTGCTTCGGGCGGGCCGGAATCGGCGGCAGCGGCACTTCCTGGCGCTGCGGTGCGGTGTTCTTTCCCCGTCCCCAGGCGTGGCCGAAACCGCTGGCGCTTGGCGGCGCCGGGTCGCGCGCCGCGGCCTGGTCCGGATCCCGCCGGGCGGCGAAGGTGCCTGGCGTGACCGCTGGATGGGCTGCGTTTGCGGCCGAGGCGCCGCTGGCAGAGGTGCCGCTGGCGGAGGTCTCGCCGGCCGACGTGGCGGTGCCTGGCTTGCTGGACGCGGTGGCCGCTGCGTCACCGGCACGCGCCGGCGCCGCCGGGACGTCCGGCGGCAGCGGCACTTCGGTCCATCCCGACATGGCGGCGGCGGCCTCCGCACCGGCGCCGGCGGCCGCAGCCACGGCGGCCTCGCGCCCTGCCGACGGGGCCGGGCCGGGGCGCGCCACCGCCTGCCCCTGCGCGGTGCCGCACCACGGGCAGAAGTTCACGCGGCGCGGCATCGGCCGCGCACAGGCCGGATTGATGCAGCGGTAGATCACATCTTCTTGCACAATGCTCCCTTGTTCCTTGTTCCTTTATTCCGGGTCGGGGATCTCGTCGTCCGGATCCGGGATCGTGGTGTCCAGCGCACCCGCCAGTTCCGGGATCTCGGCGACCGTCTTCCACTTGTCCTGGCGCGGATTCCACTGCATGTTCCAGACGCGCGTGCCCAGGTCGATCTCGCCGCGCAGCAGCAGCTGCACGACCTCCTCCTGCGCATACGGGCCGCGCTGGGCGCCGCCGACGAACAGCTTGTAGCGCGCGCCGTTCGGCGTGGCGCCGACCACGAAGGCGCCCGCGCCCGGTGCCGCCGCGGTCCCGGCCGGGATGCCCGCCGTGGCGCCGGCCAGCGGCGTCGGGCTCACCACGAAGGCTGCGGGGCCGCCATTGCCGCCGCCGATACTCGGATCAAGCGGCGAACCGGCGGCGGCCGCGGGTGCGGCGCCTGCGGGCGAGGTACGCCGTTCCAGCACCTGCGACGCGCGCGCATCCGCCGCCAGGAAATCCGGCTTGATCACGCGCTTGTCGACGGCGCGCTCGACTTCCCAGTTGTAGGCATCGCTGGCGGAATCCGGGACGGTCTCGCTCCAGTTGTCGATCTGGGCCAGCGCGGCCTCGACCTGGGCCGGCGACAGCGTCGGGTCGAGCGTGACGGCGCGCCGGAACCACTGGTCGTACAGGCGCCGCGCCGTGATGTTCGGCAGCGACGGCGACGGCAGCTGGGCGCCGGTCTCGTCGACTTCGAGCTTGGGCTCGTAGACGCGCAACTGGTAGTGGCGCATCAGCGCCGCCAGCAGCGCCAGCTGGTGCGGCCCCATCGCGGACAGGCGCCTGCGCACCGCGGCGATCACCTGCTCGCGGTAGTACGGGGGCAGGCCGTTCGAGCGGATCGCGTACTCGTTGCCGATCTGGAGCCATTCCCCGCTGCCCGGCTCGACCTCGAACAGGTATTGCCCGCGCGGCTGGAAGCTGGCTTCGCGGTCGCCGGCATCGTGCTTGCGCCGCACCACGCCCAGCGCCACCGCCTGGAGAAACCATTCATAGTCGTCGGCCAGGCGGTTCAGCTCGTCCATCGACGGCGAGATCGGATGGCGGTAGCGCGTGGCGTCGAAGTGCAAATGGGTCGGGATCTTGGGGTTCTCGATCTGGTAGGACGCGCGCCAGGTCGGCAGGCCGCGCAGCACCGTCATCGGGTAGCCGGACAGTTCGATGTAGCACACCGCCCTGCCCGCCACGCCGGTGTTGACGATAGAGACCAGGTCGCCGTGGAAGAAGCCGGTCGGCACGGCGGCGCGGATCTCGGCTTCCATGCGGCGCCAGGCGACCGGATCGCCGACGCCGATGAAGCACTTGAACTGGTCGGCGCTGGGCGTGAACTCGGCCGAGAAGCGCGCGTTGATCCAGGGCATGGCGCTCCTGATCCATTCGCTGAACACGCGGTGGCGCTCCTGCGGCGACATCGCACCCAGGCGTTCCAGCAGCGGGTCGATCGGTTCGGCCCCTGCCACGTGTTCGGCCGACAGGTGGGTCTGCGCGCGGCGGAACAGTTTCAACAGCAGGTCGGCGCGCAGGCGTTCGTCGCCGAGCTGGGGGAACAGGCGCGCCGAGCCGCCGAACTCCATCAGGACTTCTTCGCTCCAGCCATCGACATCGCCGTTCAGGCGTACCGGCTCGGGCAGCACGTCGCTGGCCAGCTTGATGTAGGTGGCGTGGTCGTGGCGGGCATCGGCGCGCAGCTGGCCGATGCGCTGGTCGACGGCGGTGAGCATCGCCTGAACCGCGCGCCGGCCTTCCTGGAATTCGCCGGCGACGCCGCTCCACTGCACCTGGCCGTGTTCGTCCGGCGCCTGCGGGTTGCCGAGCCAGGCCGACATGCTGTGCATGACCTCGACCGCCTGCCCGGCCGCAACAGCCAACAGGTGGAAGCGCAGGAAGTCGGAAATGTCGCGCTTCAGATGGTTCATCACCTCGCGCGCCTGGGCATCCTTGCCGAACAGGCGGTTCGCGGCCTGGGTCAGGTTGTTCAGCGATTCCTCGACCTGGCGCGTGCGCAGCGCATCGCGGATGTCGCGGTAGTGCTTGCCGTTGCGCTGGACTTGCGCCAGGTCGCGCTGGCCAAGGCGCGCCTTGACCTGTTCCAGCAGCGACAGCACGAATTCCAGGCCGCCCTGCTTGCGGTCGTCGAGCAGCATGTACAGGCGCCCGCGCACGTTCAGGCGCAGGTTGGCCAGCAGTTCGCCGGTATGCCGCTTGATGCGGTCTTCGCTGGTCTCGGCGGTGGCGCCGGCTTCGCGGATGGCGTCGCGCTCCAGGTTCGGCAGCAGCTCGACCACCTTCTCGCGCCACAGCTTGAGGTCGTAGGACGCCATGATGCGGTCGATCTCGAGCTGCACCTTGCTTTCGACCCGCTCCAGCAGCGAGCGCTGGTCGCGGTCGAGCAGGAGCATGTCGGTCAGCGCGTATTCCTGGAAGGGCGTGACGTCGACGGTGCCCTTGCGGAAGTCCGGGAATTCCGAGAACGGGTGTTCGCTCATGCCCATCTGCTCGCGCATGAAGGCATCGCGCTCGGCGTCCGTGGCGCGGCGCGCCTGGGCACCGTCGCTGCCGGCCAGGCCGAAGAAGGCCTTCACCATCAGCCCCGCCAGTTCGTAGGCGCGGATGTCGTCGCGCAGGCTTTGCTGGGTGTCGAGCACGGACTGGCCGAAGGCAGAATACACCTTCGAATAGGACAGGCGCATGTCGCCGAAGCGCACTTCCGGCACGCGCGGGTTGTAGGGGCCGAGCTTGTGCTGCTGCTGGTTGACCGCGACCGAGCGCTTGCGGTTGGCAAAGTCGGCCGAGGCGAAATCCTCGAACAGGGTGTCGGCCACCATCTGGTAGACGTCCTTCACGTCCTGGGTCGCCTTGTTGGCCAGGTTGGCGGTGTCGACGAAATACACGTCATCGAAGGGCGTGCCGCGTCCGACCACGCTGTCCGGGTCCATCCAGCGGACCTGCGCGTTCATGTCGCGCATCGTGGTTTCGAGTTCCATCAGGGTCGCGTAGGCATTCGCCTCGGTGCGCTCCTTGTTGGCCTTGGCATAGCCCGAAGGCAGGAACATCACCAGGTCGACCTGGCTGTCCGATACTTCCTGGCGTGCGATGGCCTTGGCGATCCAGCCCAGGTCGATCGCACTGCCGGCGCCGGTGCCACCGGCATTCGAGGCGATGACGACGATGCGGAACTTGGACGTATCCACCTGCAGGCCCAGGCGCTGGTAATTCTCCTTGCGCTCGATGCCGGCATTACTGCTCAGGAAATTCAGCGCGCCCTTGATGCGGCCCCTCAGCTTGGGATACTTGTCAAACAAATAGAGCCGCGCCAGCGCGCGGATCTGGCCCGCCCCTTTCGACGGGTCGATGCCCAGCGAACGCAGCTTCTTGGGGCGCAGCGGCATCCAGCTCTCGATCAAGGGAAAGCGTGCCAGGCTGTCGTCGGACTCGTGGTATTGCGGCAGGTCGAGCGGCTCCACCAGCCGTTCTTCGTCCGACAGCTTGACCAGCTCGAACCAGGGGTCGGTGCGCTGCGACTTGCCTTCGTCGATGATGGCGTTGTTGTCGAGGTCGAAGTGCAGGAAGCGCGCCACCGGGAAGTCGCCGATCGATTCGACGCGGGTCGGGCTCTGGCGGTTCCACACCGCCGCCAGGATGCGGCGGCGGATGCGCATCATGACTTCCATGCCGGTGCCGCCGGCGCCGATGAAGAGCGTCGGGCGCAGGTCGACTTTGAGCTCGGTGCGGCCGGCAAGGCCTTGCGGACTCAGCGCGGAGGGGTCGGGAAAATCTGCCATATCGTTCAGTCCTATCGAAATCAGCGTCGGCCGACGAACAAGGCCGCGATCAGCGTCACCACACCGACCGCGACCAGCGGCCCGGTAATGGCCAGGGTCAGGTATTTGCTGGCGTTGATGATCGCCAGCACCGCGGCCAGCGACAGGAAGCCCAGCCCCACGAACAGCAGCCAGCCCGCGCTGCCCGCC
>Ga0265797_10003992_pt1 | contig 22970 bp, 25 predicted proteins | sample P2T30metagenome_FD_192433 | JGI IMG/M metagenome (GOLD analysis project Ga0265797, IMG submission 192433) | Plant litter microbial communities from East Loma Ridge, Irvine, California - P2 T30 | ecosystem: Environmental > Terrestrial > Plant litter > Unclassified | place: USA: California... | reverse complement strand
TGCTGATGGCGTGCCGGAGTGTGATGTCCGCTGCTACCGCGGCGCGCACCTTGAGGATCCGGGGTATCTTTCTGAGTGTCCTGGTGGCGAGGAGAGTCGCTACGATATTAGCTTGTGGCTTGACGACGGCGTGACTGGTGTTGGCGGTTATGGATATAACTGGGGTCAGGAGCTGCCGCCGAGTTACTTCTTTGAAACTGTGGATGATGACAACGTGCACATCTTGCTGCATGAGATGGGTCATGGGTTTGGTCTTCTTGGTGAGTTTGATGATAGCCGTTCTGTCGGAGGACTGGAATCAGGATTTGTGCTGACTTGTATGCCAGACTTCTACGACTGGCAGCCCGAGAGTCAGGACAGCTTTGTCATGATGGCCGGCAGTGCATTCGAGGTTACCGAGTTCGACGCTTGGATGCTTAGGGACTGGTTCAGGAAGCTGAAGGCCGCGCGTGGCTGGTAGATTTATGTTGACCGATGGCTTGAGTTGGAGCACCAGATGTCCACCGTTCATCATGTTCCGCTCAGAGACACACAATCCACCTCGTACCATGCTTTGATACAAACGGATCAAAAGGATCCTCAAGTACAACTGCGTTAAATAAAATAAAAAAGTATTCTTGAAGAATCCACCAGGTCTCATTTGAAGAAGTAAGGAGTATGTATATTTACCAGTTCAGGCAATCTGCTCGCGCCGAAAGAACAAGTCCAGACCTCCAGATATGTGTGTTTTCTTGTGCTGTACGCAATGATGTCACGCTCATCAAAGCGTTTGATTGGAGGAGGTGGCAGTCCTTACGAGGGAGATGGTCCGCGCAAGGCTTACTCCTGTTGAGTGAAGGAGGGGAATTACTCTGTGAGGTGTCAGAGGAGGGGGACTCACTCCCGATAGCAGACGTGGGCACAATCAAGTCAAGTCAAGGATCCGCCAATATTCGATTGATTGATCAATCAAATTAGTACCCTATTGATTGATGGACCCTTGATTGACTCCTAAGAGGCCTATACTTGATTGATTGGCGGGTGTAGCCGTGTTAGCGGTATAGCGCTACGGGAGCTCCCGAAAGGTATAATATGCGGAGGTCTCGGAGGTCTTAGTGGTCATGTACGTAAGTGAATACATCGCGTTCATCTACCTATTCGTCACTATCGTTACTTCCCTCATCGCTGTTATTGTTAGCTATGTTATAAGCCAATTCTTCGGTAATTAGAGCGTAGTCGGTAGCCTACACTACATGTTCAAACATCTTCAGAGTCTTGAAGTCAATAATACCATTCGTATGCCAATTGCGTAAGCAAAGGATCTCTTTAAGTGTGTCAGCCGAGCATTGTCAGTGAGGTCTGCAACACTTGAAGTGTGAGACCTGGTGGTTTTCTTCAAGTTCTAGCCGCTCGACCACGGGACACCTGTTGATCTGGAGCGCAAATTCCCTGTTCATACATGGACAGCTGAGCAACGCTAGCCAGTGGCAGGTGCTAAGCAAATATCTATGACAAAAGGCCGAGACAAAATTCCAATGAACGCTGATACATGCTTATCCTACAAGCTCTCCTAATCCTACAGGCTCGATAGGCTGTTAGCCATGCGCATCTGATGGAAGCCTTGGTCATCTTGGGGTATCCTAATGCTTCTCCTGGAAATACCATGGCTCACGATCCTCGTACTCAATCCCTGGATACATGAAAGGTGGCTCCACAACGTCCTTGAATGCCTCCATATCAACAACAGCTTCTTTGCCGGCTTCAGTGGCAACACCATCAGTGCTCACAGGAAGCAAGACACCGCACTCCCAATTCTTGCAGTTCAGCTTCCACTTCTTCTCCTTGCGATCGTAGACCAGCTTTCCCCAAGCTGACTCGGACATGTTGGCGGAGCCAACGTAGGCCCAGGCGATCTTGTCAACAGCAGCGGGTTCCTCGCCATCTGTTGCATCAGGCTTGCGCAGACCGCGGGCGTAGAGAATTTTGTTGTGACTGAGAAGACCGGGCCGAGTTGATATGTAGTCTCTAAAGCAGCGGCGAGGGAACGTCATGTCTTCGAACCATTTTCGATTGAGACAGATGGTGCCAGCGCCACCAGCTGTGGAGGACGTGACAGTGTCATGTGTTGGGAAGTAGAGGCGTACTTTGTCGCGGATGCTGTGGTCGTTCGGTTCGGCCTTCTTTGCTTGGAAGAAACTTGACTTGGCTTTCGATGTTGCAGCTTCAGCTCGTTCGACCATGTTTTCTCCTTTCGCAGCGGCGTGTACGTTCTTCAAGAACTCGTCCTTCAGTGATCCCATCGAAGAAGCAGCGAAGTCGATGTCCAGATCTGTGGTTGTAAGATTGTGTTGGCGAACAGCCTGTGCCAAACCAGGCAGGCCTGTCCTCTCTGCTTCATCTCCGTATAGCATTCCGCCGACAGTGTGTACAAATGCCATGTCTTTTGTTGCAGCGAAGTCGAAATTCAGGATACCTTCTATCGCATCTTGTGGCAGACCCTGCTTTCCGACAAAGTACATCAACTCCTTGCCGAAGTCTGTCAAATCCTCTACCTTGGATGCGGCGTTGCCAGACAGACGTGGCAAGTCGATCAACCAGACACTGTTCTCCATGACGCCGCTCTCACCCCAATCAAAGTCCAGTAGGTTGGCTGTAGGAATGGCAACTCTGAGTTTATCGGGATGGAAAAGCAGCATGAGCTTCGAATGCATGCAATTGATCAAGCCGTCCATAGAAGGAAAGCAAAGACGAAGAAACTTACGCATGTCTTTGGTCTCCTCTAGCATTTGATCTTTCAGAGACTGCTCCTTTGCTTGCATGACGAAAATGCATTTGGTCTGATTGATGTTCAGCTTCCGAAAAAGCCATTCCATGTTCCACTGGAAGGCAGACAACACTGCCGTCTTGAGCGTTTTTGATTCGAGGACTTCTTCAAGTTTGATGTCGTTGCCGGTACGCTCGTGTCCAAACGCCCACGTCTTCTTGACGACGCCCCGAGGGTATTGCACATCGCCAGGCTTTACCTTTTGTTGTGAAGCCGCAGCCGGCACATGTGGTTGGTTGCTTATGCTGGCGTCTCCTGCAGAGGTAGATGGAGAAGTTTGAAGAAGCCTTTCATTGGCAGCTCGTGCATTCTCCGATTTTCTGGTGCGCTGATCGTCCTGCACTACAGCTGAGAATGATGTGAGTTTGGCGCCACTGGGTAGGCTGACAGTCTCGGACTCAAGCTTGGGTGTCTTGCGTGTCGCAGGTGGCGAAATTGAACGATCACGCTTTTTGCTCCTTTGTCGTTGACGTTCCTCGCGCTCGCGTGCTAACGCTGCGAGATCGAGGCCAGGCTTCTTCGGCTCAGTGGCGAGTTCTGTGTTTTGCGACTGTTCGTGTTCGTTCAGGGACGGCATTGCTGCAAAGGAGAGATGGGTAAAGGTCGGGCTCCGCCAACAGCGACAAATGTCTCGATTTACTGCTCGATGTAGTATTTTGGAAGTGCTCCTGAAACCGAGTGTGTGCGTTGGTTCAATGTTTATGTTTACGAGTGAACTGAAGGAGGAGCATCGCGCGTGAGGCAACAAGCTGGATGCCTGAGGAGCGAACGATCTCAACCTCACTCTTGACATGTGATGACTACTTACAGCAAAAACAGGGCATGATCTCTTCTAGCAATCAATGATTGACGTTAGTCCATACGAGTAGTAATCAAGCGCGTGCTCTCATCATAGCACTTTATTTCTGTCGCGTGCAGTTTCAAGCTCGCGCGTCTGCGTCTCCACCAAAGCGCGATGACCTCAAATTGACCAATCATGTTGAGCTCTCAACTACTACATTACATCAGTGAGCACCTTTAGGCGTGCCGAGTCAAGACAAGAAACCTTCAAGACATCGTCAAGCACATTTACCAGAGCACTTGACTTATCATGTATTTTTGTATCTTCTCAAGGCGCCACACCTGGTGGACATGAAAAAATGCGATCTTCCAATGCCAGCCACATGTATCAGACCTCCCACGCCCGCTGGAGCGCTATCTCGCAGAGAGATGCTGCCGCCCACTGCTCCTTCATCTACGGCGTGAAGACTACTGGGATATATTGCCGACCTACATGCACTGCGCGACTTGCCCGAAGAGCAAATGTGGTGTTCTACGACAACATAGACCAGGCGCGAGGCGCTGGCTTCCGAGCATGTCAGAAGTGCAAGCCTGACGATGTGGCTTTCTATGGTCAGAAGGAAGAGGTGGTAGTGAGTGTCATCGAGATGTTGCGGACACAACGGTACGATGCGACCATGAAGTGGAGCTTGAAAGAGTTGGCCAAGCAGGTCGGCGTTACGCCTAGCTATCTGTGTCGGGTGTTCAAAAAGACGATGGGCACTACAATCGGGGAGTATATGAGGCAGTTCGAGGTGGTGTCGAATGCAGCGGCGACAGGCGAGCCGGTACTATCGCCATGTACGACAGACACCACTATCGTGAGTCCGGAATGTCTATCGCCTGATTCTGAAGTGGGATTGTCCTGCTCTCGAATCGACAACAGCGGCGCGCAACCCGTTGTTCTGGCGTCCCAGATACATACCACAGCACATTCTTGTGGGTTTTATACATCTGGGGAAGCTCGCATACACGACGAAGAGGCCTTTGATATCGATTTCGATTTTGATGAATGGGTATGGACAGAGGGCTTCAACTTTGATGAATGGGCGTCGAGTTCGGACAACTCTTATAGTAACAAACCCCTTGATCTATAATACCAATGAACGGGCTGGTAGTATTCGAGATCGATTTCCTGTCTCTGACTGCTCACCTGTTAATGCCAACTGCACGAAACATTATCGATCAACTGTCGCCGATGTGCATCCACCAACTTGTAACATGCTCGCATGTCCTGCCATGTAGTCGGTACAATTATGTATCCATCCGTGTATTGATACACACATAACATTGTATACATTTCTCGTACTTGTGAAAGACTGGAGCTACATGATATGTATACATGTATCACTATCACCAAAGCTTAGGGTTAGGGTTATGTTGATAGAATCATGGCCACGAGACCGTTTTTGGTCGATATCTCTCATGAAACTTATTATCGTCGTACAAAGTACTCTGTGTGTACTATTTATGCATTGAAGAAGAACGCAGGCTGCTTAAATGTCGAGCCTTGTGTCCGTGGAGGTCGCTGTGAACAATCTGTGCAATTTTGCATATTTTAGCTTGAACGTGACCACAAAAATCATTAGCTAGGGGTACTTCATGACTTGAGCTCAACCATTTTATCTGGTATTGAACTTTAAACCCCATTTCAGGTTCGTGTCTTCGATTGCCATGCCCATCCTGACACATGTGTTACCCAGAACATTCACGCTTGTCATCGAGATGCTGTCGTTGTTCTCCAAATAAGTCATCAGATGTATTGGAAGCACTATCGGTTATAGATGCTCGAACAGCTATACTTGCTCGTTGATTGCCCATGGAGATAGCATGTATATACGTAACAACCATCATTGTTTCGCAATGATAACCTGTATTTTGGACGATTCTGGTGTCCAAGTCGTTCGGAGGGGCTGGCAAGGCTGGGCCATGATCCCCGTGAAATTTCAAGTCCGCTTATTGCGCCACCGCTTTCCAAGCCCACAACGTCGAAATACCATTGATCTATCGATTATTTTGATAGATAGCCGGTATAAAGAATGATATTTACACGTCTCTCTGTCCGTAAGATCGATATTTGTATCGCATTTAGCGCTTGTTCCCGCGTAGTCGGCCTATACATACAGAAATCAGCTTTTGCTTTATCTGATGCTTCTATACGTCGCCCCACATTCAACAAGTGATATAATGTCGTAGCGGGAGCGTCTGTTATACAACAGCATCTTTGGCCGAGTGGTTATGGCGCGTGACTCAAGCTATACTTTAAATAGTTTCCTCGTTCAACGAGGGTAGCGTTCTCGTAGGGTTTCCCTGCGGGGGTTCGAATCCCCCAGGATGCAACATCATTTTTGCTTGTCTTTTGCTCTAACTATGTTGTTCTGGAAGCAAAGGAAGTATGCGAGTATTTTAAACAACATATAAACCCATATGAACAACTATGAACAGACATGAACGACAAGGAACAAGCTGGTACAGATAACAATCAGTCCGAACAATTCGAAACCCATCAATCAAACGAGAAACGAATACCATGGACTAGTATCATCTGCAGGTGATTATAAATGATACTTTGCCTTCCACGATGAGGATAGAAGATATCCAGTCACATACTCACGGTACTGTGTATACCGGTACAACCTTCTGTGAGACTGCTTGTAGAGGCTCCACAGTCCCAGAAGCATTGAATATCACCGGAGCTACCGTTCATTATGTTCAGATTATCAGAAGCTACTTCATTCACAAAGAAGCTGGCGTCTTCGCCTAAGTGGCCGTAGCTTATATGGGGCGCTTCAACCAAGCTTTAGAATGTGGTAGTTTATCAAGTCAGACTTTAAATTAGCTAGGAGCAACACGAGACAACCATGCCGGCTTGGAAAACATGATACATCTGCTTCATGTGGTGATTAATTACTGACAGGGCTCAAGCCCCCAATCAGATCATGGTTGGTCGAGTTGACAAGGTCGCGATCGAATTTGACCAGGGATCTTTGAGTCACACACCTTCACACTCAAAGATTTCGTGACAACGCATGCGAGCATGATCGTGCAAGATGATACCTGTCAACGAGGTTGATGATACGACGGCAGAAGTCTGTGGATTATCTCTTTCGCGATGATGTGATTGAGATGCCGATTGCGAAGATGAATTGCTCAGTTTGACAAATCTTGTAGCGCACCGGCTGGATGTGAATAGTTGTATCTATGTCCCTTCAGCTTGCACAACGAATATTCGGTTCGTTTGCGTTGTGCGCTCGATCACCCGGAGTATTACAGTTATGAAGGCTTCCTCCAAATTCTCACACTTCTCTCAAACCCAAACTCATCCCGCTCCCACCCATCGACCTCCTCCCAGCCTCCTTCAAGAAGAGTCTCAGTGAACGGCGGCCGGAGCTCCAGCTTCTTGAAGTTCTCCCTCAGACTTGGGCACTTCTTCGCCGCTCTCTTGTAGTTCGCCCAGTCCTGCGGTTCCAACACAAGGAACCCACCAGGGACCACAATCTCGAACAGCCTCCGCAACAGCTCGACAAGTACAGCATCTGAGTTGTTCAGGTGCAGCCACTTGACAACACTGAGCAACATGACCACGTCCCATTGACCAGCAGCAGTGCCCTGGAATGGCCATGTGTTTGCAAAGTCGAACTCCTCGAACATGACATTTTGTACAGCTTGCCCTTCTGATAACGCAGCTTGCTTGGCTTCGCGTGCAGAAGCGATCAAGCCTGTGTCCAGATCTACGCCTACGACTTGTGATGCGGCGAAGTGTGTCGCGAGTTCAAGAGTCAGCTTTCCAGCATTACAACCCAGGTCTAGAGTCCGTCGGCCCTGGACAAATGTCTTGAGCTGAGTAAGGCGTGGGTCTGGAATATTTTGGCTGCGGAATGTGTAATATGAGGTGTAGTTGCCGTGTCTGTGAAGCTCATGTCTGAGTTTGTCCAGCTGATTGGACGTAAGGGTCGGTGTCGATGAGGGAATGTCTGTTGGATCTGTGGGCATAGATACTTCGACAGCCTCTTGCTGGCCTGGAGTTGCCATGGTGTGTATTTTGGTCGTGGCGTAGCAGCTCAATCGGATTTTCTGCTCGTGTCTTGCAGCGAATAATTGCACCTCCTCTTTCGATAGCTCTACGCCAGTTTCGCTGTCGACAGGTATCTTTTGATCTTGAACGTAGTCCTTTTCAGCACTCTTGCAAAAACGTGAACGTACAACGAGTCCTACATCAAATATCGAGTCGAAAATCTGCATGTATCTGAGTAGGGTTAGTGTTACATTCCCAATTTGTCCTCCATCTGCCGATACCGCGAAGGCCCACTTATCCCGTGGCTACACGGCTCACACGGCTACTCGTAGATGGCCATAGGGCGTATCCGTCGCTCGTACAAATGTCCTCAGTGAACATAAACCCAGTCTAACAGCAACATCACACCTTTCAAAACAAGCATCCAAGACTTACAATGGCCACCGATAAATCTGGTGCCAATGGCACGACAAACGGACATGAGTCCACCTTAGACCAAAGGACAATCCCCCCAATGGGCATGACAGGCCAACAGTTCCAGGAAGCAGCCATCTCAGCAGTCAACGAAATCGAAAAATACTACACAAATCTCCCAAACCGAACAGTCATCCCATCCATCGCCCCAGGCTACTTGCACAAACTTCTCCCCAGCGAAGCGCCGCAGCAAGGTGAGCAATGGGACGCCATCGCCGAGGACATCGAGTCCAAGATCATGCCTGGTGTATCCCACTGGCAGAGCCCAAAGTTCATGGCTTTCTTCCCGGCGAACAGCACTTATCCTGGTATCTTGGGTGAGATGTGGAGTGCAGCTCTCACGGCACCGGCTTTCAACTGGATGTGCTCGCCTGTTATCACAGAGCTGGAGACTGTGGTTCTTGACTGGCTGGCAAAGATCCTGGGCCTGCCTGCGGGCTTCATGTCGACGAACGAGGGCGGTGGTGTGATCCAGGGCTCTGCGAGTGAGGCTATCGTTACTGTGATGGTGGCAGCACGCGAGCGCTTCGTCCGACGACAGCTCGAGCGAGAGAACATCACCGACGAGGAAGAAGCAGAAGACCGGGCTTGCGAGGTCAGGTCCAAGCTAGTCGCTGTTGGCTCTGAGCAAGCTCACTCAAGCACCAAGAAAGCAGCCGTCATTGCAGGCACCCGCTACCGCAGCATCACCACCTCCCGCTCGAACGACTACGCTCTCACTGGCCAGAACTTGCGCCAAAAGCTCGAAGAATTGACTGCAAAGGGTCTCCAGCCCTACTACCTGACCGTTAGCATCGGCACGACCAACACCTGTGCCGTCGACGACTTCGAATCCATCGCAGCTGTCGTTCGCGACTACCCCGACATCTGGATCCACTGCGACGCAGCCTACGCCGGTGCCGCTCTAGTCCTGCCTGAGTTCCAGCACCTCTCCGCCCAGATGTCGTTCGTCGACTCCTTCGACATGAACATGCACAAATGGCTGCTCGCCAACTTCGACGCTTCAGCATTGTACGTGCAGAAACGCGCGGACCTGACGAGCGCTTTGAGCATCACTCCTGCATACTTGAGGAACCAGTTCACAGACAGCGGCCTAGTCACCGACTACCGCGACTGGCAAATTCCCTTGGGCCGCCGTTTCAGGGCAATCAAGATCTGGTTCGTGCTGAGAACCTGGGGTGTTGATGGCTTGCAGCAGCACATCAGACATCACTTGAAGCTGGGCAATTTGTTCGCTGATCTGGTAAAGTCCCGTAGCGACCTGTTCAGCATCTTCACAAAGCCAGCTTTCGCTTTGACAGTTATCACGGTGAACGCGAGGAGAGGCCAACGCCCTCACCTGGAGGCGGCGACTAATGGCGCGGACCCTAGGCCATATGAGGAGAGCCACAAAGTTATTGATACTGAGCCTTCAGAGGAAGATCTGCAGAAGGCAAACGAGGCGACCAAAGCGGTCTTTGAGACCGTCGACAATAAGAAGGAGTTCTTCTTGACATCGACAGTCATCGGAGGCGTTTTCGCCATTCGTGTGGTATCTGCAAACCCGCTGGCGGAGGAGAAATATGTACGGAAGGTGTTTGAAGAGTTGGTGGAAGCTGCTGAACAGGTCTTGTAAATATGACAGCTTTGTGAAAATTCATACAGCAATATAGACGAGAACGATGAACCATGTCACGTATGCAAACGATATAGAAACAATTCCTGCTACAATTTGGGACTCTTCAATGTTCGCGTGACCATCGTTATATTCGTGGTATATCGGAAGGAAGTGGCTATACTAATAAACCCAGCAATCCAACCACACTTTTTTAAGATATTGTCATGACAGAAGCGTAAACACTCGTAATCTACTGCCTAGCGTTGATGATGTCAACGAAAGCGGGCTTCAAGCTGGCGCCGCCAACAAGGAAACCGTCAATGTCGGCCTCCTTGGCGAGGTCCTTGCAGTTCTTCTCGCTGACGGAGCCACCGTAGATGATACGGGTGGACTCGGCGACCTGCTGGCCGAGCTCCTTGTTGAGCCACTCGCGGATGCCCTTGTGAACCTCCTGCGCCTGCTCGGTGGTGGCGACCTTGCCGGTGCCGATGGCCCAGACGGGCTCGTAGGCGATGACAATCTTGCTCCAGTCCTGGACCTGCTTACTGACGGCGGCAAGCTGGCTGATGACGACCTCCATGGTCTTGCCGGCGTCGCGCTGCTCGAGGGTCTCGCCGATGCAGAGGATGACGTTGATGCCGCCGTCGATGGCAGTCTTGGTCTTCTTGGCGATGAAGTCGTCGGTCTCCTGCAGGATGACACGGCGCTCGGAGTGGCCGATGAGAGACCAGGTGATGTTGGAGTCCTTGAGCTGGGAGACGGAGATCTCGCCAGTGAAGGCACCGTTGGGCTTGTCGAAGACGTTCTGGGCGGCGACCTCAATGCCCTTGCGAGCGTGCTCGCGGGTGAGGAGGAGGTAGAGGGCGGGAGGGGAGATGACGACCTCGGTGTTGGGGTCGACCTTGGCGTCGTTGAGCTTGTGGACGATGTCCTTGATCGACTCAATGGTGCCGTTCCTGTTAGGGAAGGGAGTGTTAGTTGAACTGTTGCTTGGGTGTCATTTTGGTAGCTGAGGGGAAAAAGCGGCGTACATCTTGAAGTTACCGCCGACGAAGAATTGACGAGGCATGATTGCGGTGTTGTGTGGGGGTTATTTGGGAGGGTGTTGGGTATAGAGAAGTGATTGAGATATAGCAAAGTGGAATGTAACAGCAAAGGTCAAGGTGCTTGTTGTGTTGCTCTGTGATTTTCCACCTCACCCCACCAAAGCCAGAGGAGCTGGGGCGATGTCATAGCCCAACCGTGGGGCTCGACGAGGCGGGAAACGAAGACGCCGTAAAAGACCCGACCATCCCCGATCACACGTGCCAGAATAGAGCCGGTCGGTTTGGCGGGATATATCGGAGGCCATTGTTAATATGTCATGTAATAACATGCATGGCGATCCGAGGTATTAATGAAAACATCCATTGATGCTTGCTACTGCTACGACGCTACGAAACGGTGGTGTTTGAATGAACGTTCACATGACAGTAATCATACTCGGATCGAATATATTATCGTAGCAATGAATGCCTATCTGCCCGCCTGGCTTACCATACTACGCTTCACCAACTAGTGATACATACCTGTTCGCATACAAAGTACATAAAGCAATGCAGAAGAACAGGAGCATTTTGTGCCAAAAGACAGAAGTAAGGAAACGGAGCCTCCCGATATCTCGCCCGTATCCGTCCACCGCTGGTAATGGTGTACGCGGTGCTGTCGATGCGAGCCGGTGCTTACCCTGAGGAGGTAGTCCGACTCACCCTTCGTTGTACCGCAATAAGTCGTGTAAGCGTCGATAATGTCACTGCGTTTCGAAGAGCAGGACGATGTGTGATGCTGCTTGTTGGTGTCGTGCTGTGAAGTCCATCAGGTGTCCAATGGCGGCCATTTAGTAGCGGCGTCGCGATCTTGAGTCGTCATACCCACCGCCATCGTAGGGTCGCTTCTGTCCAGCATACCCACCAGCGCTGTCACGGTCGCGTTCGCGGTAACGGTCGCCACCACGATCTCCGCCGCGGTCGCCTCCACGGTCGCCTCCTCGAGGAGGCAGAGGCTCAAGGTTAGCATTGCTGCGTGAGCCGCGATCATCGAATCCACGACCTCCGTCACGGCCACCACCAAATCCGCCGCCGCCGCCGCGAGGACCTGCAGGGGCTCCATCAGGTGCACCGTAGCCACGATCGCCGAAACGTCCACCACCGCCGCGATCGAATCCGCCGCCACCGCGAGGACCACCACGACCACCTCTGAAGCCGCCACGGCCTCCATCGAAACCGCCTCGGAATCCACCGCCGCGTCCAAAGCCGCCAGGGCCCATGGGAGGACCATAGCCCATAGGCTTCAGGACGGGAGCCTGAGTGTAGCCACGGCCGCCAAGCCCGCCACCGAAGCGACGTGGGCGCCAGCCGTTGACAGTGCGGCCACGCTCAACATCGACGACAACTTTACGACCTTTGATACGCAGATTCTCGGTCTCCTTGTAAGCGGCTGTTGGGTGAAGAAAATCTGATGTTAGCATGGTCTGATACTTACCACAATAGCTGTGGATCGTCAGTAGAAGTAGGGGGGTTTACCTTTCATGTCTCGCTCTCTCTCGAACACAATAAACGCGTAGCCGAGCGGCTTACCCTTCTTCTTCGGGTTCTTCTCTCCAGTGTTCAGAGGCACGCGCACTCTCTCGATGGGCCCAAAGCGACCAAACTCGCGCTCCAGATCCTTGGTGTCGGTGTCGTAGCTCAGTCTTGAGACGAAGAGGGTTTTGTAAGGGTCGCCGCGGATGTTTTTGTCCTCCTTGGGGTTGAAGAGCTGCTTGAAACCCTCGTCCAGGTACCATTTCTGATGCGCGTCCTTCTCCAGTCGCTCACGGTCTTTCTTCTCGAGCCATGACTCGGTCGGCTTGTAGTCGCCAAACTCCTCCTTTAGTTGTGGTAGATATTGCGCGACGCCGTCAATGTGCTTGGTCTTGCGATCTTCGGGCGCGTAGTCATTAGGAGGAAGGTAGCGAAGAGGCGGGCGCGGCGCAAAGAGCTGGAGCAGGTTGTGAGGTAGATGGGCGGTCATTGTGATGATTGAGTGTAGTTGTTGCTGATATGTTGGTTCACGACGGCCCCAGGAATCTCACGCTTTGTGCGCGCGCTGGAAGTGAGATTGTGCACCGGTTGTCGCGAGGGTGGGATCTTGCGACTCGTTCGCGATTCGTCGCCAAACGGAGGTATGTGACGCCTGGGGATCTCGTCAGAAGTCTTGCAAATGATTTGTCGCGAAGTGGTGCGCGGTGCGCAGGCTCGAGGCAGTTGGCAGATACAAAGGAGGAGCTGGCAGTGCAACTTGCGTTCTAGAGAGAGGGAGCCAAAGCACCTTCGCTTCAACCTCCTCCGCGGGAGTGAGCCGCCAACCGCCAAGCGATCCGGCAGACAGGGTAGACTTCAATGTTCGAGATACATGTAGGCGCATCGCATACCACCAAATACAGTCAGACATCATGCCTCTCCAAGCGCTACGAACAGTGGCTAAGCCTCAGGTAAATATCACATGACACTCGCGGCAAGACATGCACTGACAAGCTCCTCAGAACGGTGTCGGCGCCTTCATCCTCCAATGCAAGCGCATCGACTTCCACTACTGCGACTGGGCCGGTAGCAGCAAGGGAATGAAGTATGCTGAACCTCACGCCTCTTCTCTATCACATTCTCTAACAAATTTCTCCCAGCAACTTCCTCAAATCCCACCTCCAAGAGTTCGCCCGCGCCAACCCCCAAATCGAAGTCTCAATCTCTCCCCGACCAGGCCGCCACCCCGTCATGAAGGGCAAATACATCTGCGGAAAGGAAAAGGCCATCTGCGTGCGCAACATGGAGCCCAACGAGATTATGGAGAAGGCAGTCCTGCTGCGCAACGCGAGCGGTGAGAAGCTTAAGAGGGAGACCAAGAAGGTGAAGAGTTTGAACGAGAGTGTGAGAGGTATCTGGAGTCCTTTCCACGGACAAAAGTACCAGGTGTAAAAAAGCGGATCATTTGGAAGGTCGGGCATTGTACGATGATGGAGATGTACAGATATCATGGGGATTTTGGGTTTTGCATTGGGTGGCGTATTATTGTGATTAGGATGGATACCAATCTAAGCGTTTGATTTCTTCTGCGCGCATCCCACTTGTGTCTCGTGGGGAGCAGGTGCCGCTTTTACTGCTGACACGGCAAATCCACGTGATCAAGTCATGGCGTGTGATTTGTGAACTACCAGCTTGTCAACCCCAAGGTCATTCAGCCCGAGAAAGAGACGGAACACATTAAAAGCAACGCTCAGAATTAACGACTGTCTAACTCAGTCTGCCTCTTCGCCAGAATCTTCATCACTGAAACTCCTCGAGCTCGAGCTCTCATTGCTGGAACTGGCATCTGCACCTTCTTCCGACTGCTGCTTCTCCATTCCCGAGACTTGCATACCACCAAGAGGGTCTTCATCATCTTCAGAATCACTCTCCGCGGTCTCGTTGCTGCCCTCTGCCTGAGCATCGTGAGATCCATCACTCGCACATGGTGTTTGCATACCCACCTCGCAATCCTCGCAGTAGTGCAGCGAAGATCCAAAAAAGTCTTCCTTCTGGCCCACTAAAGGATCTAGTAAGCTCACCAACGATTCGCCAGTTTCTACAGAGTCGAAAATCTTCTCCCAGTCCCAGACGGCGTCGTGCTCAAAATTGTGGTGGCAACGGCGGCAGGTGTCGACAGTATCAAACAAAGATGCGAGGTCTTTGTATCTCTGAGGCTGGAGCTACAAGAGGCTCATAAGTGTCTCCTGCGAGTGATTGCACCATGGCATGGTGCTTTCCTTTTCAGCAAACTTGACGATGTCTGCCCCGGAAGCCATGAGGATGGAATGAAACGTGCCGAAGGCTGCGAAACTGCGCAAAGCCAACTGCATGGGGCTATTTCTACCCTTTTCACCGTCAACGTCCCAAGAGTGCTGAAAATGGAAGTCTCCGGTATATGCTCGACGAAATTTGGGTGAGATGTCAGGGCTTATATCACCGTACACTGCTGCCTCTGCTATCAGGAAAAGTCAGAGGGACTGGAATGTTTGTATGCCCATGTGCGCGAAAAGTCCGTAGTCAAATCTTTCCTCGCTCCAAAACTCATTGCCAGCAGTGAAGCAAATTTGGCTCACCGATATGGCTGCAAAAGACCCGGTGTGTGGCTCAGTACATGGGGCCAGCTCGCCATACGTGGTATCCTGTGTGTATTTCCGCATGAGCCATGAGAATTGTTGGGCAACTGCGCGTCTGATCGAGTGTGGTAACCATCTCTTCAAAGATGGGTGATTTGTCGTCGATGATCTATGGGCCGTAAGTCAACACGTGCAGCCAAACGATAGCGGTGTCAACTGCAACCGGGTCACTGTCTCAGCATTACATACCCTGGGGTATCTAGTCCTCTTGGACACAAATATGTCGTTGACGAGGAAAGAAGTTGTATCGGTAGTCTTTCGAGCCTTGCGGGTGAGTTTTCGGATCCACGTGTAATGGTCGTACGAGGATCCTTCAAGGCAGCTTGTAGAACGTACAATCGTCTTTACAGCGGCAGTCCGTTTGTGTATATCGATGTGTTTGGATATGGAGGACTGTGTCTTGTCATGGCTATACTCGAGAAGAGCATACTGTTTGAGAGGTCTCAATGGGAGAGTTATCATGGATGCCGCAGAGGTCGTGAGTGCGTCCGCACCATTCGCAACGGCGACACCTCTCGGGGCGCGCACCTGTGAACCCAGGATCACAGACTCTGTAGCAATATCGCTCTCACGAAGCGCATTGGATCCTGGTGGTTCAGCAAGCAGAACTTCGCCAGACTCAGCAGTCTCCGTGTATGGTCCAAACACAGTGCAGTTATCACCAAGGTTGCCGACTCCGTCCACGATATATTGGTGTCGCTTCGACATGTGAGTTGCTGTGTCCTCAATCGCACGCTTACGCGAGTTCGAAAGCGCGTTTGTGTCTTGAAACCGGGACATGACACATTGGTCAATCGCGAGTCCCGGAAATGAATGCTGCGGCAGTGGAGATGCAAGCAGTTGTTCGAAGCTTGCATAGTCATTTTCTGGATTCGCAGTGGTATTTGTAGGCTGAAAGCTGAGTGCCGGGACGGTGACTTCTTGCCCAAGCGAGGGTTCACCTAGCCAGGCAAAAGAGGATGTGCAATCTCCAAGATGTGACGGTCCTGCATCGTATGAGATATCGCCGATAAGATTCCAACGCGTAGCAGTTGCGGACAAGTCATGGGAACCTAGATTCGGGGCTACATAACCAGTGAGGTTTGCGACAAGGTCCGGTTCAAGATCATTGCCAGTCGCTTCTGTGACTATTCGATTGGCATCAGCGGTATTGCCTTCACATTTGGCAGCATGCCTGTCTCGATTGTTTGCATTGGCGAAGTCTCGACCACACTTGCCACAAGCGCTCTTGCCAGTGTTGAGGTTTGGGAAATGGGAAGACCAATGTCGCAAAAAGTATGATTCGGTGGATTTGCTCAAGTCTTGAAGACTGTATTTGCAATTTGTCCTTGGACATCTCGGCTTGTGCGTGGAAACCCAATGCAAATAGAATCTCTTCGCATCCCCAAAGTCAAGATCGCCTTGATCGCGTTGACATTCCTGAGCTGGACAGTGGAAGGGCCCGTGTTCGTCGTCACTCATCATGTCACAGGCTTCGGGGACAGGATGTGTCTATCGTTGGCCAGAAATCTTGCATCAGCGGTCCAAAGCGTTAGCTGTTGGCCAGCCGATTGTAGCTAGCTTCAAATACTGCAAGCAAAGAGGGAACCAATCGTATCCTCTACTAGCATCAATGTCGAAGTAGTGATCCTCAAGATATGATGTTCCGAGAACTGTTGGAGTCTCTAGACATGTAGGCTGGCAATGATTCGCAAACACAGACTCGTAGCCGAAAATGCGGTGGTCTAGGTTCACTTCAGTCAAGACTAGAGTTCGAGCTTCTGCTTTGGCGGACAAGGCTGAAGCAGGAAGTAGGAGGCGGAAACCCACGCCTCCTCGAGATCGTGAGGTTTTCGAGAGGTTCACGATGATCCCAGATAGCAGGTTCGCGAAGAAGAGAAGATGAGCCTGGAAGATGCAGTGTATATATCCAGCTTGACTAGAAAAAGGAGCTTTGCTCCTTGATCGCGAAAGATGGGACCTGTTTCCAGATGTCAGCCAGTCACGCCACAGCCGCTGCGCCTCTCTCCCTTGTCCTAGTTTACCGCGTAAGCGAAGGCTTGCCTTTGCTTGAGCGTGATATCAGGCAATCTTGCATACAAGCGCTCTTCATGCTCTTCCTGCTCCTCACGACCAACGTGCTCTTCATACCGGAGGCTCTTCGTGCTCTTCACGCTCTTCATGAGCTAGAATATAATTTTCCCAGCAGATTCGACGCCAATATGCCGAACCATACTCACTTCACACAACGATTCTCAGACACAACAAGCCTGGAATTACCTCGATCACGCCCAATCACGTGATCGAATCATCATCAAATTAATCAAACAGCCATGGCCATCCCAATCCAATTCGACCCCTTCAACTTCGCCCTCAGCGCCACCTTGATTGCCATCATGCTAGCCGAGCTGCATTTCGTCCGCAGAGAGCGCCGCCAGCCGCAATGTGCTCAGATCGCATCTGCATGAGTCGTTCGCCATGCTAAAGTACGTCCTGCTTGTCATTTGTATGTAAAAAATGCTGACAACCCTTTGCAGACCGAACCCACTCCGACACCTATATCAGGACAGCTCGCCGAGTCACGTTGACCTTGAGAGTTGGGGAAGTCACTGTCGCATCCGAAATACGCAGCGCGAGTGGGCGCATGTGGAAGCACTGTGTACTGGTTCGAAACATGTTCGTCTGTATTGTTAATGAAACGGCTGCGGTCGGGAGGTTGAGGCTTTCGTTGAACTTTCGAATCTTGAATTATATTCCATACAGGTCTGGACCGACATACATTCTAGTAAAATCTCCAAGTGAATATCAGTATCCAGATCAGCTTTGTAACCTTTGCATTACTACCACATCGTCTAGATGAAAAGCTTCTCGCCGTGATACTTAGTCTTCTGCTCATACTTGCTCAGCCCACTGGTAGCCACACTCTGGCGCTTCGGGAAGCCATCGAAAGACTTAGCATAAGTGGCAACAGAGTGGGCAATCAACCTCGTGTTGACCTCCCAAGCCGTGACGTTGACATTGCCGACATCATCGCAAAGCTGGTGGTAGCAAGGGTCATACCAGTCGCCTGCCTTGCCACCAAATTGCTTGGCCTCTTCCTTGGTCTTGATGCCCTCGGCACCAGTTGCGATGCCACCAGCCGGAATGCCAGCGCGAATGAAGCCGTCATAGTCGGACCTGCCGTCGAAGGGGATGAAGGTGTAGCTCAAGTTGTGAGCCTTGTACCAGTCCACGTAGAGATCTCTGAGCTCCTCGGAGCCGACGGGGCTGGCGTCGTTGGTTGCGTTGTAGATCTGGTAGGCGAAGTTGGGGCTGCCCATCATATCGTAGTCCATGAAGAGGCGGACCTTCTCATTCTCGGCGGGCGAGAGCGAAGCGGCATAGAAGTCGGAGCCCACGAGACCTTCCTCCTCAGCAGCCCACCAGGCGAAGCGGACGCAGTTGTTGACGTCGAACTGGGTGAGGTGTGTTGCTACTTCGAGGAGGGAGAGCGTGCCAGAGCCGTCATCGTTAATACCAGGGCCCTCAGGCACGCTGTCAGAGTGTGCGCCGAGCATGACGCAGTTGTCAGGGTCGCCCTGAGCGGTCTGAGCGACGATGTTGAGGGTGTGGATGGTCTTGACTTCGCCATCAATGTAGGCGATGGCATCAGTGGATTCGCCGGCCTTGAGCTTCTTGAGAGTCTTCTTTGCTTCCTCGTCAGAAATTCCGAAAGTGGCAATCTGATCGTCGTTGGGCGTGCCCATCGTGCCGTGCAAAGCGCCCTTTTCGTTGTTATAGATCACGGCAGCAGATGCACCTGCACGCCCAGCAAGAGTGGACTTGTCACCGAATCCACACTTACCACGCTCGACGAAGGCGATATTGCCCTTTACAGCCTCAGGATAGTCAGAAGCAGCGCAGCCACTGTTCGCCACGAGAATCACATCGCCATACACGGGCTCGTTGTTCTTAGTTGGCGGCGTCAAGCTCATGGCCGACGCATTGGCAATCACCTCATCTCCGAGGACGAGACGAGACTCATAGACATTGCCGGAGTAGGCAGGGAAAGATTGCTCCGAAATGTTGTAGTAGCTGCCTAGCTTCTGGATGGTGGCGTAGATGTACTCGAGTGTTGCAGCATGGCCAGCGCTTCCGATGACTCTTGTCGGGTGGTTGTAGTCGTGGAATGAAAGTTCTGCCAGCTTGTACAGATCTTCAGCTCTAGCGAGCAGGTTCTTGCCATGGATCTTGGCCTGCAAGGCTTCGCTGTCGACTATCTTTTGGGAGGAAGCGAGACCAGCATCGTGAGGATTTGTCTGCACGAGTGGGAGTTGTTGGGCTTGCACCGAGAGGCCTAGCAGCGCGACTGGCGCCAAGTTCTTGAGGATAGCCATGGTTGTGGTTGATGTTCAGTCGTGGTATGACGGATGAAGTGATGTGTTGATGGAAGTTGGCTGGGCGATGACAGCGATAAGATTGCGACATCGGGGCCGAGGCGGAGATGGAAGCACTGATGTTGAAACGAATTTGGGTAATAAACGGCCACTGATAAGGCGCATCATGGAGGATCAGCTTGGACGTGCGTGAATAGACGACCGGACTGACGGAAGCCCTTGCGGTGATTTTTGTTAGAAAGGCAGATGCCACAGGAAAAGATCACTGGTTTTAAGAAACATGCTGATCACTGCAGGTCGACGCGAGTGGGATTGGCGATACACATAGAAAAGAAGAGAGACACAGAATTCCACCTACCTCTTGATGATAGATGCCTTATGTATACCGTTTGTTGGGTGTGGCATTGATCAAGCGTATCATAAGATAAAGTTGGGAGATGGGATGAAGTTGAAGTTGCCTCGAGCGTGCCTTCCTTCTCATTATTGGTACCCAACCACACTTCATCGCCGAATAAGCAGCCAAAAGCACTTAAGACCTATGCAGAACACCGCCGCCACTGGTGACACGATGTACATTCGATTAATAATGTTAAGCGTCAATTGGCCTTGCGTCTTGATAGCTCGGCCGCTCAGTTCCGATTCAAGATAGTCCAATGCCTGCCTACATTCACATGTCGCGCAAGCCAATGTCGACATGTCAGCCTCGCATGAGTACCACTGCAACAACCGCCACATGTCGTTCATGTAGCAAAGGTACTTCCATCCTAAGTACTTCTGTCGGGTATACACATCCCGACAAGCACAGCTACAATTCTAGATGCGAGCATTGCTAAGGTAGGAGGTAGCTTCAGCTGTCCAAGAAAAGATAGACTTCAGGCACGCATCCGTGTTTCTGCACAAACGGGACAACGAGAGTGCATGCACGCGCGGCGGCGTAAGCGATGCGATGAGCCGTTTACAAAACGACGATGGCTGGGTTAGATCTACGCTGCAAGCCTCGTGTGAGAGGCGGTGGCTGGGCTGTTCGGTGTGGACGCATGTGAGACGAGTCGGCGTGGCCAATGGCTGCCAACCACGAGGAGCGAGTGGAGAGGAGAGGCTGCCCTATCCTGCCACCGGCGGAGGAGCAGCAGCAGCAAGCAGCAGCAGCAAAGACCAAGCTGCACGTACCACTTACTGTTACGACAGCGCAACGGTGGAGACTCTATCGTGAACTGGCAGCCCGAGTGCTGGCAGGCCGTCTCGCCGATTAGCTCGGGCAGCAATAACACTGCGATGGCAGAACCGAGGCAAGCAAGCAAGGATGTGTCGTGATTGAGTGCAGCCAAAGAAGACAGTTCAAGGATTCCCCTAGCACAGCGCCTGATGAGACAAACGATACGCGGTGGCCGTACGAAGGTTCAGCGTTGCGATGGAGACAGGGTTGCTGTTGCTCTAGCTTGTTGATCCGCCCCTGCCGCTGCATAAAGCCAAAGCGCTCAGGCCAGCCGCGATCCCCTCACCCTCCGCCGCCTGCCCCATCTCCAAACAACACACAGCCAGCTTCCGCGACCGAACACTCCACTACCTGCAACCTCCATTGGTCCCAGTCTGCAAGTCACAGACCGCAACACGCTGGCCCTCGTCACTCACCGCACTTAAAAACCCTCTCCTCGCCTCTTTATCGGCCTTGTCTGCTTTGCAAGTCGCGTTGCTGTCTTGCAAAGTACTTCAGAGCCCCCAAAGTCGCCAGGCTGGATTTCGACGCCAGAATCCCGTGAGTACTCATCTTCCTGCGAGGCATGTTGGAGTTGATGCGCATTGAATGTACGAAGAGGAGAGAGCATTGCGCATCACCAGCATCCACCATCCACGTGTCGAAGCACATCCACTAACACCCTCTCAGAGTCCCGTTCAGCGTCTTTCCGTCGGCCTACAAAAACAACGAGAAGACCGAGGAGGTCAAGACTGAAGAGCAAGTAACGGTCCAAGGCGCTGGACGGGAAGAGCAACAACAACCTCAACCCCAGCAGTCCGGCCCTTCCCGTCACGAGGAGCGCATCCGCGAGGACATCCGCATCACCACCACTGAAGACGACCGTCGCCGTCCCGCTCGCGTCAGCAGAGAAGAGGAAATCCGCATTTTCGAGAACGACCGTCGCGACACCCGCCGCGAGGACCGCTTCGAAGAACGCCGTGAGGACCGCTTCGACACCCGCACCGAGAACCGCTTCGACAACCAGCGTTTCGACAGCCGTGTTGACGTTGACATCCAGAGAGACAAGTAAGTCGCGCCCTATGCCCAATTCCAAACCTCCAGCTATAGCACTCAAAACGCTATGCGGCTCCAGCGTGCTCGGGATTCGCAGGCCGCGTGCACGCGCGTCCGAGCACCGTTGCACACCGCATAAACAAGAAACATCCACCCCTGATTGCTTGGCAAACACACTATCGAGCCTAGCGGCCGTTAGTGTGTTGTCCTAAGCAACAGAGCTTCACCAGCCATCCGAACCTCCACGCTTGATCCGCCTTCCTTCGGAGCATGTACCTTGCCTGGTACCAACGTTACACGACCCAATGCTAACGACCTGACCTCATCAGCTACCGTCAACCCTTCCAACGTTACTCTGAAGCTCAGATCAACGTAGAGGATCGCACTTACGACCGCGAGACTCAGAACAACCTCGACGCCCGCATCGACGCAGCCGAGAGAGACTTCCGTCAACGCACTGCTCCCTACCCCGAAGAGTACAACAGAGAGACCCGTCAGTGGGAAAGCAACTCCACCAACCCTCGCCAATACCCCGCTCAGCAAGCCTACCCCGACCGTGAACCCGTCTCCTTCGACGAACAGGTTCGCGTAAGCAAGACTACTGTCGACACACCCAGTCGCCAGCACAAGCGTGATATGGGATATTACGACGAAGACGGCCACTACCACAGCTTCCGTCACGGTCTCCACCGCGCAGCAGACAAAGTTCTCCACCCCATCCACGGCGGCCACCACCACCACCACTCTCACCACTCCCACTCCGAGCCTCAGCAAGAACGCATTGAGCGTGTCGAAGAGGATATCGTTATTCGTGACCGCGAAGTGACCAGCTCCGCTCCTCGTCAAGAAGCCTCTACCCAACACCGCACTACCTCCCGCACCATGATTCCCAACACCATCACCATCCCCTGCCACCACATCAGGATCGGCGACTTGCTGATCCTGCAGGGCCGCCCTTGCCAGGTCATCCGCATCACCACCTCGGCTCAGACTGGCCAGCACCGCTACCTCGGTGTTGACCTCTTCACCAAGCAGCTGCACGAGGAGTCTTCCTTCGTCAGCAACCCCAGCCCGTCTGTTGTCGTCCAGAACATGCTCGGCCCGGTCTTCAAGCAGTACCGTGTCCTTGACATCCGTGATGACGGCAACGTCGTCGCCATGACCGAGACTGGTGACGTCAAGCAGGGCCTTCCTGTCCTTGACCAGTCCAGCCTCCTCGCTCGCCTCACCGAGAGCTTCAACAACGGCCGTGGCAGCGTCCGCGTCCTTGTCATCAACGATGAGGGCCGTGAGTTGGCCGTCGACTACAAGGTCGTCCACGGCAGCCGCTTGTAGATGTCTTCACCGACTTTCTACTCGAAGGCTGGCATTGACTGCCATGTGGTCGGAGCCTTGAGCTCACACCACCCATAGATCACGAACATAATCAAGGTTGCTGGATTTG
>Ga0265797_10003991_pt1 | contig 22973 bp, 26 predicted proteins | sample P2T30metagenome_FD_192433 | JGI IMG/M metagenome (GOLD analysis project Ga0265797, IMG submission 192433) | Plant litter microbial communities from East Loma Ridge, Irvine, California - P2 T30 | ecosystem: Environmental > Terrestrial > Plant litter > Unclassified | place: USA: California... | reverse complement strand
CGCCACGGCACCGTGCAGCGCCCAGAAGGCCCACCAGATCGACCGGGGGTGACGGCGCACGCGGCGCCACCGGTCGGCGAGGCGGTCGCGACGCTCGACGAGGCGGGCGCGCAGGCGGCGGGCGGTCGTCGGGGCAGAGGTCACCCGATCACGGTACGACAGCCGACATATCAGCTGGCTGACGATCCCGTGAACGTCGGGTGACGGGCGGCCCGGTCGGGGCAGGAGTCGCGGCTCAGCGGACGAGGAACGCCCACCAGATGAGCAGCATGGTCGTCACGAACCCGACGACGAAGTTGAGCCAGAGGAACCGCTTCCAGCCCCGGTTGGCGCCCTCGCTCTCGGCGTCGGTGACGTTCCACCAGGGCCGGCAGTTGAGCGCGTAGAGGACGGGCAGCAGCGCCGCGAGCGGTCCCGGCCAGTCGGTGAAGGTGAGCAGCACCGCCGAGACGAGGTACGCGACGACGGCGAGGCGGACGGTGGTGCGGGCGCCCACGACGGTGGCGACGCTGCCGATGCCCGCCTCGCGGTCGGCGACGACGTCCTGCACCGCGCCGAACGCGTGGCTGGCGATGCCCCAGAGGAAGAACGCGGCGAGCAGCGCCCACAGCGGCGCCGTGAACGTCGCACCGGCGAGGACGAGCCCGTACACGGCGGGGCTCACGAAGTGGGTGCTCGAGGTGAGCGAGTCGACGAAGGGGCGCTCCTTGAAGCGCAGGCGCGGTGCCGAGTAGGCGACGACGGCGAAGATGCTCACCGCGAGCACCAGCCAGCTCAGCGGGTCGCCCACCGCGACGAGGAACACGAGGAACGGCACGTTCGTCACGACGACCGCGACCAGCGTCACCCGGTGGAAGGAGCGGTCGAGCAGCGCCCCCTCGACCCCGCCCTTGCGCGGGTTGCGCAGGTCGCTCTCGTAGTCGAAGACGTCGTTGATGCCGTACATCGCGAGGTTGTACGGCACGAGGAAGTACAGGGTGCCGACGACGAGCACGAACCAGTCGACGGGACCGGGGCTGCCGGCGACGAAGCCGAAATCGACCCCTCGAGGGTCGGACTCGAACAAGCCGAACTCGACGGGCGTCGTCAGCTGCACGAGCAGGTACGCCGCCGCGAAGGGGAACGCCGTGTTCACCCAGCTGAGCGGGCGCGACGACACGAAGAGGGCCTGCAGGGTCTTCACGGGCGGGCCTCCCGGGCGGCTGGGGTGCCGGCACGGGCCGCGGCGAGCGCGTCCCGCCCCCGGTCGGTCCTCGGCGACACGCCGCCGAGGAGCGTCCACACGCTCGGCAGCAGCACGAGCGCGGCGACGGAGTACGCGAAGTCCTCGAGCGGGGCGATCCCGACGAACTGCCCGCTGATGAGGTCCGGGTCGTAGCCGACGAGCCCGACGCCGATCATGACGTTGTCGAAGACCGCGGTCATCAGCAGCAGCACGCCCGTGGCGAGGGCCGCGGCGGACAGGGCCACGCGCCTCCGGCCCGCGTCGGGTGCCCGGCCGTCGCGGCGGGCACGGCGCAGGCGCAGGCCGAGCACGACGAGGGCGAGCAGCCCGACGACGGCGACGACGCCGAGGAACACGAGGTTGACGGCCCAGTAGGTCACGCCGCACCCCCTCGCGGGTCCACCGCGCGCGTCGAGCGGTCGGGGCCGACGGCGCCCGCCGAGCGACCCGCCCGAGCGGAGAGCACGAGCAGCGCGCCGCGGTGCAGGTTCATGGTCAGCCAGCAGAGCAGGACGAGGAAGAAGACCTCCTCGACGGGGAGCTCGGGGTAGAGCTGCCAGCCCGTCATGAACGCCGTCTCGCCGCGGAAGAAGATGCCGAGGTCGATGCCGACGAGGTCCCACGCCAAGAAGAAGACGACGCCCGCGAGCAGCGTCACCGCGCCGCGTGCCGGGTCGCGCCAGACGAAGAGCGTGAAGCGCCGGTCGAGGGTCGCCATGCCGAAGATCGAGACCAGCAGCGCGACGAGGTACGCGAAGCCGAGCGGACCGTGCTCCATCACGCGTCCCCGGTGCCGGAGGCGCCGTTCGCCCCCGCCACGGAGCCCGCCACCCCGCTGCCCGCCCCGGCCGTCGCCGGCTCGGGCAGAGGCTCGGTGGACCGGTCGCCGCGCATGTTCTTCACGAGCACCTCGGCGCTGATGAGGCACATGGGCAGGCCGATGCCGGGCCGGACGCTGCCGCCGACGAAGAACAGGTTCTCGACGTGCGGCGACACGTTGCCCTCGCGGAACATCGCGCTCTGCGAGAGGGTGTGGGCGGGGCCGAGCATGCTGCCGCTCCAGGCGGAGTGGTCGTCGACGAAGTCGCGCGGGCCGCGCGTGCGCCGCACGACGACCCGGTCGGCGAGGTCGGGCACGCCCGCCCACCGCGAGATCTGGTCGATCACGCCGTCCGCGAGCCGCTCGACGAGGGCGTCGCCGTCGCCGTCGACGCCGCCCCGACCGAGGGCCGGGTCGGCGGGCAGCGGGACGAGCACGAAGAGGTTCGTGTGCCCGGCGGGCGCCGTCGACGGGTCGACGGTGCTCGGCTTGCACACGTAGAGCGACGGCGGGTCGGGGATCCGCTTCACGTCGCCGTAGATGCGCGCGAAGTTCTCGTGCCAGTCCTCGGCGAAGAGCAGCGTGTGGTGCTCGAGCTCGGGGACCTCTCCCTCGACGCCGAGGTACATCAGCAGGGCGCTGGGACCGGGGTCGCGGGACGCCCAGTGCCGGTCGTCGTGGGTGCGCAGCTCGGGCGGCAGCAGCCGCGTCTCGGTGTGGTGCAGGTCGGCGGCGCCCACGACCGTGTCGGCCTCGACGGTGTGCTCGGCACCGGAGGCGTCGACCCAGGTGACGCCGCGGACGGTGGCCCGGGCGCCGGTCGCCGTCGCGTCGGTGGCGGGAGTCGTCCCGATCGCGGTGACGCGGGCGTCCGTGACGATCTCGACCCCCGCGGCCCGGGCGACGTCGGCGATGCGGCCGATGACGGTCGTGATGCCGCCCTGCGGGTAGAGCACCCCGTCGTCGAGGTCGAGCGTCGACATGAGGTGGTACATGCTGGGCGTCGCGAACGGCGACGAGCCGAGGAACACCGCGGGGTAGCCGAGGATCTGCCGCAGGCGCGGCTCGCGGACGATGCGCCCCGCGAACGAGTCCAGGGGCTGCAGCAGCAGGCGCAGCAGCTTCGGCAGGCGGACGACGACGTCGCCCCGCAGCAGCGGACCGTACGACTCGAAGCTCGTGTAGAGGAACCGCTGCTTCGCGATCTCGTACGTGTCGCGCGCCGAGCGCAGGTACCGGCGCAGGCGCGGGCCGCTGCCCGGCTCCACCCGGTCGAACGCCTCGACGGTGCGCTCCAGGCCGCGGGGGACGTCGATCGTGTCGCCGCGCTCGTAGACGACCCGGTACCCGGGGTCGAGCTCGACGAGGTCGAGCTGCTCGTCGCTCGACGTGCCCATGAGCCGGAAGAAGTGGTCGAAGACCTCGGGCATGAGGTACCAGCTCGGACCGAGGTCGAAGCGGAAGCCCTCGTGCTCCCACGAGCCGGCGCGGCCACCGACCTCGGGCTGCTTCTCGAGCACCGTGACCTCGTGCCCGTCGCGCGCCAGCAGCGCCGCGGACGCGAGCCCGCTGATGCCGCCGCCCACGACGACGACGCGGCGGCCGTGGCGCTCCACGCTCGTGGCGCCCTGCGCCCGGGCGAGCCAGCGCGCGGTCACGACCGCGCCTCCGGCACGACGGTGACGCGACCGGCCGCGGCGGCGACCGCGATGCGCACCTTCACGGCGTCGGGCACGCGGACGCGGGCGCGCAGCAGGTCCGCGGCGGGGGTGGCCTCGATGCGCCGGTTCAGCTCGGCGAAGAGCCCGAGGGCGAGCGCCACGGCGCGACGCGACGACGACGGCAGCACGTCCAGCATCTCGGCCGCCGTCGCGAGGTCGGCGTCCACGTCGGCCACGAGCCGCTCCTTCGTCGCCTCGTCGAAGGTCGCGACGTCGACCCCGGGGAAGTAGCTGCGCCCCAGCGCCTCGACGTCGGCCGCGAGGTCGCGGAGGAAGTTCACCTTCTGGAACGCCGCCCCGAGCGCCTCCGCGCCCCGTTCGAGCTCGGCGAGGGTCGACGCGGGGTACGAGCGGCCGCGCACGAACGCCCGCAGGCACATCAGCCCCACGACCTCGGCCGAGCCGTGCACGTACCGGTCGAAGCTCTCGGCGTCGTGCTCGACGACGTCGAGGTCGGCGCGCATGGAGGCGAAGAACGGGCGGGTGAGCTCGGTCCCGAACCCGCACTCACGGGCGGTGCGCGCGAAGGCGTGCACGACGAGGTCGGCGCTGAAGCCCTCGGCCATCGCCCGCTCCGTCTCGGCCTCGTACGCGTCGAGCAGGCGGCGCAGGGCGTCCCGACCGAGGCCGGCCTGCGCGCCGGGGCCGTCGACGACCTCGTCCGCGACCCGGACCAGCGCGTACACGTTCTCGACGTGCTGGCGCACGTCGCGGCCGAGCAGCCTCGACGCGAGGCCGAAGGACGTCGAGTACCGGCGGATGATGCCGGAGGCGGTGGCGTCGGCCGTCGCGTCGTAGAGCGCCAGGCCGGTGGTCGGGGCGGTCACCGGACCCGCTCGGTGACGACGTCCACGACCGGCGTGAGGGCCGTTCGCAGGTCGGCGGGGACGAGGGGGTCGGCGAGGAGGGCGAGCGCACGGGCGGCGTGGTCACGGACCAGCTGCTCGGCGAAGGCCCGGGCGCCGGACAGCTCGAGTCGGCCCCGCACGTGCTCCGCCTCGGCCTCGCTGAGGTCCGGCTTGCCGAGGAACGGCTCGATCGTGGGCCACTCGACCGTCGTCGCGGCGTGGGCGACGAGCACGGTGCGCTTGCCCTCGCGCAGGTCGCCGAGGGTCGTCTTGCCGGTCTCGGCCTCGGTGCCGAAGACGCCGAGCAGGTCGTCGACGACCTGGTAGGCGGTGCCGACCTCGCGGCCGAAGGCGCCCAGCAGGCCGACGAGCGCGTCGGGCGCGCCGGCGAGGACGGCCCCCGCCTGCAGGGGCGCCTCGAACGAGTACACCGCCGTCTTGGCGCGCTCCATCGCGAGCACCTCGTCGACGGTGGGCGGGGCGGCGCTCAGCGAGAACTCGACGTCGACCATCTCGCCGCCGGCGCTCGCGAACACGGCCTCGTCGAGGATGTCGAGCAGCTGGGCGCGCAGGCCCGCCTCGCAGTCGACGGCGAGCAGCATGCGGCTCGCGCCCGTGAGGGCCAGGTCGCCCGCGATGACCGCGGCGGAGAGGCCGCGGTGCTCGGCGGCCGGGGTCGCGATGCCCGCCGTCGTCGCCGTGTCGCGGTAGCTGCCCGACACGTTGGGGATGCCCCGACGCGAGAAGTCCCGGTCGATGACGTCGTCGTGGACGATGAGCGCCGTGTGCAGCAGCTCGAACGCGGCGCCCACCCGGGCGGAGGCCTCGCGGTCGGTGCCGCCGAGCGCCTCGTAGGCGGTGAGCACCATCTGCGGACGGAACCGCTTGCCGCCCTCGCTGCTGCGCGCGAGGACGCCCCACAGGTCGACGTAGTGCGAGCCGACGCGGGCGGCCCGCTCTTTCGCGAGGGCGAAGAACTCGTCGAGGACGGCCTCGACGCGGTCCTCCGTCGCGCGCGCGGACGCGGCCCCGCGCACCTGGTCTGCCGTCACAGGGGGCAGACTACCGTGCATGACCGCCCAGACCTCCGCCCTTCCCCAGGCGATCCCGAGCCCCGCCGCGGCCCCCGGCGACGAGCTCGTGGTACTGCTCGCCGACGACGGGACGGTGACGGGCAGCACGCCGAAGGCCACGGTCCACACGCGGGACACGCCCCTCCACCTCGCCTTCAGCTGCCACGTCCTCGACGACGACGGCCGCGTCCTCGTCACCCGACGGGCGTTGTCCAAGGCGACCTGGCCGGGGGTCTGGACCAACTCGTTCTGCGGACACCCCGCGCCGGGAGAGGAGCCCGAGGCCGCCGTGCTGCGTCGCGCCGTCCAGGAGCTCGGGCTCGAGGTGCGCGAGGTGACCAGCGTCCTGCCGGACTTCCGGTACCGCGCGACCGACGCCTCCGGGGTCGTCGAGAACGAGATCTGCCCGGTCTTCACGGCCCGGGCGGTCGGCACGCCCGCCCCCTCGGCCGACGAGGTCGCCGAGTGGGCCTGGGTCGACCCGGCCGAGCTGCGCTCCGCCGTCGCCGCGACGCCCTTCGCCTTCAGCCCGTGGCTCGGCTGGCAGCTCGCCGAGTGGCCGGAGGCGCGCCCCGCCTGAGCGGGCACCGCGGGCCCGGCGCGTCCCGGCTCGGCCCTGCTCAGCCCTCGAAGTCCAGCGGCACGCGGGCGACGCCCGCGCGCCCCGAGCCCGCGGGACGCCGGGCGGCGAGGTCCCGGAGGCGCGCGTCGAGGTCGGCGACGACGGCCTCGTCGACGACGCCGTCCTGGTCCGCGTCCGACTCCGTGACGACCAGCTGGCTCGACGGTCCCACGAGCAGCTGCGCGCGGCCGTACCCGCCCTCGTCGAGGAGCACCGGGATGTCGACCGTGTCGGCGGTGTCCGCCCTCGCCAGCTCGCGGGCGTAGGCGAGGACCGCGGCGGCGATGGCGTCGCCGGTCACGACGGACGAGTCGACGTAGTGGATCCTGCGCATGCGGACAGGGAACGCCCGGTGTGCTGCGCGCCCACCCAGGTGGCGGGGTACGCCGGGCCGGGTCAGCGCGGGCGCAGTGCCGCCGCGGCCGGGCAGTCGAACGGGTCGCGCGCGGCCAGGCCCACCCGGTTCAGGTAGCGCACGACGATCGCGTACGACTGCACGAGCGTCGCCTCGGTGTAGGGGATCCCCTCGGCGGCGCAGTGCCGCTGCACCAGGACGCGTGCCCGCCGCAGGTGCGGACGGGGCATGCTCGGGAACAGGTGGTGCTCGATCTGGTGGTCGAGCCCGCCCATGGCCGCCGTCACCCAGCGGCCGCCCGTCACGTTGCGCGAGGTGAGGACCTGCTTGCGCAGGAAGTCGAGCTTCGTGCCCGCCGGCACGATCGCCATGCCCTTGTGGTTCGGGGCGAAGGAGGCGCCCATGTACACGCCGAACACGGCGAGCTGCACGCCCACGAACGCGAAGGCCATGCCGAGGGGCAGCGCCACGAAGACGACGCCCAGGTAGAGGGCTAGCCGCAGCACCACGAGGGTGATCTCGAACGCCCGGCCCTCGACCCGGCCCCGCCGCAGCAGCGACCGGAACGACGTCACGTGCAGGTTGACGCCCTCGCCGAGAAGCAGCGGGAAGAACGCCCAGCCCTGCCGCTGCGTGAGCCAGCGCAGGACGCCCCGCTGCCGCGCCGCGTCCTCCTCGACGAAGGACACCACGTCGACGGCGATGTCGGGGTCCTTGCCGATCGCGTTCGGGTTCGCGTGGTGCCGGCTGTGCTTCGACATCCACCAGTCGTAGCTCATGCCCACCATGCCCGCGGCGAGCACCCGGCCGACCCGGTCGTTGGCCGTGTTCGACGCGAAGACCTGGCGGTGGGCCGCCTCGTGGGCGAGGAACGCGTACTGGGTGAACACGATGCCGAGGACGCCCGCCACGATCAGCTGGAACCAGCTGTCGCCGAGCAGGACGAAGCCCGTGCCCGCCCCGAGGAGCACCGCGGTGACGGCCGAGAAGACGAGGACGTAGAAGCCGGTCCGACGCCGGAGCAGACCGGCCTCGCGCACCTCGGCCAGGAGCGCCGAGTAGGTGCTCGTGGGTCGCGAGGCGGTGCCGGGAGTCGTGCGCCGGAACCCGCGCGGGGGCACGGTGGCGTCGAGGGTGGGAGCGGTCACGCCGTCCTCCAGGGTGCGGCCCCCTGTACCGGAGGGCGTCGGCGCGACCTGTGGACTCGGGCTGCTGGGCACGACGCTAGGGCCCGCGCCTGGGAACGGCGGGTGAGGTCGACGACGGACCGGGCCGCTCGACGTCGAGCCAGCGGTCAGGGGCGCCGGGAGGGCCCGCGGTAGACTCCCGGGCGATCCCCACCGTGAGAGAGGTCCCGTGTCGGCTGCCCGCTACGACCGCACCCCGGTCGTCGACGACCCCGCCGCCACGGCCCACCGCTACTGGCCCGTGCCGCTGCTGCGCGCCGTGCCCGCCGTCGTGCTCGCCCTCGTCGTGACCTTCTCGGCCGACCACTCGCCGCGCTTCGGGCTGCTCGCCTTCGGGGCGGCCGTCCTCGCCGGCGGGGCCCTGCTCGCCGCCGCCACCGCGAGGCGGCTCGGCGACCCGTCGAGCCGCACCCTCGGGATCGTCCAGGGCGTCGTCGGCGTCGTGGCCGGCGTCACCGCGCTGCTGCTGCTCGACGGCGGCCTGCCGGCCTTCGTGGCCGTCGTCTCGTCCTGGGCGCTCGTCACCGGCGCCCTCGAACTCGTCACCGGCCTGCGTCGCCGTCGCCGCTCGCCGCTGTCCCGCGACTGGACCACGGTGGGGGCGCTCACGCTCGTGCTCGCCCTCGTGGTCCTCGTCGTCCCGCCGGACTACTCGGCGCAGCTGGGCGGCATCGAGCAGGTCAGCGGAGAGCTGACCGCCTCGATCGTGCTGGTCGGCGTGCTCGGGGCGTACGGAGCCCTCGTCGGCGTGTTCCTCGTCATCGCCGGCCTCACGCTCCGGTGGCAGCCGTCGACCACGGCGACCACCGGCACCACCGCAGACGGAGCAGCCACCCCATGACCCCACCCAGCCGCCGCTACCGCGTGCGCCCCGCCGAGCTCCTCGGGCTCTCGGGCGTCTTCGGGCTCTTCACCGGCCTCGTCGTCCTCGTCACGACCCGTGACCTCGAGCTCGGCCTCATCTTCCTCTGCATCGCGTTCATCGTCGCGCTCGTCGTCATCGCCATGCTGTCGCTGGCCTCGAAGCCCAACGACGACGAGCGGCACGAGCTCGACGGGTCGGACCGGCCCGGGGGGCACTGACACCGCGGCGGCACCGCCCGCCCCGAGGAGCGGACCGCCCGACGGCGGCCGCCCGACGGGCGCGGACCGACGGGCGCGGACCGACGACGACGGCCCGGACCACGAGGTGGTCCGGGCCGTCGTCGTCGTGCCGCCGGGGCGCTCAGCCGAGCCGGTCGACCAGCTCGGACGCCAGGCCCGTGTACGTCGCGGGGGTGAGCGCGACGAGCCGCTCCTTCGCCTCGTCGCCGACGTCGAGGCCGCGCACGAACTCGACGAGCTGCTCCTGTCCGACGCGCTTGCCGCGCGTGAGCTCCTTGAGCATCGCGTAGGGGTCGGTGATGCTCGACCGACCGGCGACGACCTCCGCGCGGACGACGGTCTGGATCGCCTCGCCGAGGACCTCCCAGTTGGCGTCGAGGTCGGCCTCGAGGGCGGACGCGGAGACGGCGATCTCGCCGAGCCCGCGACGCAGGTTGTCGAGGGCGAGCAGGGAGTGCCCGAAGGCGACGCCGATGTTGCGCTGCGTCGACGAGTCGGTGAGGTCGCGCTGCTGGCGGCTGGTCACGAGCGTCGCGGCGAGGCTGTCGAACAGGGCCGACGAGAGCTCGAGGTTCGCCTCGGCGTTCTCGAAGCGGATCGGGTTGATCTTGTGCGGCATCGTCGAGGAGCCCGTCGCGCCCGCCTGCGGGATCTGCGTGAAGTAGCCCGTCGAGATGTAGGTCCACACGTCGGTGGCGAGGTTGTGCAGCACGCGGTTGGCGTGCGACACCCGCGAGTAGAGCTCGGCCTGCCAGTCGTGCGACTCGATCTGCGTGGTGAGCGGGTTCCAGGTGAGGCCGAGGGCGTCCTCGACGAACGCCCGAGAGATCTCGGGCCAGTCCGCGGACGGGTCGGCGACGACGTGCGCCGAGAAGGTGCCGGTGGCCCCGCTGAACTTGCCGAGGAACTCGGTGCCCGCGATCTGGGTCCGGAGGCGCTGGAGGCGGTGCGCGAAGACCGCGAACTCCTTGCCGATCGTGGTGGGCGTGGCGGGCTGGCCGTGCGTGCGCGCCAGCATGGGCTGGTCGCGCTGCTCGACGGCCCACGACCGCAGCGCCTCGACGACGGCGTCGAAGGCGGGGAGCCACACGTCGACGAGCGCGGAGCGCACCGTCACGGCGTACGAGAGGTTGTTGACGTCCTCGCTCGTGCAGGCGAAGTGGGTGAGCTCGGCGACGGCGCCGAGGCCCAGCTCGTCGAGGCGGGCGCGCACGAAGTACTCGACGGCCTTGACGTCGTGGCGCGTGGTGGCCTCGATGCCCGCCAGCTCGTCGATCTCGGCCTGGCCGAACCCGGTGACGACGGCCCGCAGGGCGGCCTTCTGCTCGTCCGTGAGGGGCGTCGAGCCCGACGCGCCGCGGTCGGTCTGGGCGATGAGCCACTCCACCTCGACGTGGACGCGGGCCCGGTTGAGGCCGGCCTCGCTGAGGTGCTCGCCGAGTCCGGCGACCGCCGCGCGGTAGCGACCGTCGAGGGGGCTGAGCGGCTGGGGGGGCATCGTCACGGGCGTCCTCCACGGAGTGCGGGTCGGATCTGGCGGTAGAGCTCGGTCGTCGCCCGCTCGACCTGCGTGAGCACGGCGTCGAAGGCGGCGGCGTCCGAGTAGTAGGGGTCGGCCACGTCGACCGGCCCGTGGGGGTCGAACGACGACAGCAGGCGCACGCTCGACCTCTCGGCCTCGTCGGCGGCCCACGACCGGAGGACCCGCTCGTGGCCGCGGTCGAACGCCACCACGAGGTCGTGGCGGGCGAAGTCCTCGGCCTCGAACTGCTTCGCCCGGTGCCGCCGCCCATCGTAGCCGCGGGCCCGCAGGGCCTCGATCGTGCGCGGGTCGGCCCCCTCGCCGACGTGCCACTCCCCCGTGCCGGCGCTCGAGACGAGCAGCCGGTCGGCGAGCCCGTCGCGCTCGGCGAGCCCTCGCAGCACGACCTCTCCCATCGGCGAGCGGCAGATGTTGCCCGTGCAGACGAAGGCGACGCCGAAGGTGGCGCGGGCGGGGGCGCTCACGGGCGTCGGCCGCGGCCGCCGTCGACGACCGGGCGGATGACGACCGTGATCAGCCAGGCCGCGACCCCGACGAGGAGGGCGCCGGCGACGCCCCACCAGAAGCCGTCGACCTCGAGGCCGAAGCCCGCCGCGTCGCTCAGCCAGGCGACGACGATCAGCAGGAACCCGTTGACGAGGAACGACACCAGCCCGAGCGTGAGCACGTAGAGCGGGAACGCGAGCACCCGCACCACCGTCCCGAGCACGCCGTTGACGACGCCGAACACGACCGCGACGAGCAGGTACGTGGCGACGGCCTCGGCGGTGCCGCCGTCGCCGAACGGCACGACGCGCACGCCGGGGAGGAGGGACGCCGTCACCCAGAGGGCGGCGGCGACCACGAGCGTGCGGATCACGAAGCGGGCCATGACCACCATCATGCCGCGCCGCCGACGGCCGCCCCTAGGCTGGCCCCGTGACCACGCCCGTCCGCCTCCGCCCCGAGATCGCCGCGCTCCCGCCGTACCGGCAGGGCGCCCAGGCCGCCCCCGACGCGTTCAAGCTGTCGTCGAACGAGAACCCGTTCGACCCGCTGCCCGCCGTCGTCGAGGCCCTGCGCGAGGCGGAGCAGGTCAACCGCTACCCCGACGCGACCGCGGCGGGGCTCCGGGCGGTCCTCGCCGCGCGGCTCGGCGTGACGACCGACGAGGTGCACGTCGCCGCGGGGTCGGTGTCGCTGCTCTCGCAGTTCCTGCTCGCCGCCTGCGGCCCGGGCGACGAGGTCGTCTACGCGTGGCGCTCGTTCGAGGCCTACCCGGGCCTCGTCACGGTCGCCGGCGGCACGAGCGTGCAGGTGCCGCTCCGCGAGGACGGCTCGCACGACCTCGTGGCGATGGCCGCCGCCGTCACCGACCGCACGCGCGTCGTGGTCGTCTGCAGCCCCAACAACCCCACCGGCACGGTCGTGGGCACCGACGAGTTCGAGCGCTTCATGGCGGCCGTGCCCGAGGACGTCCTCGTCCTGCTCGACGAGGCCTACGCCGAGTTCGTCCGCGACGAGCACGCGGTGCGCGGCGACTCGCTCACCGAGCGCCACCCGAACCTCGTCGTGCTGCGCACGTTCTCGAAGGCGTACGGGCTCGCCGCCCTGCGGGTCGGGTACGCCGTGGGCGCCGCCTACCTGCTCGACGCCGCGCGCTCGACCGCCATCGCGCTCGCCGTCACCGACCAGGCGCAGAGGGCGGCCCTGGCCTCGCTCGAGCACGAGGACGAGCTGCTCGCCCGGGTCGACCGCCTCGTCGCCCTCCGCGACCGTGCGCGCCGGGCGCTGCTCGAGCAGGGCTGGGCCGTGCCGGAGGCGCAGGGCAACTTCGTCTGGCTGCCCACCGGCGAGGCGACCGCCTCCGCCGCGCAGCGCTTCGCCGAGCGCGGCCTCGTCGTCCGGCCCTTCGCGCCCGAGGGGCTCCGCGTCACGATCGCCGAGCCCGCGTCGGTCGACGTGCTGCTCGAGGTGGCGGCGGAGCTGGCCCCGGGCGCATCCCGGTAGGGGCATGCACCGGCGGCTAGATTGGTCGCCATGTCCCACGACGACCCGACGGGCGCCCCCGTGCCCGTGCAGCTGATCACGCCCTCCGGCGAGGTCGCGCGCTCCGAGGCGGCCGACGAGCTGCGCCCGTTCGTCGACGCCCTCGGCGACGACCAGCTGCGCGCGATGCACCGCGACATGGTGCTCACCCGCCGCTTCGACCGCGAGTCGGCGGCCCTCGCCCGACAGGGGCAGCTCGCCCTCTGGGTGCCGAGCCACGGCCAGGAGGGCGCCCAGGTGGGCGTCGCCCACGCCACCCGCCCGCAGGACCACGTCTTCCCGTCGTACCGCGAGCACGCCGTCGCCCTCTCGCGCGGCGTGGACCCGGTCGACGTGCTGCGCCTGCTGCGCGGGCACACGCACGGCGGCTGGGACCCGGCCGAGCACGAGAACTTCCACCTGTACACGCTCGTCATCGGCTCGCAGACGCTGCACGCCACCGGCTACGCCATGGGCCTCACGCTCAAGGGCGTCACGGGCACCGGCGACGTCGACGTCGACCAGGCGGTCGTGTCGTTCTTCGGCGACGGCGCGACCAGCCAGGGCGACGTCAGCGAGGCGCTCGTCTTCGCGGCGAGCTTCGAAGCCCCCGAGCTCTTCTTCCTGCAGAACAACCACTGGGCGATCAGCGTCCCGGTCGCCCGGCAGTCGCGCACCCCGCTCGTCGCCCGGGCGGGCGGCTTCGGCGTGCCCGGCACGCAGATCGACGGCAACGACGTGCTCGCCAGCTACGCGGTGAGCCGTCGCGACCTCGACGCGGCGCGCACCGGAGGCGGGCCCCGGTTCATCGAGGCCCTCACCTACCGGATCGGCGCGCACACCTCGTCCGACGACCCCACCCGGTACCGCGAGGACGCCGAGCTGCAGGGCTGGATCGCGCGCGACCCGATCACGCGCTTCGAGGCGTTCCTCCGCGCCCGCGGCGAGGCGGACGCCTTCTTCACCGACCTCGAGGCCGAGGCCGCCGACTTCGGCAGCGACCTGCGGTCGCGGCTCCTCGCCGACCCGGCGCCCGGGGCGGCGCTCATGTTCGACCACGTGTACTCCGAGCCGCACCCGGTCGTCGCCGAGCAGAAGGCGTGGCTCGCCTCGTACGAGGCCGGCTTCGGCGACCTCGGCCCCGCCGACGTCCCCGAGGGAGCCCGCTGATGACCGACGCCGTCACGCCCGACGCGACCACCGCCTCCGGCCCCGCCACGACCACGCTCGGCCTGGGCAAGGCGATCAACGAGGGCCTGCGCAAGGCCATGACCGACGACCCGCGCGTGCTGCTCATGGGCGAGGACATCGGCCCCCTCGGCGGCGTGTTCCGCGTCACCGACGGGCTGCACGCCGAGTTCGGCGCGCAGCGGGTCATCGACACGCCGCTCGCCGAGTCGGGCATCGTCGGCACCGCGATCGGCCTCGCGATGGGCGGCTTCCGGCCCGTCTGCGAGATCCAGTTCGACGGCTTCATCTTCCCCGGGTTCGACCAGATCACCTCGCAGCTGGCGAAGCTCACGAACCGGCACGAGGGCGCGCTGTCGATGCCCGTCGTCATCCGCGTGCCGTACGGCGGGCACATCGGCGCCGTCGAGCACCACCAGGAGAGCCCCGAGGCGTACTTCGCGCACACGGCGGGCCTGCGCGTGGTGAGCCCGAGCACCCCGCACGACGCCTACTGGATGATCCAGGAGGCGATCGCGTCCGACGACCCGGTCATGTTCTTCGAGCCGAAGAGCCGCTACTGGCCGAAGGGCGAGGTGGACCTGGCGCAGCCGGGCGTGCCGCTGCACGCGAGCCGCGTCGTCCGCACCGGCACCGAGGTGACCCTCCTCGGTCACGGCGCGATGGTCACGGTGCTGCTGCAGGCCGCCGAGATCGCCGCCGCCGAGGGCGTCTCGGTGGAGGTCCTCGACCTGCGCTCCCTGTCGCCCGTCGACTACGGGCCGATCCTCGAGTCCGTGCGCAAGACGGGTCGCCTCGTCGTCGCGCAGGAGGCGCCGGGCTCGGTGAGCGTCGGCAGCGAGATCGCGGCGACGGTCGCCGAGAAGGCGTTCTACAGCCTCGAGGCGCCGGTGCTGCGCGTGAGCGGCTTCGACGTGCCGTTCCCGCCCGCGAAGCTCGAGACGCAGTACCTGCCCGACGCCGACCGGGTGCTCGAGGCCGTGGACCGAGCCCTCGCCTACTGACCCGACGCCCGGCGCGCCGCCGCACGCGCGTCCGGGCTCCGTGACCCACCCGCTCCGCAGGAGGACCAGATGACCAGCGAGTTCACGCTCCCCGACGTCGGCGAGGGCCTCACCGAGGCCGAGATCGTCGAGTGGAAGGTCGCCGCGGGCGACGCCGTCGAGATCAACCAGGTGCTCGTCGAGATCGAGACGGCGAAGTCGCTCGTCGAGCTGCCGTCGCCCTTCGCGGGCACGGTCGAGCGGATCCTCGTCGAGCCCGGCACGACCGTCGACGTGGGCACGCCCATCGTCGCGATCGGCGACGGCGGTGCCGCGACCCCGGCCGCCCGTGCCGCCGAGGCGGACGCGCTCGAGGCCGGTGGCCTGGCGCGCACGGCCCAGGTGGTCTCGCAGACGGAGGAGGCCCTCTCGGTGCAGCGCGCCCGGGCCGGCTCGGCCCCCGCCGCGTCGTCCGCTGCCGCGGTGGGGCAGGAGGCGCCGGTCGCCTCCGCCGAGGAGGTCGCGGCCGTCGGCGGCACCGGCAGCGTCGCGCACGCCGGGTCCGCTCCCGCCGCGGGCACGTCGCCCGCCGCTCCCCTGCCGGAGGGCTCCGGTTCAGTGCTCGTCGGCTACGGCTCGGCCGGGGGCGCCACCTCGACCCGTCGCCGTCGTCGCAGCCAGGACGAGGTCGACGCCCGGCAGCTGCGGGTCGCCGAGCAGGCCCGGCGCCGGCCGACGACGAGCGTGCCCGCCGCCCAGGCGCTGCCGATCATCGCGAAGCCGCCGATCCGCAAGCTGGCGAAGGACCTCGAGGTCGACCTGGCGACGGTGCAGCCGACGGGCCTCGCGGGCGAGGTGACCCGGGACGACGTGGTGCGGCACGCGCAGCAGGCCAGCGTGTTCCGCAACATCGAGACGCCCGAGTGGAGCGACGAGCGGATCGAGCGGATCCCGGTGAAGGGGGTCCGCAAGCAGATCGCGAAGGCGATGACGCGCAGCGCCTTCGACGCCCCGCACGTGAGCCTCTTCGTCGACGTCGACGCGACGCGCACGATGGAGTTCGTGAAGCGCCTCAAGGCCTCGCCGCAGTTCGCGGGCGTCAAGGTGTCGCCGCTGCTCATCATGGCGAAGGCGATCATCTGGGCGGTGCGCCGCAACCCGACGGTGAACTCGGAGTGGACGGACAAGGAGATCCTCGTCCGCCACTTCGTGAACCTGGGCATCGCGGCGGCGACGCCGCGGGGGCTGCTCGTGCCGAACGTGAAGGAGGCGCAGTCGATGAGCCTGCTCGAGCTGGCGCAGGCCCTCGAGCAGCTCACCCTCACGGCGCGCGACGGCAGGACGAGCGTCGCGGACCAGACCGGCGGCACGATCACGATCACGAACATCGGCGTCTTCGGCATGGACACGGGCACCCCGATCCTCAACCCGGGCGAGGTCGCCATCGTGGCGCTGGGCACGATCAAGCAGAAGGCGTGGGTCGTCGACGGCGAGGTGCGCCCGCGCATGGTGACGACGATCGGTGCGAGCTTCGACCACCGGGTCGTCGACGGCGACGTGGCGAGCCGTTTCGTGGCGGACGTCGCGAGCGTGCTCGAGGAGCCCGCGCTGCTGCTCGACTGAGACGTGACGTGCGACTAGGGTCGTGGAACAGGTCATGACCGGTCAGAACCACTGAGCGGCGCCTGCGCACCACGGTCAGGAGCACACGTGCCCGAGCTCATCGTCGACGGGGCCGTCCCCAAGCACGAGCAGCTGCGCGCGATCCTGCTGCGACTCGTCGAGGACCTGCCCGACGGCGCGCCCGTGCCGAGCGAGCGCCAGCTGATGGGCGACCACGGCGTCAGCCGGATCACGGTCCGCGAGGCGGTGGGGCAGCTCGTCAACGAGGGGCGCCTCGACCGGGTCCGCGGCAAGGGCACCTTCGTGGCGCACCGCGCCGTGCGGTCCACCCTGCACCTGGCGTCGTTCACGCAGGAGATGACGCGCCTCGGGCACGTGCCGAGCACGGTCGTGCTCGTTCGCGAGGAGGCCGTGCCGCCGGCCGAGACGACGGCGGCCCTGCACCTCGGCGACGGCGAGACGGCGTTCCACGTGCGCCGGCTGCGCCTGGCCGACGGCGTCCCGGTGAGCATCGACGACGGCTGGTACCCGGCGCGCCTCGTGCCGGGCCTGTTCGACCACGACCTCAGCCGGTCGCTCTACCGCCTGCTCGACGAGCAGTACGGCCACCCGGTCACGGGCGCTTCGCAGACCGTCGGCGCCGAGGAGGCCGACGCCGACGTCGCGACCCTGCTCGGCACGCGCACCGGCGCCCCCGTGCTCTCGTTCGACCGGGTGTCGCGCTCGGGCGACGTGCCCGTCGAGCGGGCCCGCAGCTGGTACCGCTCGGACCGGTACCGGGTGCAGATGGAGGTCGGCGACGGCACGTCGCCCGCCTGACCCCTGCCGCCCCGGCGACGCGACCGGCGTGGACCGGGGCCGGAGGCGCGTCAGGCCGTGAAGAGCGCGTCCCCCACCGAGACGGTGCGTCCGACGGCCGCCTGCTCGACGCTGTCGGCGGGGCTGTCGAGCACGACGACGGGGCACACGGCCGAGAAGCCGGCCTCCGCGACGACCTCGGGGTCGAACCGGACGACGGGGGCGCCCTGCTCCACCGCGTCTCCCTCGGCGGCGAGCAGCTCGAAGCCGCGCCCGTCGAGCTTCACCGTGTCGATGCCGACGTGCACGAGCAGGCCACGACCGTCGGGGCCGACGACGACGAACGCGTGCGGGTGCACCTTGACGAGGGCGCCCGCGACGGGCGAGACCACGGTGGTCGCGCCTCCGGCCGTGTCGGGCTCGATCGCGACGCCCGCGCCGACGAGCTGCCCGGCGAAGACGGGGTCGGGCACGTCGGCGAGCGCGACGACGCGCCCGGCGACGGGCGCGACGACGGCGAGGGGGCCGTCGGTCACAGCAGGTCGTTGATGTCGTCGGCGAGCGCGTCGGCGATGGTGCCGACGATGACCTGCACGCTGCCGCCCTTGGCGACGACGGCGGTGGCGCCGGCCGCCCTGAGCGCGGCCTCGTCGACGAGGGAGGGGTCGGACACCTCGGTGCGGAGGCGCGTGATGCAGCCCTCGACCTCCTCGATGTTGTCGGCGCCGCCGAGGCCCTCGATGATCGCTTCTGCCTTCGCCACGGTGTTCTCCTCCGCTGGTCGGTCGGGTGGTGGCTCCAGTTGACACCATCCCGCGGTCCGAGGAAACTACCACGCACTGGTCATGACCGGACAGGACCGGCAGACCCTCACTCATCGACGAGAGGACCGCACCATGACCACGAGCGACACGGCGGTGACGCAGAAGAAGGGGAGCTCCGCCTTCTCGTACCTGCAGCGCCTCGGCCGCAGCCTCATGCTGCCGATCGCGGTCCTGCCGGCCGCGAGCATCCTGCTGCGGCTGGGCCAGGGCGACCTGCTCGGCGGCATCCCCGGCTTCGAGGGCGGTGGCGCGGTCATCAGCGCGGCGGGCCAGGCCCTCTTCACCTGGTTGCCCCTCCTCTTCGCCGTCGGCGTCTCGATCGGCTGGGCGAAGAAGGCCGACGGCTCGACCGCCCTCGCCGCGGTCGTCGGCTACATGGTGCTCTCGAGCGTCTTCGAGGCCATGTCGCCCGTCGTCCTCGCCGGCGTCGAGACCGCGGCGGGCGAGCAGGCGACGATCGACTTCGGCGCCCTCGGCGGCATCGTCATGGGCCTGCTCTCGGCGATCCTCTGGCAGCGCTTCTACCGCACGAAGCTGCCCGACGCGCTCGGCTTCTTCTCGGGCCGCCGCCTCGTGCCGATGCTCACCGCGATCACCGGCCTCGTCGTCGGCGTGCTCATGGCGCTCGTCTACCCGCTCTTCAACGCGGCCCTCACCTGGGTCGGCCAGGCGGTCGCGGCGAACTCGGTGATCGGCGGCGGCGTCTACGGCGCGGTCAACCGCCTGCTCATCCCCACCGGCCTGCACCACATCCTCAACAACGTCGTGTGGTTCCTCGTCGGCGACTACGAGGACGCGTCGGGCCAGCTCGTCCGCGGCGACCTCACCCGCTTCTTCGCGGGCGACCCCACGGCCGGCGTCTTCATGACCGGGTTCTTCCCGATCTTCATGTTCGCGCTGCCCGCGGCGGCCTTCGCGATCTGGCGCCACGCCCGTCCCGAGAAGAAGAAGCTCGTCGGCGGCATCATGCTCTCGACCGCCCTCACCGCGTTCGTCACCGGCATCACCGAGCCGCTCGAGTTCTCGTTCATGTTCGTGGCGTGGCCGCTCTACGTGATCCACGCGATCCTCACGGGCACGTCGATGATGCTCGTCAACGCGCTCGACATCCACACGGGCTTCGGCTTCTCGGCGGGCCTGATCGACTACGTGCTCAACTTCTCGATCTCGCAGAACTCGATCTGGCTGATCCCGATCGGGCTCGGCTACGCCGTCGTCTACTACCTGCTGTTCTCGTTCGTCATCAAGCGGTGGAACCTCAAGACCCCCGGCCGCGAGGACGAGGACGAGACCTCGGCCGTCGAGCCCGCCGCGAAGGCCTGAGCCGCGCGGTCGCCGCGCGCACGAGGGGGTCGGACCGACGGTCCGGCCCCCTCCGTCGTCGCTGCACGCCGCGCAGCAATTTTGAGGATCATTATCAACAGGGGTACGGTGAGCACATGACCCGTCGCCGCCTCCTGCCCCTCGTCGCCCTCTCGACCACGGCCGCCCTCACGCTGGCCGGATGCGCGGGCGGCTCCGGCACGGACGCCGACCCCGGCTCGTCCGCCTCGGGCACCGGCGGCATCGCCGTCGTCGCGAGCACGAACGTGTACGGCGACATCGTCGAGACCGTCGGCGGCGACCTCGTCGACGTCACCAGCGTCATCGACGACCCCTCGCAGGACCCGCACTCGTACGAGGCCGACGCCCGCACCCAGCTCGCCGTGTCGCGCGCCGACGTCGTCGTCGAGAACGGCGGCGGCTACGACGCCTTCGTCGACACCCTCGTCGAGGCCAGCGGCACCGACGCCACCGTGCTCAGCGCCGTCGAGGTCTCGGGCCTCGAGGACACCGAGGAGGGCGACGACCACGCGCACGAGGGCGAGGAGCACGCGCACGAGGGCGAGGGCGAGGAGCACGCCGAGGACGAGCACGGCCACGAGGGCCACGACCACGGCGCCTTCAACGAGCACGTCTTCTACAGCCTGCCCTCGATGACCGCGCTCGCCACCGCCGTCGCCGAGGCGCTCGGCGAGATCGACACCGCCAACGCCGACACGTACACCGCCAACGCCGAGGCGTTCGGCGCGCAGGTCGCCGACCTGCAGCAGCAGGCCGACGCGGTGCGCGCGCAGCACGAGGGCGAGTCCGTCGCCTACACCGAGCCCGTCCCCGGGTACCTGTTCGACGCCATGGGCCTCGTCAACGTCACCCCCGACGACTTCAGCGAGGCCATCGAGGAGGGCGACGACGTCTCCCCCGCCGCCCTCAACGAGACGCTGAAGCTCTTCACCGACGGCCGGGTCGACCTGCTCGCCTACAACGAGCAGACCTCGAGCCCCGAGACGGAGCAGGTCGAGCAGGCCGCGCGCGACGCGGGCGTCGCCATCGTGCCGGTCACGGAGCTGCTGCCGGAGGGTGAAGACTACGTGTCGTGGCAGCAGGCGAACATCGACGCGATCAGCGCGGCGCTCGGGGCGTGACCGCCGCACCCGTCCTCCGGGTGCGCGACGGCGGCGTCACCTTCGGCTCCCGCACGCTCTGGCGCGGGCTCGACCTCGACGTCGCACCGGGCGAGTTCGTCGCCGTCCTCGGGCCCAACGGAGCCGGCAAGACCACGCTGCTGCGCGCCGTCCTCGGCCAGCAGGCCCTCACCTCCGGCACCGTCGAGTTCCTCGGCCGCCCCGTGGGACGCGGCCACCGGCGCATCGGCTACGTGCCGCAGCAACGCCTCATGGAACAGGGCACCCCCCTGCGCGCCCGCGACATGATCGCGCTCGGCGTCACCGGGCACCGCTGGGGCCTGCGCCGCGAGACCCGCGACGAGCGCGCCCGCATCGACGCGATCGTCGACGAGGTCGGGGCCACGGACTTCGCCGACGCCCCCGTCGCCAGCCTCTCGGGCGGCGAGCAGCAGCGTGCCCGCATCGGGCAGGCCCTCGCCGCGGAACCCGCCCTGCTGCTCTGCGACGAACCGCTCATCTCGCTCGACCTGCGCCACCAGCGGGGCGTCAGCCTGCTGCTCGACGAACAGCGCCACCGGCACGACGCCGCCGTCGTCTTCGTCACCCACGACGTCAACCCGGTGCTCGACGTCGTGGACCGGGTGCTCTACCTCGCCGGCGGGTCGTTCACGATCGGCACCCCCGACGAGGTCCTCCGCAGCGACGTCCTCAGCGAGCTCTACGGCACCCCCGTGGACGTCCTGCGCTCGATGGGGCGCGTCGTCATCGTGGGCGGGCACGACGCCGACCACCACGCCGAGCACGCCGACGACGAAGGACCCGTGCACTGATGGACCTCGCCACCCTCTGGCAGATGCTGTTCTCGTTCGAGGACTTCGGCGAGCTCGTCGTGCTCGTGCAGAACTCGATCGTCGCCGGCGCCGTGCTCGGCGTCGTGGGCGGCCTCATCGGGCCGTTCATCATCACCCGCAACCTGCCCTTCGCCGTGCACGGCGTGAGCGAGCTCTCGTTCGCCGGCGCCGCGGCGGCCCTGCTCGTGGGGGCCGACGTCGTGACCGGGTCCCTCGTCGGCAGCGTCGCCGCCGCCCTGCTCATCGGCCTGCTCGGCGCCCGCGCGCGCGAGCGCAACTCGATCATCGCCGTGCTCATGCCCGCCGGGCTCGGCCTCGGGATCCTCTTCCTCGCCCTCTACCGCGGGCGGTCGGCGAACAAGTTCGGCCTGCTCACCGGGCAGATCGTGTCCGTCGACAACCCGCAGCTCGGCTCCCTGCTCGTGATCTCGGCGATCGTCGTCGTCGCCCTCGTCGTCATGTGGCGCCCCCTCACCTTCGCCAGCGTCGACCCCGACGTCGCCGCCGCCGCCGGCGTGCCCGTGCGCACCCTCGGCCTCGTGTTCATGCTCGTGCTCGGCCTCAGCGTCGCCGTGTCGATCCAGATCGTCGGCGCGCTGCTCGTGCTGTCGCTGCTCGTCACCCCCGCCGCGGCCGCCCTGCGGCTCACCGTGAACCCGCTCTGGGTCCCGCTGCTCAGCGTCGCCTTCGCGGTCACCTCCGTCGTCGGCGGCATCCTGCTCGCGCTCGGCGGCGGACTGCCCATCAGCCCCTACGTCACGACCATCTCGTTCCTCATCTGGCTCGTCTGCCGCCTCGTCGCCTGGCGACGCGACCGCGGCGGCGACGATCGCCGAGGGCGGAACCGGCCCGCCCCCGACGGACAGGAGGCGCGGGTAGCCTTGTCGGCGTCCTGACGAGAGGCACCGACATGGTCGTGAGACGCAACACCTGGCAGCGCGAGGCCGTCCGCGAGGCGCTGGGCACCAGCGAGGGCTTCGTGAGCGCCCAGGCCCTGCACACCCGGCTCCGCGACTCCGGCTCGCCCATCGGCCTCGCCACCGTCTACCGCGCCCTCGCCGACCTCGCCACCGAGGGCGGCGCCGACTCGCTGCAGCAGGAGGGCGAGAGCCTCTACCGGGCCTGCACGCCCGGCACGCACCACCACCACCTCATCTGCCGCGTCTGCGGCACCACCGTCGAGATCGAGGCCGACCCCGTCGAGCTCTGGGCCCAGCAGGTCGCCGCCGAGCACGGCTTCACCCAGGCGAACCACGTCGTCGACGTCTTCGGGCACTGCCCCGCCTGCACGCGGAAGCTCGCGGAACAGGGCGAGGGCGGGCCGCAGCCCGCCTGACGGTCGCGGGACGCGCCTCCGGCACCCGGCCCCGTCGAGGGCGACCGTCGGCGGCGCCCGTCTTGACCGGGCACCGACGTGCCCGTACGCTGTCCCTTTGGAGCGCTCTCTGCGCTCCCGTGCACCGCCCCCCAGCAGCACCGCCCCGGCACCCCCGGGGCACGGGAGGACCGGCGCGCCGACAAGTGACCTTGGGTGGGTCCGTCGCCGAGGCGACGTGGCCCACGGTACCTACGGAGGAAACCATGGCAGCAACCTGCCAGGTGACCGGAGCCGTCCCCGGCTTCGGGCACAACATCTCGCACTCGCACCGACGCACCAAGCGTCGCTTCGACCCGAACATCCAGAAGAAGACCTACTACGTGCCCTCGCTGCGTCGTAACGTCACCCTGCAGCTCAGCACCAAGGGCATCAAGGT
>Ga0265797_10003989_pt1 | contig 22979 bp, 23 predicted proteins | sample P2T30metagenome_FD_192433 | JGI IMG/M metagenome (GOLD analysis project Ga0265797, IMG submission 192433) | Plant litter microbial communities from East Loma Ridge, Irvine, California - P2 T30 | ecosystem: Environmental > Terrestrial > Plant litter > Unclassified | place: USA: California... | reverse complement strand
TCGGTGTTGCCAGCGGCGTCCTTAACCTCGGTGGCGGCAATGTCGGCGCCAGCCTTCTCGTCAGACCACTCGGCCTGGCCCTCTACCTTGCCCCAGCCGTGACCGGCCTGCTTCTCGTGCTCGCTGTAGAGATGTCAGTGGACTTGCCTCGTGGTATAATTGATATATTAAAACTCACCCGATGCCAGTGTGGCTGTGACGGTCGTCGCGGGCGGTCCTAGCGGGGCGGTTGCCGTCAGCACCACGGCCTCCACGGCCGCGGCCACCACGGCCACGAGCGTTAGGGTCACGGGGCTCTGTTTGATATCAGTATATTTCGTGAATCCAGTCCTTGTGAGTGAATCTTACCGCGGGTGCGGTTGGCGTGACGGTCAGCGCGGAGACCATCGTCGCGCCTCTCGGAGCGGTTGTTGGTGGCAGCTGTAGCAAGATCCGTATTAGCACAAGCCCTTCCATCTCCACCCTCATGCAATCTCCTCTCCACGTCGCATCTCCATTCCACCCTCTGCCACACATCCTCTCCACCCGGGCCATTCCCACCACATCCCTCTAGAATTTCCACGTACCAGGAACCTGGCCAGCAGCGGGCTTGGGCTCAGCACCAGGGTTGCGCTTTCCGGTGCGCTGGACGGGCTTGTCAATGACCTTGACGGGGGGCTCGGGCTCCCTGTTAGGGTCGAGCTCCAGGTCGTTGCCTTTGGGATTAACGTGTCAGCGCCAGAGTTCGTTTTCCATGAAGATGTTTCCGCTTTCGCGGCCTCGAGTAGCGTAGCTCGGCGAGCTCGCGTCGCGGCGCATTGGCGATCGGTGGTGCATACCCAGGAGCTCGTAAAGGTTCTATAGCGATGGAACGGTCAGCATTGCGCGCGATTTGGACGTGTTTCGGGCGGTCTGGCGTGGGCGATGCAATGGAGCATTGGCAATGGCAATTGCGTCGTCGCAAGAGGCACAGCGCCAGCGGCGCCAATGCGTGCTCCACGGCATCGCTGGGCGGCGCGACACACGGGTGTTAGGGAGGACGACAACGTACTTTGCTCGCAATCTGGCTCATGATCTCTCCTGCAGTTTCACAAACGCTCTCCCATTCGAAGAAAGGTCGCGATCAGGTGGACCGAAGGGCAGCCAGGCTTGCTGCGGCTGTACCCGCTGGCCGCTCGAAAATTGGTGCGTTGCTGCTCAGTTCCTCGCTTTGTCTTGGCGTAAACGGGCAGCATCATCATCACGGGAGGAAACATCATTGCAGCGTGCGGGCAACCCACGTGTTGGCGGTGGATGCGTGCATAAACATAACGTGACTTGTTATTGTCGTCTGTACGTGCATGGTATGCGGCATATGCACGTGAAAAATACTCAGAGCCAGCACCTCAATGGCCTCCAAGCCGCCATCATCGGAAGCAAGACGCCAACAAGCACAAGTTTGCGTACAGCTTGGTGATCATTAGCGGGAACAGCGTCATATGTATGCTATTAAGATTAGTGACTATTAATGATACCGCTATTCGAGGACGCGAACGTGTGATGATGTATGCCCAGCAAATGGTAAGACGTTCACTTCCCCTTGTTCAGGGCCGTCTGTCTCCCTTACCTACATGTGACATAGTCAAAGCAAGATGTGTGCGGGCGTGCTTCGCTCGAAGACGACGTGATGCCTAAAACTGTACGCCATAACTATCACGTTCTCAACATACATTTCCATTCGTCACATGCCTGCAGTCAAAGTGCATTGACAACAACGCAATGACATTACAGTATGCTATAATATACTGATCATCCTTAATCGTGACACTAACACGCATCACAACTAACACGGCCTCAAAAGACCTTCCTTCCTAACCATGCCAATCCAGCTCACCAGCGCCTTCGCTGTAATAAATAACTTTTCTTTTTAACCGTCCATCATGCAGCCATCAAAAAAATGTACAACCCAGAATGCTTTTTTTTGTGTTCTCTCGCGGTGACCATGCGAAACAGGAAACGCCGTCCGTGCAAAAGGCCTTCAAATAAATTCGGCCGTAATGATAATTTTTTTTGGTAGATCCGTTGCTGTAATCGCAAGACGATAAGACTCAGAAAGAAGAGCGCTCACCTTCCACCACCTCCTTGGTCAAAGGAATAGGAGGTGGGGTAGTGCATGCTGGCACTGAGTCCGAAAGGATCGGCATCTAGCAATGGGTCGTTCGGGTCGATCATGTGAGGAATCGATGCGTATGCATCGCTTTCACTCTCACTTCTCTGCTGCTGCTGACCTTGTCCTAGGTGCTGCTGCTGTTGCTGCTCATATTGAGGTGTCATCTGCTGCTGGCCAGGTGGAGGCATGTGGGATGATTGTCCGGACTGCTGGTAACCAAAGCCTTGTCCTGCGGGAGGATGAGCCGGATCGTACTGCTGCGGGGGGTAGTTGCCGTGCAAGTTGTGGTGTGCATCGAGATTGTCGTGTTCGCTGGCGTGGTCGGGATCGGTGTCGTGCTGGTCGAGCATGGAGTGTGAACCGTTCGTGGTGTCGTACTCCTGTTCTGTACTCACGAGTTAACCCTAGGACGACAAAGTTCCACTGCTTTTGGGTAAGGGGAAGGGCCAACTTGCCGAGCTGATCAATATGCTTTTGGAAAGGGCTTGGGTAGTAGGCAGACGCTGAGGTTACGGAACCGGCAGTGCCATTAGCGCCACTGCCTGAGCTCCCTGGCGGGTGCGGGCCGTTCGATTGGCTGTTGTTCTGAGGCTTGGGCAAACCATGGCCACCAGCCTGGAACTGGCCAGGTCGTTGAGCTCGTTGAAGATGCGATGCCTGTTGCGGAGGCTGATACATTACAGGATTAAGCGAAGATTGCTGAGAGCGCGGGAAATGCGAGGTGTGCTGTCCCTGAGACTGAGCATGTACGCCTGAAGCTGGCGGGGTCATCCCACCTGTTTGCATAGCAATTGGCGATCGAGTCGAAAGGTTGGATGGCGACGATACGTGCGATGATGGTGTTGGGCCCGCTTGCGGAGAAGTTGAATTGAAACCCAGGTCTCCATGAGAGTGTCCAGGGGCAAGCTTGGGAGTCAATGCCTGGCCAGATCGTCGAGCGTGTTGCCTCTGGATTGCAGCACGCTGCAGAGGAGGCTGGGAAGATTGCATCTGCGACATGCCGGTGAGTTGTTGCATGAAGCCTGGAGGGAATGCCGGGCTTCCGCTTTTCATCTGCAACTCGGTCTGAACGTCGATGCCTAACAAAATCATCAGTCGTTGCACGATCAAGTGTTGTTGGCGATCATCATACCTTTCTCAAGGAGAATTCGTTCAAGCAAGGAGTTCTTGTACCGCAGCATTAGACACTCGTCTGCAGCAGATCGATGGCTCTGCTGAAGAGTTCCTAGCGTCTCTTCGTTCTGCTTGATCGTCGCCTCAAGTTGTTTGATGTACTCGGTTCGACGTTCTCTGAACGCAGCTTGTGCCTGTCTGTTCCGCTGCTTCCGTTCTTCAGACGTTGCGTAGATCTTCGCGATCGTTAGTGGACATTGGACAGACGATGCTCGATATCAGCACTTACAGGCTTCCTCCCGCCTTTACGCTTTTGAGGCTGAGCCGTGGGCTCTTGAGTCGTCTCCATGTCACCATCGTGCTCTGGCGTCGACCCCATTGAGCTGGGCGTGCCATCGCGGGTGACATCGATCTTGCCGACGGTAGCGACATCGTCGCCAGCATCCAGGCCGGTGATGCTGCTGGCAGCATCGTTGTCGGCCATCTGCAGGTACCCGGCAAAACAACAAGAGGTCGATAGCAATTGCCCAAGCGAGTTAGAGCGTGGGCTGGCCTATCCGGAGCGTCGGTAGGCAGCACAAGGCTGAGAGCTGGGGAATGCGGGCACGTGGGCGGGTATCAGTGTGTAATGAAATGAAAGTTGCAATTGATAAGGTTGCAGGAGCAAACGAGCAGAGCGAGGGTGAGGTAAGAGGTTGGCTAATGGAAACGCGGCCGAAGATGGGCGAAAAAACTGCACGCGTGCAGCAGGCAAGAGCGGGGGCGGGCAGGCCGGGCTTTGGGCGGCGGAGATGAAGAGACTTCACGTTGGCAGAGGCAGGCAGCTTGCAGCGTGCGCGTGAGCGAGGCGAGTACTGGAGGTGCAGGGCGGCCAACAGAAGGCGGACGTTTCGTTTTGGTGGTGCATACGAGAAGGACACCTGGTACCGCCGCCGTCGGCTGCCCGTATGTGTTCGAGCCTGTGCGGTGCGTGTGTGTGATCACGCGGTGCCGAAGAATCGTCACGCTTCCCCGACCGTTGTGTCTTCCTCCACCAGGCCATGCCTTATACGAAAGCCTGACGACTCGGAGTATTCGTGCCCTGACAGGGCAATGCTGTCGCGACACCGTTGTCGCTTCACGCGTGATCGCTCCTCATCAGCCTAGGGCGTGCTCTGGCCGTGAGATTCCGCCGTGCACGCCCGCAAGTCGCATGTTTGTAGTGGTCAAGATGCAAAGCATCATCAGGCAAGACTCGTCTTCAACACCGTGCCTGGGGTAAGACGCGGAGAGGTGCAGATCCTGCGCTCCGGAATCGAAGCGATTCGCTGTGTGTTACTCAATGGAATCCATCACGCTAGTCGCAGTGGGAAGCCCGAAGCGGGTCGAAACGAAGGAAATGACTTCTCCGCGGCTTAGTTCCTTGGTATTATTATTTGGTGGCCTCAGTGATGGCGACTTCGCTCTTGGCTGCGAGTTCATAGTGGTCAACCTGCAGAGAAAACATCGTCTTGTAAAAGCTTGCTCATGCTGAGATCGACTGGCGAGTTGCATCGCTGCTGTCATGGTGTCCTCCGATAAGATGGCGAGAATCCAGCGACATCTCGACAACGAAGAACGAGGTGCCTGTGTGAAGCTGGTCTAGCTCAATCTGAACTGAAGTGCGTGGCAACAGTTTGCAGGTAGTCCACCGGAAATTGGAACATCGACAGAGGGCGATCATCACTTGACCGTGTGCTGTTCCAAGTTGCAGGTGAGGTCGTCGTGGCCGAGTCCAGGCACAAGCACATGTATTGCTCTTTCCAGAGTCACATTCAAAAGTCCCATCCCGCGACTTCCATATTCACAATAGCTAAAGCTGGCAGTGTTTGTTCTGTCGGGATGCACCCGCAATGGGACACAGTACTCCTCACAACACCTTCACCCATGGTGCGCCGTGCAGCCGGCGCGCACTTCTTCGCCTTCACAACAGGCCGCTGAAGCATGGAGACTAGGCAGCCTGCACAAAGATCGGCAGAATCGCACAATGCTGCAGTCGCACGCGACAATGCCTCTCAATGGCCACCGACCGGGATGCGACCGCTGTCTGACATTCGCGAAATCACCGAACCCAGCTTAATCGATATGGTCAACTATGCACAGCGTCAATCTCAGCAGGCACCCGCGGCACATCAGAGGAAGCCATCCAGGTCCAACTCCGTTAAACAAGGTGGGTCCATCAGTCGCAATGGCTCACTCAAGGCGGCAGAGCAGCCAGCCAGGCGGGAACATGTGAGGACGCGATCAGCTGAGAACGGTTCGTCATCGTATTCTACTACACCAGAGGCATCGAGCTGTTATGCGATCCCTCAGTCCAGTGTGCCGAGGAGGTCTTCATCACAAGCGCACATCAATCGAACACATAATCGCAAACCATCAATATGCAGCGTGCGAGCCGACGATTCGAGATCAGCCTTCCCTGTAGCGAACAACCCGCCCAACTCCCAATTCATTGTCACCAACCACGGTCCGAGCAGGTCACCGGTGAAAGATGTGAGCACACGGCTTAACGCTGTCTCTTCGGACGTTGCAAGAAAGATACCTTCGAAGACATACATCCGCACTCCTGCGCCTACAGACATACTGGACTTCCCCGTCTACAGACACCCAAGAGTCAGACTTGAGCTACACACTACGGCACCACTTTTCGTCGGAGGTGGCAGCGTGGAGGGTCATGTGAAGGTCATTGTGGACGATAATGAGAAACTGAAGCATCGGCGAAGTCTTGGAGTCGCAGCCACCACGATTGACCTGGTGGGCTTTGAAGAAGTGACAGGTCATCGCCGGGCCACATTTCTTGCGTTGGGAACCGAACTCATGGACTCGAAACACCCACCTCCCAGCACAATGGTCGAGCCTGATAATCCATTGTTACCCGGCGAAAGGTTTTGGAGCCTCAAGCCGTCAGTGTCAGCTTTGCCGTTCATGCTCAGTCTACCACTGGACACAGGCCCACCACCTTTCACCTCCAAGCAAGCCAAAATTCGTTTCTTGCTCTGCGTCACTGCGACTATACGAGACGCAGGTAAACGGTATCGAGTGCGAGTCTCTCAAGACATATGTGTCGTGCCAACATACGATCCCGAAAGGGCGCTCACTTCGCTTCCCAGCCCATTGATCGCTTCGGACGAGCTGTCGCTACAGCGCTGGAGTACTGTCGAAACACTCAACCTCACAGCTGGATTATATCGCCAGGTTTGGGTGAGTGGCGGCAGTATATTTGTCGATCTGCATATCTCAAATAAGACCCACAAGCCGGTGAAGCGCGTGGAGCTGTCTTTGGAGCGCGACGTTCTTTGCTACAAGCATGCCGCCGCGGCCACGCTGGAGAAAACATCAGGCCAAGCACGTATCTCGGAAAGCAACGATCGCATGATTCTAGCAAAGTCAACACATCGAGAAGACTGCGATGGATGGAGCGGCACGGAGGCCTACACATCGGACGCTCGAACATGTGAGCTTCTCGTACCCAGAGGACATGCTACAGTCAAGTGCGGCAAGTACTTCGAGGTCCGGTATTTCCTGAACGTCACGGCAAGCTTATCAAGTTCGAAATCGGTATCTGTGCAATTGCCTATTATTCTGGTTCACATGAACTCTCTGGATGTCTTGCCCAACTCTGTCGCACAGGTCGCTGCAGCAATCGAAGAGAAGCGCATGCACCAAGGTCGAAGAATCCCGCCACCCGAGAAAAACCAGAGGCATAGAAGGCAGCGTTCAAACTCATCGCCGGCACGTATGACCGATCTAAGCCGCCGGCCTTCATACACCCAAGGACGAGCCTTCGCTGCGCCGCGACAACAATCATTGGACCGCCGGCGGGCAGAGAAAGCGCAGATGACTGAGTTGCAAGATATGATTGACAACTCGCCTCGCAAGCATCCTCCACAAACGAACCTTCAGCCACCACCGCGTCCAATATACCTTCAAAATCACAGCAGCGCAGTATCCTTTGGTGCTCTCTCGCTCGAAGGCAAGAGTTCTGGCAGTGGAAGTCTTTTTGGTAGCATTCGCTATCACACGCCACCTCCAAAACAGCGAGACGTACAGCCCTCGCACAATCAGAACATGGCCGAAGTGAAATCAGATGGTTTGCGCGACCGACTGCGAAGAATGCACAGCTTTGACTCCATCCACAGCAAAAAGTCAATCGCAAGAATGCGACCCAAGCCACTCGCCCAATCCACAATCCCAGTCGAGAACGTCCAACCAATGCCCATGAATCCAACAGAGACTTACGACCACACTCACAGCATGCGGAAATACCACATGGCGCCGCATACCCTCGGACTTGGATTGGCAAGCACTTCTGACGGCTTCTCCGCGAACAACAATCCGTTCATGTATGCAAATGATATGGGATCAATCGCGACCGACGCTCGACCGGCTACTGCCATGAATTTCCGCGAAAAGCTTGATCGCAGCCGATTCGAGTTCAAAGCCGTCAGGAGGAGAGCGAGCGGCGGCATTCGAGGGAGAGGGAAGCAGTGGATTGAACGAGTGAGGCAGAAAGACAGCGATGGGGTCATGAGTGGCTGGATTTGAAAGTCCTTTTGTGTTGCACAGCATGAGAGGAGATACGATGTGCCCGATTGGATAATTCTGGTGCATGTGTACACGGCATATCTCAATGATAGAAAAATTACCATGGAACTGACTACCTTAGCTTGTGTGCCTACATTTACCAAAAGAATTCATTTTGGTTCCTGTCTGCTCGGGCATCACCGCGTCTCCGTTTCGTTTTGGCAGTTGACAGGTCTAGCGCCTAACTAGAGCCTCTAGGCTTGCCGTTATTAAGATGCTGTGCCGCCACACCGCTGCGTTTAGAACTCGTGTAGAACGAGTCGGCTATAGTCGGAGGTCCACGCCGAACTCGGCCTTTATATGTACAACACTCGTGGTGTAGCTTCAAAGTCCGTACTGCTCGCTTTACTTCAGGAACATCAGTACGGAGTTTGAACCTAAACTGCGAGACACAACAACGTGACGGAACCAATGTGTGATACAAGGTATATGAGCGCTGGTATCACTTACCACAGTTACCCTTCCACAATGGAAGTAGCATGAAAGTGTTGCTGGTGGGTCCGCGGCGAATATACGTGCAACGACTTCCCGTGTATGTATGCACCGGCTTGGCCCTGCCATATAATGGACCGACGAGACCATATTCGGCTATGATTCTTGGTTACATTCTTCCCCTCAAGCGTCTTGCCTCTCGTTTCGTCTCAAACACGAGGTAATACCGATGGGTTGCAGAAGCAAAACAGCAGACGGTTTCGGGCGTTCAAGCCCACTCCACGCGGGGCACATGGAGGGCACAGCAACGGCCACGAACGGTTTGTGTAACGGTGAAGATTTGGAATTGGTTTTGGCGATAGTCAGTGCTTGGACGTCCAACTAAGCAACTGCTGTGTGTATGTTGTTGATCTCACGTCGGATGTCGGATGTGCGGCTGGCGTCGGTGAAAAAGATCACACTCTGACATGAATCACACTTGAGCACAATCACGCGACGATCGATGATTTTCAAACTCGCAAAGCACAGAGGATTGAAGTCGACATCGTGAAGGTTAGGTAAGCTGCATTGCATATGTCGTCTCTCGCTCGGATATAGCGGCTTGAAAGCGCTTCAATGGCAGGATGGATGGAGTATGTGGCGGCGAAATAACGGACCCGCCTCGTGGTCATCGGGAAAGGAGGCTGCAGAGTAGAGTTGGCGCCTAATAGTGACAGGCAAAACCCAAGTCTTTCTTAGACCCCAGACCAATCCCCCGAAACATGTGCTTGCATTCTCTGTTTGTGAACCAATGGGATTTCCGCATGGACCAATCCACACGTCATACACTACATTCCCAAGAGTATTTCACACGAGCGTCGGAGTCAGGGCCGGTGTCGTCTGATTACTGGAAGATCGAGCAATCACCTCTCTGGGAAAACGCAGATGGATCGAAACTGGAGCTTGCCTAGCTCGCTAGAGACACAGTAGGTGGCAGGCGCGTCTGCATGCCCGACTTGTTCGTATTCATCGTATGTTTGTGCAGATATGCTTGTTCTAGCCTATAAAATACTGGAACATCCACGTGTACCCACTCGACTCACGGATGTGGACAGCTTCGCGACAGCGTGGCAGACACGATCGTCTATAGCAGCATTACAAGTGTCACTTAACGTCGTCTGTGCTGAGGAGAGCTATCAGGGCTGTCTCCTGGACGCCGCGACTGCCGCGCAGTCCCTGCTCTGCAGCGCAAACAACGCTAGCTTCGAAGCCGGTTTGCGGTCTGCCTGGGTGGTCGAATGAAGAACTGCCCTTTGTCTGCAAGCATGCAGGTGAAGTCGAGAAGATCGATGGCCATCAATGGGAAACCAGGGCGGCATCCTCAAAAGCCAGTCAACCTATCTGAAACGGTGGCTCACCGCTGAGCATGCTTTCGGTTGCTTATGCTTTTGATCCGCTAGCACACCTGCTAGCCAACGCAAAAGATAGCCTAAGCTACCGCGGAGCAGGTCGTCATTGCCGAACCACCCCACTGCTCAAGGTCTGCTAGAGCCTCACTCGAGAGGCCCAGCTGCCGGGATGCTGCCACGATATCGGGCTGTAATATCAGAAAATGACGTTGTCGCTCTCGCAAGTCGAGAAGGGCTGTCCCAAACCGTCGAGGATCCCGCCTTCGCAGCAGCGGATGCTTGAAAGATCATAATAGGTAGCGAGTATCAGATTCGGCTTGGCGGGCTGTGTATAGTTCAAACATCGCGTTGCGCTTGTGCGATCCTACCGCTGGAAGATGTGCCAGTCCCGAAGCACCTAATCGATCGGCAGTTTTAGAGAACGCCGTTTGAAGGGCTTTCCTTGATTGCAGCAACGCCATTGAGTTGCTTGGCGTTCAAGACCGACAAATTTGGTCCCTTCACTATTGCTTTCTAGGGCGAGCATCTTCTTGAGTCAGATGTGGTTGCCACTCCTGTACAACACACAGCTATCGCCACATCCAGAAGACCAAGACGAAACATGCACTTTTGAACCTTGCTGGATGTACCGGCAGTAACTCCGCATCACGTCGCAAGCATTTTGAGGACAGTCGCTTCCGCCAGAACATCACATCGCATTTGGGGTCAGCTGCGCAGCAATCACCTTAAGTCTCCGGCACTTCTCGGTGCCAGCCCATCATCATCGGGACGATACTGGACATCGCTTTACTTCACCACTGCCACCCGTACGGGTGCAATCCTAGCCCTAGCCGACATTCGCCACCTCCCTTATCGCCAACGACTCCATCAAATGCCACGCAGTCCAGGTGAAGGCGGAGCCTCAAATGGTGGAGGGCAACACAACTTCGTGCAGAATCCTCCTCTGGTCATTGTCAATGAACTGGGACGACATGACGAGGCATCTCGACGGGTGGTCCGCGCACAGGCTGCTCGTGCCAGCGCTGCGCAAAGTCGAATCACTAGAGCACGCAACCGCGACCAACGTGAGGGACGAGGGGAGCTCCTCTCGTTTGGCGAACAGGTAGTAGTCATGGGCACTCAGGAAGCTTCGACACCCAGCGCTGTTGTGCCTCCCGAGGTATCTGGCCAAGCACCTCTTTTATCCTGGCTGGGTGCTATGCCAGGAGCTGCTGGAGTCACCGAGGGAACTCTGGCACAGGCTGCGTCTGCTCTTAATCCAGCTCGTAGTCCTTCTGTTCCAGAGCCTGGTGGCTCGCCATTCCAATCCTTGTTCCAGGGTTTCGGGGGAGACGGTGGTCGACAGTTGCCACTAGCTGTACCCCGTGGCTTCGCAATGCTCAAACAAAGAGTTGATATCTCAAGCGAGTTTCTCACATTGATCAGCCGCACGGCTTGCTTTGATTTCGGCAGTCCTGGCGTGGAATCCAGACTCCATCAACTTTTACTCGATCTGGTCCTATCTTCGGCGGGTGGACGTATAATCGGCTCACTGGTTCCCGGACATGCGATACAGGGCCATCTACGCATAGCATGCACCTGTTTGACAATCTTCCAGGGCCAGCGAGCCGATGGCCAAAAGTTCGCTGGAGATTCTAAATATACTGCCGGCCTGACAGCTGCCTGGTCCGAAGTCACCATGATGGATCAAGGTGCCCTCGCAGAACCCAAGACCGCGCAAGCATCAATCTGGGCCATCATGATCATCAGTGTCACCACAGGCGCAGGGTCTGCGGCTAGCATCTTCCACCAACTTTTGCACACCTTGTTCCAGGATCTTGGTGTCCAGGCCTGGGAGCATGTTCGCAGCATTCTGCTAGACTTCATCTTCCCAGTGAGCTTCTTGGACGAACCTTGCAAGCGCTTTTTCCAAGGCCTACAGGACCTTCGTATTGGTCTCGTCTGAAAGGATCTGGCATGCTATCCTAGGTTAATGCGTCACCGTGTCTGGCGAACGGCCGATGCCTGTGAGTCAACACAACCACACATCGCTCTCTGCGGGACTTAGACTGCAAACCAAGATCATTTAGAGCGCCAGATGAGCCCGAGTCAGTGGATTTAAGGTTGCCCAACCAGCGACCAAGCCACGACAATATGGCAATGCAGGTGATTTGAATCGTAGGGCATTGTTAAACCCTGCAGGACTGACACCGCCGATGCGGCACTTCGAAGCCAGCGTGGCTGAACCGTTCGTTTCAAATTGTCGCCTCAAGGCGACATGATTTTTAATCAAGATCGATCTAGGAGGAGATGTTCTTGTCGACACGGCACAGGCGATGACGTTGCGATAATCGCGCGTACATTCGTTTCTGCTCAATATCTCCGAGACAGGTCAGGGCGGCTCTCTTTGGGATCAACGGCAGTACTAGCATAATTTGACATTGTCAGACAAAGAAGTAGGACGGGAGGTAGCAGATCAAACAGAATGCGCAGCGGATGGTCTTGGCAACACGATGATGCCCGATGCTATTCATATCTCTTTCACATGTCCTACATGCATGTACCCTTCGCGTTTACCGGTTGCGGCATGGCTCGGTGTCGGTTCCATCCCTTCCTTGCACGACATCCACTTATGCCGGGAGTTCCGACCTTGCTGCTAGGGCAAGAATGGCGTTGGGAGGCAAGATCAAGAGGTGATGGCGGCTCTTACACTTATGTAGGATAACAGCCATCTCAGCCGACACTGTTCTCTTTCTCGATGTCGGTTACACGGTCCTTCTGCCTTGTCTAACACCTGATTTCAACAAGGGTGGCTAGTCAGGCGCTTAGCATCTGGCCCAACGTTACGGTTCGCTTACATGCACTACCAATCCTCATCGACTTCTGAGCCGTGTGGGATTCCGGCCCAAATGACGGACAGTGGCGGAAGCATTATGTGGGTAGCATTAATCATACTGCTGATTTGACTCCACCTGGAGCCGTGAATTTCACTGTGCTACTTTGATCTTCTCCCAACATCATTTCATGTACAGTCCTTGCTCGTAATCTCGTGTACAGGCTCGGTGTTTCTATCAACTGTTACTCAGCGGCAAGTACTCTTAACTCTAGATCTGACATCAAATGCATTAGAACCTTAGATACTGAGGAACGAGCTAAGGTCCAGCGATATCTCAATGACACGATTAGCTGACTTATAGACTACACCTGCCGACACGAGCGTTGCCATTGAGACTGCGGTACGTAGACTCTTGCGTAGCAACTGTACACTGCTGGCCGCTCAGACCCAGGCCATGAAAGCACATCGATTCTTCGGGTCTGCAACCTGTACACCCTGTAGGCATGCGCACACAACGACTCCATTCAACCTCGCCGTCGAACCCTCACTCAGTCCAGAACTGCTCGATTTATATCGAATGTCGTTGAGACACTGGTAAGGTATCCTCTTGATCACCAGACTCTTCTTTTTGATTCGGATTGTCTCCAGTAGATGCTGGGAGACTGTCAAGGTAATGTCCGATACAGTCAAAGAGGACTTCGCGACTCTTCTGTGTGGTTCGTGCAACCCTTGCGCCTCGTTTCACGAAGCCACGACGTCGCAGGTCTTCTATAGCAGCATGTCAGCGTGTCACTCACCTCAGTTCGCTCAACAAGACTTTGGACGTACCGTGAGCTAGACAGTAATAGCGGAAACATGCAAATGGCTCGTCCTTGGGATCCGACAAAGCGTAGCTGTAGAACCGCTGTGGTTCTCTGCTCTTGATAGATCCAATTGACTCGAGACTATACCGCGTCAGCGATGGTTTCATTTGCGGTTGAGCAGTGGTTGCCTGCGTACTGTACCACATCACCTCTGCCCTGGATCTCGGCTGTAGGAGCATATTGCCGCTCCTGTCTCCTCCGTGCCTTAGCCCTGTAGACCTGGATCTCGAGCGCTGGCATCTCTGGTGTTCCTTCGACATCGCGTGGAAAGAAGAGACCGAGCTTCTCACGGCCGACGTCCTTCGGCACGAAATGTGTCTTGCCTTCCCACTCATCCTGCGCACCACAGCCCCACGCCACCGATAACACTCCGGCGACGTAGAGCTTGAAGTAGAAGAAGCGTGTCTCGGGTTCTTTTGTTGACTCGTCGCAAGCATATCGAATCCAGAACTGGCTTGCGGCGTAGTTCGAAACGTATGTATCGACGGTGCGGACGCCAGGTTCTCTTTCGGCAAAGTCGTCGCTCTCATCGGGAGAGTGGTACTCGGGTATGAGCATTGCGTCGTACTGTGACACGAGTGTGATGTGTATGCCTCTGTGCTCAGGCATCGTGCGCTTCTGGCTTCTCGTGCGATTTCTTTTCTTGGTGGTGGGAGTGTTATGGCAACGATGTTCGGTGCGAGGTTGATGCTGATGAGCTGAGCAGTGAGAGGCTCTGGGCTGGATGCGAGGAAAGAGCGACCGACGCTGCGCTTGCTTGACAAACGCCACTTCTCCTTGATATCACTCTTCAGCAGCATCCATGGTGGCAGGAGATGCATGAGATTAGGCTGGTGAAGCAACGGACGGATAGCTACAGCATTCTCATTCAGTGCATGGGTATCATTCGTAAAGCAAACACATTTACTCATCGTCACTCTCGTTGTTGTCTTCATCCTCGCCGTTCTGCTCGTCTCTCCTGCGCCGTCCTCGCTTTCTGGGTTCCGCGCCGGCCTCAGCCTGTTGCTGCCGATCAGCTGGTCTGTCGCCCACGCCTAGAGATCGAGCAATCCTCTTCGCTAGCTCCTCTCCCTCGGCACCTTCAGGATGGCTGTAGACCGCTTTCGTCAACCCGCTTACGCCCTCATCACCAATTTCGACCTTTGCTCTTGAGCCCAAGATCCAGGAGATGTCCTCCTCGCCACTCGGGCCGGTCTCCTTGATACGCACAATATAGCCATCTCGCTCCATACGCTTGAGTAGCAAGGCAGGCTTCTCGTACCCGTCAACCGGCGTGGCATCGTCGAGGTGCACGCGTTTCAGATAACGCTCCATCTTGCTGTCGTTCAATGTTCCACCAGACAGCGAGATCAGCGCTACGACCACAGTGTAGATGCCTGTGTACTTCCCTTCCTCACTATCGGTTGGAATGGCTGCAGGTGGCAGGATATCTGGGTGATGCAGCTCAGGTGGCAGAGTTGATGTGAGCACCCAAGAGGCGGTAGTCTTGTTTGGCTTGTCTGATTTTGCAGCGGCTAGTTATTGTCAGTATTTCATGGCGTTCTAATAGACGAACGACAACACGATCTTACCTCTTCGTTGCTGTAGTGTGACCTTGTCTTTCGCTGGGAGTTCTCGCAGCTCCATGCCAAAGACTGCTCTCAAGTCTTGTTGTGCCTGATCGAACACCGTCTTGAATTGTCGCCCTTGGCTTCCAAGCACTTTTTCGCTGATATCTGCGCGTCTGATGGGTCGTCTTTGGTATTCGCTCGCGAGGGCCAATCGCACAAGCTTCTTCACCATTTGATCGTGGCTACTGCCTGCTTGAGTGCCGCCATCGCCGTCGAATGCATCGTCCTCTGGTGAAGCCTGTTCCCTTCTCCTCTGCGTCGCGGGTTGAGTTGAATCGTCTGGAGATTCGTCGTCTTCTTCCGGTTGCTTCAAGCGATTGTCAGTCTCACTTCTTGCGACGATGTTCGGAAGTACTTACTGAACGTCTCTTGCGCTGAATCAGCGGCATTTTGTACAATGATGGACGGGCAGCATTAGACAGTCGCGCAATTATGTGGTGAACGTGATGCTATCGATTAATTTACAGTGTCGCGTAGGTTTCGCGTTTGACATGTGACGTTCGGCTGCCTCAGGGTTGCTCTTTCCGAAGAGTCTCGCTCCACAAAGCCCGCCTCGGAGACAAGATCAGAGGCTCGCATCAAACTAACTCGCCGACCACTTCAACAACCTCACAAAATGGTAAGAAACCCCTTTCAGATACGGCGCTTCTGCCTCCATATACACTGACACCTCCTCCCATAGGCCGACAAACTCCGCACACAGCAGCAGCTCGAGGCCCTGCAGAACAAATACATCGGCACTGGGCACGCAGACACCACAAAGCACGAGTGGACTTCCAACATTATGCGCGACTCATACGCTTCATTCCAAGGCCACCCGAGCATGCTGCTCTACATGAGCGTGGGTATGGGCACGAACGTGGAAGCTGTGCGCCGCCACTGCATGGAAAGCATGGTACTGCCGGTTGGACCGCCGCCCGCGACGGAGGACGAGTGAGAGAAGGCAGGCATTGTCGCGAACATCAATGTTCTTAAGGTATGAACAAACTTGAAGGAAATGCAGGCTTTCGGAGGAGCACCTATGTGCGCAACGAGGGCGCGCGCAGGATGAGTGATGAGTGAAGCACGTCTGGGGCGGAATGGAGGCAGAGGCAGAGTTGAGGCACAAGGTGAAACACTCGGAAAAGCACTGTTGGGAGACAGCACATATATACGTCTATAACCAAGACGACCGCGAGCCTGCCCTGTGCAGCCTAGCATCGGCTGCGGGCCAAACACCATGGCTATGCAAAAATCAAGTTCCACACCGACCCTTTCGCGACTTGTCCTGTAGTGCCGAGAGGCCCGCTCAGTGTAGTTCATTCTCGTGCAAATTTGCTCTCGCTCAGTCGCTCTCACTGCCCGGACCGTTTGGTCTATCGTCGTCCTCGTCGACAACATCTGCGCCCGCCATGAACTGCAACTCGGCCTTCTGCAAAACGCTCTTGGCAACCTGGTTCCTAGGATCCAGGAGATCCACAGGGCGTAGGCGAGCCTTGTTCCTTGACCTCGGGTCGCATCCAGCATCCACCAGAATCTCCAACAGAGCCTTGCCCTCTCCCTCCCACTCGTCAGGCTTTAGACCGTTGACATAGCGCACAGCAGAGTGCAAGCATGAATCACCCTCGCGCTTCTCCTGGTGGTCGATTTCAACGCCCTCTTGATCCAAGATGATGTCTAGGACTTCGTAAGAGCCAAACTTAGAGGCAATGTGCAAGCCGCTGGCTCCGAGGCTGTCGGTGGTTGTGTTGAGGAAATCGGCGATTTTGGATGCGTCCGAGGAAAGAGGCGGTTGGGAAAGGAGGTCGTTGAGGAGAGCAGTGTTATTGCGACGGCAAGATTCGAAGAGGAGCTCTTTCGGGGTTGCGCCGTCGTCGGACATTGTTGTTGCCTGGAAGTAAAGGTGTGGCTGGTGCCAGGAGGTATTGTTCGTTACGTTGACAAGGGACTAGAGCGTGAGAGAAGATTCCGTCGATGGTGCAGATCAGGTGGTTTCAAGAGGTCGAAGGATAAGGCACTCTTTGAAGAAGGGCCTGGGACAGCTGGATTGTTGGAGGATGTAGAAAGTCAAGATTGTGGATGTGGCACGGGCATGACCGACCTGAAGATGAAACCGACTGCGGGCACGAGACTGGGGAGTGGCAGTGGGGCACTTGGGCGCCAGCGATCTGCGTCGCCCAAACTTCGAGAAGCCTTGAGCTTTCGCTTTCACATGCAAATATAATCTACCCGTTGACTTTCTTGCTCTGCGACCTGTACAATTGCGCTACCTTGGAAACGACCATCACATAATTCGCCAAGATGCTGCTCTGTAAGCGACCATCGGCCAAGTAGGAATACATCCACAGAACTAATGCGCAACAGTCTGCCCATCCTGCAGCAACATGCTCACCATCTCGACTCTCAAACACCACGAACTTGCGCCCTCAGACCAAGCACATGCTGGCAAAAACCGCTTCGAATGCCGAACATGCCCATACCAAATGATCCTCGATCGTCGCTACTACGAGCGCAAGAACATGGAGACAAAGGGCGCAGAAGACGTGTTGGGCGGCGCAGACAGCTGGAAGAACGTGGACAAGACAGAGGGTAAGCATGCACTCTTGGACGAGTCATCGGGAACATTCACAGGTATACTGACTACCAGCAGCCAAATGCCCGCGCGAAGGTTGCGAGTGCCGCATGGCCTACTTCAGACAGGTGCAGATTCGCAGTGCCGACGAGCCTTCCACAAGCTTTTACAAGTGCGTGGAGTGTGCTACGGAGTGGCGTGAGAACTGATGAGGTCGTGTATTGTTCATGACCGAAGTTTGAGACCACAGAAGCAAGCAGCAACGAATATGGTGGAAGGCCAGCTCGGGTATGCTCTTCTTGCTGCTGGAATACACAACGAGCGTGCCCATTACCCCGAGTGGCTATTGGCTCAACGTGTAGATTTGACCCAGGGCCTGTGGTGGACACTCATTCCACTCTACTGAGACGGGCGCTTGGGTCTTCGCGATAAAGGGCCACGGTAGCAGAAGATCGCGAAATTGCAGATTCGCATGATTCGCGAATACTGGGTTTTGTTGTCTCTATTGGCGGATGTCGAGAGCAACATTCTCAGATCGAATTCCTCAAGAAGATCGGTTGACCTCGCTGGATCTGAACAATTCCAGATGCCGGAAAGATCGCGAAGAGGAAGAGAAGCACAGTATCAGGCAAGGATGCCAGGAAAGTAAGCCGTTTGGGCAAATGATCTAGGAGCTGATAAATTCTGTTCCTTCCTCTAGAGCTACAGATGTCTACATATGATCTCTCGCACTCAGACTTGTGATATACATGTAGGCTCGTTAGGTGCACACCGACTCTTCGAGAAGTCAATCGGCTAAATCAGGCAGTTCTTCACAGCCTTCTCGCGAGCCTTCTTTTCATTTTCATGAATCTCTAGTGCATATGCCATGACACGGAGAATACACACCGCACTCGTCACGGTGCTCGTGATGCATAACGACGCAAGATCAAGGCACGGGATCTGCCGTCTTCACTCCTAGATAACCCCGCTTCAACTTCCTTCCTTTGATCCACTTGGTCGATAGCGACATCAACTCTCGACAATCACGCAATGGAACCCGTACTGTTCGCCGCTGTGTTGATGCTCTTCATCACTAAATTCACCGCGCTCACGGCAGTCACAGTGTACTTCATCAACAGCTGAGGCAGAGCACCTCACCACATCACAAACAGTCCCGCCACTCAAGATAGCAAGCCTGGCCAAGCATTGCCGTAAGCATGCCTTTTCAAGAGATCCCAATCCTGGACCTGTCTCTGGCGAGAGATGAGGCAACTAAGCCTGCTTTCCTTGAACAACTACTAGATGCCCTTCTCAATGTTGGCTTCCTTTACATCAAGAACACCGGCATCGACCAAGCTCTCTTCGATAGAGTCTGTGAGGAAGGCATCCGGTTCTTTGACTTGCCGGAAGATGAAAAGCTACGGATCGAGATGAAGAATGCGAAGAGCTTCTTGGGCTATTCCAAGGTACGCCTATGTCACTCTGTGGCGATGGGCGTGTTGACAATTGCTGACCACCCATGCAGCTTGGCAACGAAATCACAGCATCGCAAGCAGACTGGCGCGAGCAAGTGGATCTAAGTACGCATCATGAGATCCCAGGTCCAGAAGCACCAACCTACCACAATCTACTCGCACCAAACCAATGGCCAAAAGCCGAGCTGATGCCCTCATTCCGACCAACATACGAAGAGTACATGCGACAGATGTCCGAAGTCAGCATCCTCTTTACAAGTCTCATCGCCGAAAGTCTAGGCCTACCCGCTGCAGCATTCGACCAATTTTTCGACAAAGACCAGCAACACAAGCTGAAAATCGTCAAATACCCCGACAACGGCAAAGGCGTAGGTCAAGGCGTCGGACCTCACAAAGACAGCATGTTGACCAGCTACCTCCTTCAAGCAAGCGAAGTCAAAGGCCTTCAAGCCCAAAACACTCAAGGCGAGTGGATAGATTGCCCTCCAATCCGTGGCACGCTGGTCGTGGCGATAGGCCAAGGCCTCGAAGCTCTCACCGGCGGAGTCTGCGCCAGCACCACCCACCGCGTTCTATCGCCACAAGCAGGCCAAGGCGCGCGCTTCAGCATTCCGTTCTTCCAAGGCGTGTCCTACGACGCAAAGTTCGAAAGCATGGACGTCCCAGCCCACGTCCGCGCACTGCGAAAAGAAATTCTCGACCGCGAGGGCCGCAGAGACGACGTCGAGTTCACATTCGTAAAAGGCAAATGGAACCATCTCGGCGAAGCGACGCTGTTCAACCGCGTCAAAAGCCACCCGGATGTGTCGGAGCGCTGGTATCCAGAACTGCTGGCGCAGGTCAGGGAGCAGCAGGCAGCGGAAGCGGCACAGCGAGCTACTGCCCTCGCACAGAATACCGTTAGCCCGGTGGCCGTGGAGCCATTGTTGACATGCTGGGATCAGACACTTGCATCACAAGCGGTGGCGGATCCTTCCGCGTGACCATGCGCCAGCGCAGTCGATAAGACGAACTCAAACCCGTCCTTTTCAGGCGATGCTGAAGAGTCTGTGTTCAGTTCCAGGTGTCGCAGGGGGTGACCGCGAGAAACAACAACAACAACGATAACGAAACCAAAAACGTCTGGGCGCCCCGCTGGCTGTGCAATGGTACAGTAGTAGTAGCAAAGTCGCAAGGATGCAGAAACGGGGCGAGTCGGGGAGAGAGACATGGGGGATTACCGAATTTGGGCTGTGCCACAGTTAAGCCGCCGTATCTCTAATGAGACCAACTTTTTCCCAAGCAATTTTGACAGGCAAGCCTGCAGGAGAGTCCCTGCCGCAGTTCCTTCCCCCTGGCAAAGCAGAGAGAAACACAGCAGACGCCTCTTTTGAGCACCGGGCGTCAGTCACACGATCTTGTTCCGGCACCTGGAGCGTAGCACCGCATCGAGAGTGGACAGGGGGATGGCGCCTGCCGCAGCCAGGTGACAGGCTGACAGCTGCAGGGCGACATCATCGGATCGAAAAAAGTGTCAAATTCGAGCTCGTTGTGTGACACAAGAAGATCGAGGTAATACGGTACGGCGGAGTTGATTTGTGAGACTGACAGGTAGATGTTGAGGCGGTTGTGTGAGACGTGAAGATTGATGTAAGGTGGAACCCGATTCCCATTTTTTGATTTCCGGTACACGAGAAAGAAAAGTTGCAGCTATGGGTATCTGTGATTACAACGAGAGACAGGAAAGGGAAAAAGCAGAAGAAGCAAACACCCCCGAAACAAGCAAAGATAGCGAGTGAAAAAGACCCATGTAAACACGCTGTTGGTCCAAAAGATGCCGTCCGCTTCTTCAAAAAATTAAGCTGGTTTAGTGTTGGGCGCCCGGCGCAACAGAGTAAGCAAGAAGCGAGCGGCAGCGCGAAAACGCAGGAAAGAAAAGAAGTAAGACAAGACTCCGCGAATTTCCCCCCTTGTCAGACGGAATGAATCATCGTCGACGATAACGACGAGCGCCTGATGGTTTCCAACCAAGCCGTCGTGCCAGCCAAGCTCAAGCTGTGAGAAGGTCTTTGACCGAGAAACGCCGGTTGGAAATGTATGCCCAAGTTTGATAGTTGTACAGGTGATGACGATGTTGTTGAGGAAAAAGTTTGTCCCGATAAGGCAGATTGCTCTGCTGGTGCCGTTGTTGTTCTATAACCAAGAACCCTTGGTGTCGCCACCGATGTACCCAAGTCTTTTTTGGTGAACCAAGAACGCCGATGTCCGAAGGAAGCAGATTGATGTGGTGGTAGAATGTGGTCGGTGGTGAGGTGTGAAGCACGCATGCATAAAGTGAGTTGCGCTGCGATGCGATGCGATGGACCGAAGAAACAGAGTGAATGATGTCGCTAAAAACGCTGGACGAGAGATATTATGCAGAGCCGAGAAGAAAGTCAAAGGCCGAATGTCGAAATGTTTGGTTGACGAAGCGAGTGTGGTCGGCGATAATGTTGCGATGGATAGAGTGCGTGACTGCAGCGGCGAAGGTTGATGTGTGCTGGGATGCGTGTTAGCTTTGGCTTTCGGCAATCGGTAGACAAGCATGCAAGCTCCCTGCAAGTTGGGTGGGTACGTACAGGAAGGACGCGGAGGTCCCGCTGGTTCATCTCACACGCGGCCAGCTGAGCCGAAAGATGCTCTGCGAAGCGTCGACAAATTGTTGCGATCGAAGAGTTCGCCCCGAAGTGTTGCGACAGAGTTATCATTGACGTGCAGATAAATGCACGCTCATCTCCTCTTTGGCGGGGGCTTGGGCTTGGGTGTGCCGGTGGTATCGTAAGCGCCGCGACCCATGATCATCTCGGTGTGGGAAGAGGTCCTGGTGATCATTGTGAAAGATGTGAGAACTGCGCGACGGACGGGTCAGCATATAACGTCCCAAGGGGCTTGTATGGCGGAATGCAAGTCACACAAGGGTTGACTCACCTGGAGCAAGGGCAGCGAAGTACCGGGGTTGGGCAAACAGACAGCCTGCGTGGGACAAACAGACTCAGGGCGATTGCGCGGACGGGAAGGCTTGTCGGCGCGTTTGGCAGTCGGCAGTATTTGGACTCTGTGCTCGGGATGGATGGATGGGTGCTGTGTTGGACGCTGGAATGCGGCGTGGAATAATAGGGCGGCGCCTGGTGCGATGAGACGATGGATCGAAGGGTGCAAAGGAGCGTAAGGGCCGTGAAGGCGTGCGCGCGGTGACGGACGAGGCGAGGCGAAGAGAGCGTTGGTTTGGTGGTGGTGGTGGTGTTGTATGTATGGTATGCAGCGGTATGCGACAGACGATATATCGGGCGGAGAGGAGGAAGAGGTCACGGGGCGATGGCAGTGGTGGTGGATGTGGATCTGAGAGGACGGAAGGAGAGGCAGACAGGGCGATTAATACCTATACATACGAGGCTCCTCGTCCGCGCGCTCGAATATCAATAGCACACGGCAGGGCGCCCCCAATCTGCGCGGTGCGCGGACGCATTTCGCGACCCCTGGACAAGCGAGAGAGACACTCAGACAACAATTTGCTATGGCTCTGCGCTGCTACGTCAGTGCGCGCAGGCTTTGGACGGTGTTTCGACGGGGAGTGAGATCCGCTCTGAACGGCCCAGCACTGCGCGAAGGTGAAACAATCCATTTTGCGCCCCTTTCGACCTTCCAAGGATGCCCGATCGACACCGCCAGCGCTAGGAGCTGTCCCGGTGCATGCGAGCCGCTGGCATGGGTAGGCTCGCTGAGGCTAATGCAGGCACCGAAGCTACCGTTGAAGCTAGAATGCTGCAGCGAACGTCGCCGTCTGGGAACTACTGGCAACTTTTGGGACAGGTAGTACTGAGGTACTGGGGCAGCACGGAGGACCTCGTCGCACCACCAGCCTGTCACCCGGGCGCTGTCTCGCATCGTGTGTGTCTGTGGTGAGGGTGGTGTCTAGTACTGTCTACTACAGTACCCTCTGCGGCACTGCTCCTCCGCCTGCAGTAGTGGAGCGCCGCGAGTCTCCCGATCGGCCCAGGGAGA
>Ga0265797_10003988_pt1 | contig 22983 bp, 26 predicted proteins | sample P2T30metagenome_FD_192433 | JGI IMG/M metagenome (GOLD analysis project Ga0265797, IMG submission 192433) | Plant litter microbial communities from East Loma Ridge, Irvine, California - P2 T30 | ecosystem: Environmental > Terrestrial > Plant litter > Unclassified | place: USA: California... | reverse complement strand
TGATTGATTATCCATCCATGGTACCAATCCCCCCTTTTATATTACAGTGATTGACATGAGGATTTTCTCATCTAATATCTTTCCACCTATCTTTCTCTCTCTCTGTCTCTCTGTCTCTCTGTCTCTATATATGTGTGTGTCATATCTAATTTTTCCACGTTCCAACTGTCCAGCATGTACTCTTTTTTTCCCTCTTCTTTCCCTTTGTTTCTCGCACGAGCGGCAGGATTAACCGAGACAACTTGACAAGGGTATCTTTATACTCTACATATGTATACGCACACACACACACACACACACACACACATGGACAGGGTAGCGGATAAGCTACGGATGTTAATATAGCGATATATATTATGAGCGTATATACATGCGTTCATGTACAAGTGTATTGATGAGGCGAAAATCGATTGTCGGTTAACAAGGGGGGTTAAGAATGGCGTTAGCTTTGCGAGGTGCGCATTTGGCATTCAACGAGGGGGCATGGCGAGAGATGAACTTTTTAGTCGAAGAAAAAAAGAAGTCCAATCTTAAATCAGAGTTCAAGATGAAAGGAGGAGGGTTATGCACACACACACACATGTACAAGAAAAAAATGCACAAAATTATAAACCTAGACATTGGATTCTTGTCCAAACAAACCTTTTCCTCGCCCTCAACGAAACAGACGTTTCTTCTTCTCTTCCCTCTACTGTCATCTTCCTGACGTTTTCATGTAAAGTGCAAGTCAGCTTTCAACTTCAACCATTGCGGGAATATGGGAATGTAGAACCAGGTCATTGCTCATTGCTTCTCATTACCTGACAAACCGAATATGCCGTACGACCAACAAAACGCCCGCTTCCTTTCATCCATGACCCAGTCAATTCCTTCCTTTCCTCCCCCCCACTCTTTACTTTGAAAACCCGAATAGCCGATACCGAGCCCGATAAGAAAACAGCACTACAATAGTCCAACTCCAAAAAAAAAGACAACGCCTTGATATTTGCACCAAAAAAACAGAAATAAAAGATAAAAGTCGATTGCACGACTCGCGGACAATGTCACAGAAGGGAACAATAGAAATTCGTCGAGGGAGCCATGGCGACATGACTGCTTTGAACGAGCAATGTGAGATGGAATCCTCCTCCACAAGAACACCCGAAGCCTTCCTGCGCCGGCATGCTGATCGGGAAAGCCGCAACGGCCCGAGGCCGCGCCTGCGTATGCGCCGCCTGGCTTAGCTATACTACACCTGTCCAGACATGCATCATCACCCTCGTGCCATGGGCATGTAGGCTTTCTGCGCGCTTCTGTGGTGCTTCCGCAGCAAGTCGCATGCGTAAGCCGGTGGCGCGATCCATGTACCTACCTACACACGTAGGCTAAAAGCCTGCAGCACTAGCCTTTCTGTACTCCTGAAAGTTGTTGACATGTGAGGCAATTGATGGATCTTCCTGGCTGCGAAGCTCCTCCTCCCACTTCTCCTCCTCTTGCGCGTGTGTGGCCTCAAAGGCTGCGGATTGGCCGCGGTGGAAATACATGGGTGCGCGCTTGAGGAGGGCAACGTCTTGGGTGACTAGGATGTGCTTGACACTCGACCCTGCTTCTATTAGTGGGTGCGGCGCACGTTGGGCTGGAGGCTGCAACGTACCTGGTGTCTCATATTTTGCCTGCAGGAGCAGCTGGTCAACGACGTGCCGTAGCCCGCGGGCACCAGTTCCCATCTTGCTGGCCTTCCTCGCAATCTCGCGCAGCGCACCGCTGGTGAAGCGCAACTCAATGTTCCGGAGAAAGGACTTGTACTCTTCCTGTCGGATGAGGCTGTCTTTGGGCTCGGTGAGGACGCGAACGAGAGCCTGTTCATCCAAAGCCGACACGGCGCAGACGGTTGGGATACGACCGATGAGCTCGGGGATCATTCCGAATTTCTGCAGGTCGGCTGGCTGCACATAGTCGAGCACGTTGACCTTCTCTTCGCGTTTGGGCTGCCTCACGCCAAATGGGTTCAGCAACTCCGTCTCTTGCGGTACGAAGAACGGCGAGTCCTTCTTGAAGGTTTCAGCCTCGACGCCAGCCAGCATGACACCATCAGCAGCCGCGTGGGCGCTTGATGCGCGTATTGACGCTCCAAAGCCCATGCCGCTCTTTGACTTCCTATCCAAGACGATCTTGTGTAGGTTTGAGAATGCGCCAGTGCATATGAAGAGAATGTTGTCAGTTCGAATGTTGAAGACTTCGCCTTTATTACCACCGGGCCCGGATGGTGGAGGGCCACCCAAGGGACCTCCCCCAGAGTGTCCACCAGGCCTGTTTGCGCTTTTCTCTGGCTTGGCTTGGACTTGTACAGTGGTGCCCTCGATAATCTTGAGCAAAGCCTGCTGGACACCCTCTCCGCCTACGTCTTTACCATATGACATCTTGCTCCCAGCAATCTTGTCGATCTCGTCCAACACAATGATGCCGTGCTCAGTTGCCTCAATGTCATAGTTTGAAGCAGAGAACAGACGAGCTACACACGACTCGACATCGTCACCAATGTATCCAGCCTGTGTAAAGGTAGTGCAGTCTGATATGGAGATTGGAAGGCCCAGAGTCTTTGCCAGTGTCTTGCACATCAACGTCTTTCCTACACCTGTTGGCCCGAGTATAAGCACATTGGATTTCTCTATCTGCAGCTGGTGCTCGCTGGTATCCAGCAGCGAGTCGACGTCTATGGGGGTGGGCGATGCCGGCCTGTAGGGGGGTGCTTCGGTGTACGATAGCGGGTCATTATGGCTATGCAGTTCTACGGTGGACTGTTGGCCTGGGAACTCATCTGTTCTTGTTAGGCGGGTGGTGGAAAGTGGGCGGTGGAGGGGCTAGGGCTACCTTCTACAGGGTGTCTGTACACAGATGCGCGCCTCTGGGCCTGAGCATCCAGTCGCGCCTGCTCAGTCAACTGCCTCTTGAGCTCCTGTATGCGCAGGTGATGCTCGTGGACGGCTACGCTCAGGACTATCTTGGCGCGGTCCTGGTCGACGACAAACTGGTCCAGATGCTGTCTCAACACCTTGGGCGTGATGTGACCCACTCCCACGTTGCTCGTGGTGCCCAACGGGCCTCGCGTGGGCTGGTCAGGCTCGTAGAAGGACGAGAAGCCCTGGCCACTGAAGTCGGAGCGATTGAACCTAGAAGACGCACGCCGGTGAGACTGCGGCAAGGGTGTGCGGCGCGAGATGCTGTAGAGAGCGAGGTAAGATGCGCGGGCCTGTGGCGATACGGCGACGGGCAGGGCCCGGTGGAGGATGCGAGGAATCATCATGGTGACGGGGCGGAAGGTGTAGGGAGTCACATTCTAGAGTTGCAAGAGCATCGCGAGCGCGCTGCCACGAGACTCATGCGGCTACGGTGAAGGAACCGTGGTTGAGCCGCGCTCTAGCTCCCCGCGTCCATGAGCCGTAGGTAGATGCGGGGGAGGCTCCCAGCCCCACGATTTCCCGCCGCCGATAAGGCAAACGTAGCGGCGGCGCCATGGCTGCCCTAAAAGCTCGACAACGGCGCGCGCGCGTGTGCTGGAGACGAGGCCAGGAACAAATCCGCCATATCACGATTGCGGATACCCCATCGGACGGAGATCGCACGGCAAATCCTTCACCATGCAGCCCTCTGCGCTGTTGGGACCACTGGCGTGGGCGCGATGCCTGTTCAAGCTGCCCGAGCTATGACGTTGATTGTTGGGTTGGCAACGAACTTTTGGTTGAGAGCAGCGCTCAGCAATCGGGTTAAGGACCCCGCAAATTTCAATTCCTCTCCCCTGCTATCAGGCAAAGAGGGTCGACTGTGCAATTGAACCTTGCAAGCTGCGGAACCTGCATTCTCCTGCATTTCCCATATAGCTGTCGCTGCTAGCAACCTTGACTGCACTTCCCCACCACCACCACCACCATCACCACACATACACACTCACCCACCATGGAGCTCAACAGCGCTTCGGCAAACTCGACCATGAGCGCCGCCCCGGGGCAGGTCCCCAACGATGGAACGGGTACGCATCATCGCGGCACGATAGCTGCCAACTCAATTGACTGACCCAATGGCCCGCAGGCATCATCCAGATGGATGGCTACCTCGAGCCCTTCAAGGATGCGCTCAAGAGCCGCTTTTCAAAGGCCCAGAAGTGGATCAAGACCATCGAGGAGACCGAGGGCGGCATGGAGAAATTCTCGCGGGCACGTACCATGCATTGCTCTCAGCAGCCGAGTAGCTAACACTGCCTTCAGGGCTACGAGAAGTTTGGCTTCAATGTCCAGTCCAACGGCGACGTCATATACCGCGAGTGGGCCCCAAATGCTCTGCGCGCCTATCTCATTGGTGACTTCAACAATTGGGACCGCGATGCGACGCCCATGACCAAGAACGACTTTGGTGTCTTCGAGGTCACTGTGCCTGGCAAGGATGGACAGCCCACCATCCCCCACGACTCCAAGATCAAGGTACGTTTGTGGTGATGAAGAAAAAAAAGATCACTGCTAATTGAAACTCCCAGGTGTCTTTTGTCGTCCCCAACGATCATGCTCGCCAGGAGCGCCTTCCCGCCTGGATCACCCGCGTGACCCAAGACCTCAACGTCTCCCCCGTATACGATGCCCGCTTCTGGAACCCTCCCCATAAGTATGTATGGAAGAACGAACGGCCACCAAAGCCCAAGAGTGCACGCATCTACGAGGCCCACGTTGGTATCTCATCACCCGAGCCCAAGGTAGCGACCTACAAGGAGTTTACCCAGAACATCTTGCCCCGCATCAAGCACCTGGGCTACAACACTATTCAATTGATGGCAGTCATGGAGCATGCCTACTACGCCAGTTTCGGCTACCAGATCAACAGCTTCTTTGCGGCGAGCAGTCGCTATGGCTTCCCAGATGACCTCAAGGAGCTCATTGATACTGCACATGGCATGGGAATCACCGTGTTGCTGGACATGGTGCACAGCCACGCATCCAAGAACGTGCTCGATGGTTTGAACATGTTCGACGGCAGCGACCACCTGTACTTCCATGAGGGCGCCAAGGGACGACATGAGCTGTGGGACAGCAGACTGTTCAACTACGGCCACCACGAGGTTCTGCGCTTCCTGCTCAGCAACCTGCGTTTCTGGATGGAGGAATACCACTTCGATGGTTTCCGATTCGATGGTGTCACCAGCATGCTGTACACTCACCACGGTATTGGAACGTAAGTGGTCATTTCTTTCCTTGCCTTGTTATCCACTAACACGTTTTCAGGGGGTTCTCCGGCGGTTACCACGAGTACTTTGGTGACTCGGTGGATGAGGAGGCTGTTGTATACCTCATGATCGCCAATGAGCTGCTGCACACGCTCTACCCATCTTCCATCACAATCGCGGAAGATGTATCGGGTATGCCTGGTCTTTGCGTGGCACTCTCGCTGGGCGGAATAGGTTTCGACTACAGATTAGCCATGGCCGTACCTGATCTCTACATCAAATGGTTGAAGGAGAAGCAGGACATTGACTGGGACATGGGTGCCCTCGTTCACACCCTCACCAACCGACGGCACGGCGAGAAGACGATTGCGTATGCTGAGAGTCACGACCAAGCGTAAGTTAAACATTGAGTATGCACAACCATTGCTAATACCCCTCAGGCTTGTTGGTGACAAGACACTGCTCTTCTGGCTTTGCGACGCACAGATGTACACCAATATGTCCGTCCTTTCGGAGCTGACGCCCGTGATTGACCGAGGTCTGTCTCTGCACAAGCTGATCCGATTGATCACACACGGTCTTGGAGGTGAGGGCTACCTCAACTTTGAAGGCAACGAGTTTGGCCACCCAGAGTGGCTCGACTTTCCTCGAGAGGGCAACAACAACAGCTTCCACTACGCTCGTCGCCAATTCAACCTCCCAGACGACGAGCTTCTCCGCTATAGGTTCCTCAACGAATTTGACAGCAAGATGCAGTGGACAGAGGAGAAGTACGGATGGCTGCACTCGCCCCAAGCCTACGTCAGCCTCAAGCATGAAGGTGACAAGGTCATTGTGTTTGAGCGCGCTGGCCTCCTATGGATCTTCAACTTCCATCCCCAGAGCAGCTTTACCGATTACCGTGTTGGGGTAGAGCAGGAGGGTACTTACCGTATTGTCCTTAGCACAGACAGCAAGGCGTTCGGAGGTCATGGCAATGTTGACGAGTCGACGAGGTTCTTCACTACGCCGTTTGCGTGGAATGAGAGGAAGAACTTCTTGCAGGTTTACATTCCCTGCAGGACTGCCATTGTACTTGCACTGGAGAGCACTTTGTAGAAAGTGTACGAATAGAATAGGCGGGCGGAGATCTACCGTTGAATTATGATAGCGATCGCGTCGAACAACGATAGTGGCTACATGCCCACAAACAACAGAATATGATTGTACATCATAACCCTGCCGTGTGTCTCTAAAGAATGTGTTCGTATTTGTGATTGCTCTTTAGGCGGATGGTGCATGTTCTGTGGTGAGTTGCTTCAGGTTTACATTACGTCGTGCCCGAATATTTGATCATGAGGCCTGAATGTCTTCGCTTTCTCGTATAGTTCATAGTCCATCTTGTTCTGATAGAGGCCTAGATGTGTTCAGGGCCCCGTGTGCTCTGTCGGGTTTACAGGCGCTTGGAATATGCTGTTGGAGACAAGACACGGAGATAGACCCAAATAGGATAGATAACATAGATACCTAGATATATTCAGGGCTCTGTATGCTCTGTCGGGTTTATAGGCAGTTAGAATATGGTGTTGGATACAAGACGCAGAGACAGACCTAAATAGGATAAATAATATAGAGGCCTGGATATATTTAGGGCTCTGTATGCTCTGTCGGGGTTACAAGCAGTTGGAATATAGTGTTGGAGACAAGACGCAGAGACAGACCCAAATAGGATAAATAATATAGAGGCCTGGATATATTCAAGGTCTTATGTACTCTGTTAGGTTTACGGGAAATTGGAATATGTCGAATACACGTACATGCTTCTCGATCATAGGTTGTCTAAATGTGCTTTACTGGCGAACATCAGGCTAATTTTTGGTGTTTAGCTAAACTATTACGTTCAGTTGATGTATGCGCCGTGGACTCGTAGACTGATGGCGGGTGGGGGTGTGCCAAGGCCTGCGGATTGTCGAACAGTACCGCAGGACAACGTACTCATATATTGAAAATGTCCAAGTAGACGTAAAGAAGCACCATGGACGACATCCGAGCAGTAGTTGATCAATTGACAGTTGCTCAAAGGTAAAGGTGCATGTCTGCGTTGCTGGGTACTAACCTTTGTGGCGCTAGCCGAAGCACGGATCTTTTCGGTGCCTTCCTGCTGAGCTTGAAGAGCTCTCTCCTCAAACAACCACCCTCTCTCCACTCACCACATCGCCCATCACGCATCTCACAATGTTGAAGAGGTACGTAGAGTGTTCATTGAGTCCAATTGACGATGAATTGAGATGAACTGACGCTTTTCCGATAGTGGGATCCAGCAGGCGCTCCGCGCTTCCATGCGCAGGCCGGCCATCCGCCGCAGCGCATTCCAGCCCCTCAAGAAGAGCTTCACACCCGCGCTCGCAGCCCGCTTTGCCAGTACCGATGCCGCAAAGGAAGGCAAGATCCATTCCGTGATTGGAGCCATCGTAGACGTAAACGATCCCTTTCTTTACTCCTCGTTGCCGTAAAAAACTTTTCCGCTGTTCATGGAAGAATTTTGACTTTGCCATTTCTGTCCGCCACCACGACATAATTGCTAACACCCAATTGCAGGTCAAATTCGACACTGAGCAGCTCCCTGCTATTCTCAACGCTGTCACAACCCAGAACGGTGACCAGAAGTTGATCCTCGAAGTCGCTGTAAGGATGCCAAGAAGTGGATATGTGGAACAGCGTCACTGATACAGCGCAGCAACATTTGGGCGAGAATGTCGTCAGGTGCATTGCCATGGACGGTAAGCTGGGTTTACATACTCACACAGCTGAAGCAATGCTAATTGAACATTGCAGGTACCGAGGGTCTCGTTCGAGGTTCCAAGGCCACCGACACTGGTGCCCCCATCAAGATTCCCGTTGGCCACGGCACCCTTGGTCGCATCATGAACGTCACTGGAGACCCCATTGACGAGCGTGGTCCCATCAAGGCTACCAAGTACGCACCCATCCACGCCGATCCCCCGGAGTTCACTGAGCAGTCCACCTCCGCTGAGGTCCTCGTTACTGGTATCAAGGTCGTCGACCTGTTGGCTCCCTACGCCCGTGGTGGAAAGATTGGTCTCTTCGGAGGTGCCGGTGTCGGAAAGACTGTGTTCATTCAGGAGCTGATCAACAACATCGCCAAGGCCCACGGTGGTTTCTCCGTCTTCACCGGTGTCGGTGAGCGTACCCGTGAGGGTAACGATCTGTACCACGAGATGCAGGAGACCTCTGTCATTCAGCTTGACGGTGACTCCAAGGTCGCCTTGGTCTTTGGTCAGATGAACGAGCCCCCGGGTGCCCGTGCTCGTGTCGCTCTTACTGGTCTTGTATGTTCTGAATTCCTCCACGGTATTGTTTTGTGTATGCTAACGGATGATGAAAAAGACGGTTGCAGAATACTTCCGCGACGAAGAGGGCCAGGATGTGCTGTTATTCATAGATAACATCTTCCGCTTTACCCGAAAGTCGCCCTTCTCCCTTGTTTAAAGTAGATGTCGTACTAATAGTTCGTAGAGGCCGGTTCGGAAGTGTCTGCTTTACTGGGTCGTATTCCTTCAGCCGTCGGTTACCAGCCCACCCTCGCCATTGACATGGGTGTCATGCAGGAACGTATTACCACCACCACCAAGGGTTCCATTACCTCCGTCCAGGCCGTCTACGTGCCCGCTGACGATTTGACCGATCCCGCGCCTGCCACGACCTTTGCCCATTTGGACGCCACCACTGTCTTGTCCCGTGGTATCTCCGAGTTGGGTATCTACCCCGCTGTCGACCCCCTTGACTCCAAGTCCCGTATGTTGGACCCCCGTGTCATCGGTGAGGACCACTACAACACCGCCACCCGTGTCCAGCAGATTCTCCAGGAGTACAAGTCCCTTCAGGATATCATTGCTATTCTCGGTATGGACGAGTTGTCGGAAGCCGACAAGCTCACTGTCGAGCGTGCCCGTAAGATCCAGCGTTTCTTGAGCCAGCCTTTCGCTGTCGCCCAGGTCTTCACTGGTATCGAGGGCAAGCTTGTCGACCTCAAGGACACCATCCGATCATTCAAGGCTATCTTGACTGGTGAGGGTGACGATCTCCCCGAGGGTACGTTGTTCTCTTATTTGCAGACCTTGACATGACAATGCTAACATTTATAGGTGCTTTCTACATGGTTGGTGACTTTGAGTCAGCACGCGCCAAGGGAGAGAAGATTCTTGCTGAGCTCGAGAAGTCATAGATGGACTTTTGTGGTGGGTGAAGAGTCGGCCAGTGTGTCTAGGGCAGTTCGCTGGTATTCTCACTTTGTACAAAACATATACCTCGGGAAACGTGGGATTATGAGCGAGTGCTTTAACGTGCATGGCTTCCTGTAATCTATCTTACATGAAGAGACAGCTTTTTCTTGTTCAACAAACCATGAATTCGATGCATCTTGGAGTAGTGTGATGGAATACAGAGGCGTTTTGTAGATAGAACAGGCCCCTGAAGCAGGAGTCTGATGGCTACAAAGAAGCCTTGCGTCTGAGCCGTATTTTCCATGAAAGTCACCCGAATACCTCCTGGCCGTCGTTTTGCGTACGGCATCTCTCTGACTCAAACATTCTTGAATCCCTCCAAGCTGCCTCTAGAACCTCGGTCATCTATAATAAATGCATACCCTAGACTACTACAGAGGACTTTGGTGATATCAACATGCTCCAAAAACAGTAAATTGCACAGTTGTATTATACCTAAAATAGGAAGAGTAGTTGACTAAAGAGCTTTGCATTCGATATTAAGAGTAATGATATGTATACTTGTACACATGTTCAAAACATAGCCTCTTTGTCATGATAAGATCCATCACCTCCACCTGACCATCTTGATGACAGTCAGATATCATCAGCTCAGAACGGCGCTGACACACATCCCCCCACTTCAAAGACTCAACAACATTTTCACTCACTTGGGAAAATGGTCCCGTTATAAGAGAGACATGATCTCTCGTACGTAGAGCAGCGTAAGCGCGGCCGCGGCCTTCCAATTTGTCATCAACGGTCTTTTTACAAACATATCGTCTCAATTCACCGTGGCCGGAGATGACAATGCCTTCGGCCGCGGACACTGAAACTGACATGCGCCGCCTATAGTCGCCGCCACCCAGCTGTGTAACCTCTCGCAAGGCAAGGGCGGGCCGGCAGGATTGCATAGGGCTGAGGAGCTCGTTCCTTGCAGACGTCTCGCACATTGTTTCAGACAGCCATTGGCTGTGGAATCAAGTACTGTTTCCCATTTCTATGCTTGAAGTATAGTCTGTGGCTGGGCTGGGAAATTCGTTATGAACGCCCGTAGGAGCCTGAGGGTAGACGGACAGTGCCTGTGGTAAGTGATAGCGATCGTTTCAAGCTTCAGTTGCTTCGTTCAAATCGATTGGTAACTATAACAAAGGCATAAAATGTTGGAACACTTCTCCAAGGATCAAGCCATTTAGGCCTCGAAAGATGGTTCAGTGCATGTCAGTATACGCACAACTTGTCGATACACACATCGTCACTCGCACCTTGCCGGCATTCCCGCATACACACACTGTAAACACACGAACACCTCATTGATTGTGGCGTTACCAAGTACAACTCGACATGGCGAGTGTAGAGCGCGTGCATTCGAGAGTTGCGTACATCGTACATGGTGCTTCTTGCACATAAGAACGAAGTGGGGATCGCCAAGTGAACGGGAAAGCCTCGATTTCTGTACAATGAGGACTATTATGACAATTGCAGACCGATAGCCGCTCGTCTTGCTTTCGATCTTCTTGCATATGACACAGACAGTACCAACCGGAAAAATCACCCAAGGAAAGCGTGGTATCGGTATTGGTAGGGTGGTTGCTGTGACGCTTCTATTTAACTTCTTACTCGTCGTTGAGCTTCTGGTTAGGCGGCAGGTCCTTCTCGGACTTGCTCTGGACCAGCATTCCCTTGTAACCAGTGATAGGCTCCGATCCTTGCGACTGTGACGTGTTAGTGGTGTCATTAGGGGATACATATCGGGGCATGGGCGACAAAGCTACGCACCTTCAGGTATTCCTCGGAAGCCTCCTGCCACTCCTTGGTCATGGTGCGAGGTCGGATGGGGCTGGCAAACATGCGCGTGAAAGCGAAGACTGCGAAAGCACCGGCGATGACGGCCGATGACAGGAGGAAGACGTTGCGGCCCTCATCCGGAGGCGGGGGTCGGCGTGGGCCGTGGGGACCAAAGGCAATAAAATATGCTATATTGGGAGGATACTGTCAGCCCAGTGTCCATATCAATGAATTCCCGCTATGTCGCGATAACCTCGCGTTTGTCACGGGCAAGCTCGGCTATCTCGCCAAAACACAAAATACGTCATATGAGGGCTCGACACCAAAGTGCGCGCAATGGGATTGTACGCACCAGCCTTCTTTTCCTGCATAGTCAACTCCTTCCAGTCGGTCTTCATGCGGTCCCTAAGCGTCATCCACAAGTCGGCCTGCTCCTGGGGGGGCATGTCTTCCCATCGCTTCTCGATGTTGGCGAGGGTCGGGTTGGAGATGGCGTGTGCCTGGCGAGTCTGCTGAAGCTGGCAAGCGACCGGGGCGGCTCTGGGGAGAAGTGTGCGTGTCGCGGTTGACGGGATGGCGGCAGCCGAGCTCCTCGAAGCGCGGGCAATGGACGAGCGCAGCATGGCGGTGGGTGGAGTGGAGAGTGTCGTAGAATAGAAAGAAAAGGGAGAAGATTCCCGTCGAGGGACCTACAGCTGCCAATGGATCGTGTTGGTGATGGAGTCGAAGGTGGGCTAGGGGAGCTGCCTTGCAAAATGTGGTTGCGGGAGGAACGCCAAGGTGGTGGAACGACGAAATTTGTGGCCCAAGCGCCCTAGTTGGGCCAACGGTGAAATCCTCATTGGCTCGGACTCGAGGACATCAAGAGAGCCTCAAGCCTTATCGATGTAGACTGAAGAGCGACGACGACATCAGTATGCTCTCAGTGGCAAACGCGGGCTCGGGGTTGTGCCAGAAAATCTTGTGCAGCCCTCATTCCGCATCTGACGGCTGGTCCATTGCCTTGGGAAGGCGTGGGACCGCGGAGGCTTTTTGCAGCACGGTGCCTCATCAGACATGCCACAGTTCAAGACATGCCTACTGCAATCACGGATGATGCGATTGCGGTGAACTGGGTTGTACCTAGGCAATGTCAAAGGCCGTAGGGGCTGTCGCAGGAGGGAGCGAGGCAAGACAGATTCTGCACACGGCATATATAACGAAAGATTATACGAATTGACACTGTCAGGGCGAGAACGCATCGCGGGTATTCGATACTCCATATGCTACTTGTACTACCCCCTCACGTTTGGGTGCACCTACAGCATGTAGTTGGACCTCGAAAACGCTCGCAAATTCACTCAAGCGCGGGGTAGCGAAACTATGTAGCTGATGCGACGCCTACCTAGCAGCCAATCTACATCTGAGCTTCCCTGTCACCCATGACATTCACGGAATTACAATCCCGGTTGGCGACGACATAACCATATATGTAGCTAATCCAAGCTTCTTCGCGTCACCGTGAGGTATGCCGATGCCCTAAAAGGCCTCACTCCATGTGTGGATGTAGTATTCCTTTAGTCGGAGGCCTCGCAGTGGGAATCGAGGCAATCCGTACGTTCAGACGGCATCAAAAAGTGAAGCTTGCTATCCGCCAAACGCAGTCGAGGCACCATCTCCTACTAGCGTTGATATGCAGAAGCCATAGACCCCGTCTAAGCCTTATTTTCGAGAAGCGCTCACGGCGCTGTCTGAGCATCCCGTGATCGGAGCACACCAAGCTTGTGGGGCCGGTGCCATGCCATCATGGTTCAGACAGCTCCGAGCTCGAGCACCATTGTTCATGCAAGGTACCTCCAAGTCTTTGTGAACAACGACTAGTCCCAGGCGATCATGTGGCAGAAGAGGGATATTTAGAACCTCAGACCGTGCCTGGCTCAGTCCCGGCCGCGGATACGGCACGCCGCATCTCAACCAAGCTCAACTTTGCTTGGTGGGGGGGAATCTCGGTGGTTACACAATACGCTCGCTTCCCCACGAACCGGTGAATGGATAGGATTCCGGTGCGGGCTTTCTTTGATATCATCAAATGGCCGAATAAGCTTTTTCTAGGAGAGCAGAGCGAGTGCGGACATGCGTCCCACGCAAACATGGCGGTGCTTCTGGCCATTGCCGCTGACAGAACACGCACGTACATGGCTTTCGTAAGCCTTTTGATAGAAGGGCTTTACTCCGTGCCATGCCGCGCCGCGCCTCCATGGCCCACGGTTTGATTAGCAGTAGCCAAGTGTAACAAGATGCAGTCCGTATGCGAGGCTGCGAGTCGGACAAGACCACCAACGCACTTGGCGTTTCGTCGAGCACATGTCTCCATCTACACAGACGAGGCCTAGGCCAGGGTGCTGGCAGAGTAGCTCTGTTCCGGCTGTCTTTCACGTACGCCGGTGCAATCCGCGGCCTCAGACGATCGCGGTATGCGCCCCAGCCTGCAATCAGCCTGCAGATGCTTCGCTTTACCTGACGACTAATAGCCGGCCGGATGCGTGGGAGCACCCAAAGTTTGTAATTGGGTCCAGGCGGTTGCATACAGAAAAAGAACTAAAACCTGTGACGTCCCCGAGTCTGGTTGCTATTTAGCTTGCCCCTCCCTCACCCCACCTAGCTCAGACCAGCAAAACACTGCGCCGACCACAAAACTCTGTCTCACATCCTCCTCCTCCCAAGCTCATACCCTATAAAGAGTGAGCTCCTCCCAGCTCCCATTCCTCCAAATCTAGCTTACCCGACTTTCGTAGCACAAGAATCACTTCATCATGGTTGTCAAGGTACGCTCCCGCTTCTGCTACCCCGCCGCTCCCTGAGGCACCAATTGACCTTCTCGCAGGTTGGTATCAACGGCTTCGGTCGCATTGGCCGTATCGTCTTCCGCAATGCGTACGTCTTCTCCAGTCCCCCACTGCACCTGTACCAAAGCTAATCGTGCCCGCAGCGTCGAGCACAACGACGTCGACATTGTCGCCGTGAACGACCCCTTCATCGAGCCTCACTACGCTGTAAGCATCACCCGATCTAGCAAATACCGTCAGAGCCATCCGTTTGACCATCTTCTCTCGCCTCTCAAACGCGATGGAGCTATTCGGCCATGGGAGACTGTAGGCTAATACAAGCAGGCGTACATGCTCAAGTACGACAGCACACATGGCCAGTTCAAGGGCGAGATCAAGGTAGACGGTAACAACCTGACCGTCAACGGCAAGACCATCCGCTTCCACATGGAGAAGGACCCTGCCAACATCCCATGGAGCGAGACCGGCGCTTACTACGTTGTTGAGTCGACTGGTGTCTTCACCACCACCGAGAAGGCCAAGGCCCACTTGAAGGGTGGAGCCAAGAAGGTCGTCATCTCTGCTCCCTCCGCTGACGCCCCCATGTTCGTCATGGGTGTCAACCACGAGACTTACAAGTCGGACATTGAGGTGCTCTCCAACGCCTCGTGCACAACCAACTGCCTGGCTCCCCTTGCCAAGGTCGTACACGACAAGTTCACCATCATTGAGGGTCTCATGACTACCATCCACTCCTACACAGCGACCCAGAAGGTTGTCGACGGTCCCTCCGCCAAGGACTGGCGTGGTGGCCGTACCGCTGCTCAGAACATCATTCCCAGCAGCACCGGTGCCGCCAAGGCTGTCGGTAAGGTCATTCCTGAGCTTAACGGCAAGCTCACTGGTATGGCCATGCGTGTCCCCACTGCCAACGTCTCGGTTGTCGACTTGACTGTCCGCATCGAGAAGGCTGCTTCATACGACGAGATCAAGGCGGCTATCAAGGAGGCCTCTGAGGGCAAATTGAACGGTATGCTCCCTCTCTAAACCCCCATCTGAATATATATGCTGACCAATTCTAGGTATCCTCGGCTACACCGAAGACGATATTGTCTCTACCGATCTCAACGGCGACAACCGCTCTTCCATCTTTGACGCCAAGGCTGGTATCTCCCTGAACAAGAACTTCGTCAAGCTTGTCTCATGGTACGACAACGAGTGGGGTTACTCTCGCCGTGTCCTTGACCTCCTGGTCTACATTGCCAAGGTTGATGGCAACGCTTAGGAGTCAGGACAGAGCCAGGCAATGCCTAAACTCTGACCTCTCAATTTCATCACGGATCAATACAAACCCGGGTGCTTTTGGTTGGGCGCGGATACCGCGGGGTTGAAAATAGGATTAAGCCATGAATGCGTAATGCTAGACATGAATGAATAAATAATACTCAGCACAACATCCAGCACCACACATGAAGACATGAAGTGACGTTAAAGCTCCCCGCCTTGTTCTGCATGGTAGCGGAGCTGCCCCTGTCGATGCGTTTTCTAGCGTTCATCTACATTTAGTTCCCGAGGTAGTTCGATCCCGAGGTTGCGCGGAAATGGTTGCATGCGGGTTCCCATGTAGACGACAAGTATGCGGATCACATTTCCGGGTTTAGTTTCCGGTTACGAGGTTCCGGGGCTTCAAGCAAGACATTCCGTGTTCTAGCGATGATAGTTGCGGGGAAGATCGGGTGTCTAGGTTTTGTTGTCAAGAAATGGGTATTGCCAGCTTTGTTCTGATTTCCAAAATCTTGGACTTATGCCGACCAAGTATTTTCATTCCGTGTCCCTCTTCACTCGCGTAGAGTTTTGTCTTGTCAGTCACTTGCGGTTTGGCGCTTGAGACACATTAATCTCTGAGTTGCTCATTTTTGTGGAGACGTAGCAGGGTCTCATTTGATTTTAGATACCGAGTCAAACCCATGCGCCAGCCACATGCTCCCTGGGGAAATATTGATCATATGCATCACGATGTTGTTGCAATCGCTCTTACACCCGCTGACATCTCCGAAGGCGTCCGCGCTCTCACATTTGGTTTATATTCTCAAACATCGTATTCCACATGTATACATAGCCCTGGGTGTTTACAGAGTCGAATTGATGGTAAACATTCCTTCCTCTGGATAAGGAACAAGCAAAACTTCTCCAGGTGACATCTGACGCTAAATATCTTGGCACCGATTAGTCATGTGATGGACCTTGGCTGCGATGGAACCTGCATTGCAGCGCTCCACTTATCCCCCTACTTTCAGCCCAGCATCAACTAATTTTGATACCCGAAGCCTACGACTGGCTTTTATCTGGCTTGTGGTCACTGCAGCTTTAATTTCGCGCATCTCGACAACAGAAAGTACGTTAACATAGCTTGGAGTTGCGATCGGCCTTTGGCACATGGCAAGCAACACCCATTCCCGTGATGCAGGGACAAACGAACTTTACTTACCGTACTACAGAACGCCACATATCTGGGTAATTCCCAACCGGTACGTAGATCAAAGGTTCTCGACACCTTTGTCCTACGCTGGTCTGCGACACGTGGTCCTGTGCTGCAACTTGGTTATCTCTTAGCATACATTGTGTCGTCGACATAGCTATCTCAATGCGGTAGCGATAACCTTGGTGAGTCCCTCTATTTATATGAGTACCGAATTTCTCGACTGTTTTCAATACAATCTCCGTACCGAAAGAGATTGCTGGTCGTTGGCACCATCGGCACCTTTTGCCACCGCTCACTACATTCTGCTAGAAGTGTCTCTGTGTTTCTGGGGATTGATATGATATAGCGTGACCATATCGTGCCTATGGGTTGCGATTGTACAGGTCATGAGGCCGTACATAACCAAGGCACCTGGTTGTTTCCTTCGATGTCGCCCCCACCGCTAATACCCATACATAGCTACCGGCCCGCGACTGTGAAGCGAGGCGTACTACGCCCGTTTTATTCCAAGTGCAGTCATGGAAGACGAAGACTACACTATGGGAGATGACTCAATCATCGTCTCGACCGAGTCCAACGGTGATTCCGCAACAAATACCGTTGACCCATCGGATGGTTTTGGTAATACAAAAGGGCCAGTGTTATCTAAACGAGAGCAACTGCCTTTTCATAGCCCATCAAAGGCCCCTTCACTACTGCAACCAAACGCTCAACAAAGTAATTCTGGATCTCATCGAACAACAAAGTCACCCAGTGCATGGTCCGATAAGATGAGCATGTCACGGCCAACACCGGCTCGACGCACAAGCCCGCAAGTTCGTATACCTCCAAAGCCAAGCTCTTCTGCGCTTGTGTATGCGACATCAAAGACAGGTCTAGTCTATGACCCTCGTATGCGGTTTCATGCAGAACTCCCGGATATGAACATCAATCCCGACGATATCCACCCCGAAGATCCGCGGCGCATCCACTCAATCTTCGAAGAGATTAAACAAGCCGGCCTTGTCGCATCTAGCACCTCGGAGGGAGATCAAGAAGACCATTGCTGGAGGATTGCGACAAGGTTCGCCACAAAGCCTGAGATATTGCTCATACACACCGAAGAGCATTATGATTTTGTGGAATCGTTACAAGGCAAGTCTGCAGATACCGGCCCTAAAAGTTGCTAACATTTGGTATAGACATGACTACTGAAGAATTGAAGCTGCAGGCAGAAGGACTTGACTCAATCTACTTTAACCACTCAACGTATGAGTGTGCCAAGCTTGCAGCTGGTGGCGCTATTGAAGCCTGCAAAGCGGTAGTAGAGGGACATGTGCGCAACGCAATTGCCATCATCCGTCCCCCAGGACACCATGCGGAGACTGACTCGCCATCGGGATTCTGCATATTCAATAATGTTCCAATAGCCACACGTGTATGTCAGAAGGCCTACCCAGAGACCTGTCGCAAGGTCCTAATTCTCGATTGGGATGTGCACCATGGCAACGGCATCCAGCACGCCTTTTATGAAGATCCCAACGTGCTTTACATCTCGCTACATGTATTCAAGGACGGAAACTTCTATCCGAATTTACCCGATGGAAATCTCAATTACTGTGGCCAAGGTCTAGGAGAAGGGAAGAACGTGAACATTCCGTGGGCCGAACACGGCATGGGTGACGCAGAATATCTTTATGCGTTTCAAGAGGTCGTCATGCCTATCGCTACAGAGTTCGATCCAGATCTTGTAATTATATCAGCTGGTTTCGATGCGGCCGAGGGCGACTTGTTAGGTGGATGTTTCGTTACGCCAGCGTGCTATGGGCATATGACACATATGCTTATGCGGCTAGCAAAAGGAAAGCTTGTCGTGTGTCTTGAAGGCGGTTATAATCTACGGTCAATCGCACGTTCAGCGCTAGCAGTAACCAGAGTACTCATGCTGGAGCCTCCGGACCGCTTGCATGTTGACCTGCCCGCTCCAAAGGACAGCGCAGTCCATATCGTCGAGAACGTGAAACGAGAACACTCTAGATATTGGAAATCGCTCTATCCGAAACATCTTGACAAGACGGACCCTGGCTACAAGGATACACATCGGTTACACGAGATCATCAGGGAGTGGCAGAGTCGACGCCTGTCCTCAGAACACTCGATGGTCCCTCTTCCCCCACTTCAGATTAACAAAGCAGGCTTAACCCAAACGTTTGAACACAACGTTATCGCCACGTAAGTTCGGGCCACATTTTCATAATCACAGACGCTAATGTCTTGCAGGCCCAGATTCATGGACCGATATCCTCTGCTTGTAATATTCCATGATCCACCAGGTTTCCAGGACCACCCTGATCCCATGACTGGAAAGAATGAGCTTCATAACACCTGGCTTGTAAGTACCATTACAGTCTCGAACTGTGTAACCGCTGACTTTGGATGAAGACTGATGTCACTAAGAAATACATTGACTGGGCGATAATGAACGACTTCCAAGTAATCGACGTCAACATTCCCAGAGTTGTGGCAGTGGAAGACGTGGGTGCCTTTATTTCCCAGCTTGAATAGCCTGCTGACATAAGTAGCCGGACTATGGCTTTGTGAGAGCCGATGATTCTGCAGTTCGCGCGCGACAAACTCGTGACCTGGCAACGTATCTGTGGGAGAACTATATCGAGTATGTCGCCCCCCATTGCGTCTCAATTAGGTGCTAATATCCGTATAGACCAAACGAAGCGACCCAAGTCTTCCTCATGGGAATTGGAGATGCATATCTAGGTCTCGTAGATCTTCTAAGCCACAACGGTAAGTTGTACCATGGAGCAACACCTTCGGTCCAAAGAAAATTGCTGACCTTGCAAGAAAACTGCACCGATTCAGGGAGCAGAGTCGAATGTCTGATCGGTTTTGTCGCAGAGACGACTATCCAGTCAATCAAACGAGCGGCCGACGACTTCATTTCGACCTGGTACTACGAGGTGAGCAGAGCTCAAACCTACGGCATTATCTCATCTGACACCAATAGCACTCTTTGATATTCGTAAAGGACAGCCATTTCGTCTGGGACCCAAGCCGCCAACGCAAGGTGCGCAAGAAGCTTGGAAATCTCCGCAAATCACCAAAGGATACGCTAGACGACATGCTCGAGGAGCACTTGGAGGAAGTGCAAACCTTGCTATTGAGGAAGAAGAGCGAGTTGGATGACACGAGTGACCTTTCTAGTCGTACTGACGATGGACCACAGGCCATGGACACAGGACTCCGAAGCCCGCCTCTTCCGAGCGCATCTCAAACACCCAAGCGTTTGGAGGCTGGCGGTAGACAAGAGAGCGCATCAAAGACGTTGAAGAGTCCCAAGATGCCGACAGTTGGTATGTTTGGCGTTACTCCGAAGAGCCCGATTAAACGATCACCTTTTTGAGCTGCTCCTAAAGGCGAGTCGACATCTGTTTGCATGGCATGGCGTTTCTGTGCTATCTCGGTACGCGGTCGCATTTCTAGCATACGTAGTGTCTCTTTTCCTCGTGCCATGGCAGTAAGGCTTGAGCGTTCATGTTTTGAGTGCTGGCATTGAACTGTCTTAGCCTGTAGACTATAACCACTTTCTTCAAACTACAAATGCCTCAAGCGGGCGCGTCTGACGTATATTGTGGATTTTCTTTCACCTCAATTAGGGAGATATGCTGATCAGTATGTAGGCGCTGATGAGATGCAAAATCTCGGTACACACTTTCGCGCGAGACGGCTTGTATGCGCGCCGCTTGCTGATGAGGATTTGCTGTCGCACCATCCCCGCGCTCGCTTGTTGAGTCCTCCAGGACGGCCTTAGGCCTTAGGCCACACACATCGCATCGCTATCTTGGGCGTAATAAGAGCATGCTAGACCAAGCCACGGATTTGCCAAGATGATGTGTCCGCTCGCTTTACTAGGTCTCCAAATAGCACTAGGCTTACCAAAGTTTGGCGCCTTAGCAGTCTCGAAGCTCATTCCCTGACGCCAGCTCAGCTCCACTCCACCTTGCGCTCCTCGCGCGTAGAGACAATCTATTTTGCATGACATCTGCGAACAACCTGTGCTGGCCACCAGGGATAAATCCTCGGAACCTTTCTTCTGGTAACTTCAAGGCAAGGCGATGGTTCTGGAGTTCCAAGTTGGTACCAGCATTGCATCATGTTGAGGAAAATGGCTGTCAATATGCATTTACTAGGCTGTGTAGGAGCACTGCAGGTGGCGCCAATATCCATCGGTGGCACACGTATCCATCAGCACTAAGGCATCGTCCAGCATATCCAACGTCTCATCGACCCCCCCTTCCTATTTCCTAATGATACCTCACCTCCCGCCCCCTGTTGTTTGCCAGTATCTCTTGTGTATAGTCACTGCGCCTTAACTGCGCCGTAGGAGGGCTGCGTCTGCATTATTGAACAAACTGCTGATGGTGATTGGAGAGTAAGGCGAGCAGTGATTGCTCGTGGTGGTGGATATGGGAAGGTGGTCTAAACTGCGGCTGTGGGGGCTGAAATTAGCGTTATGGCGTTTCTTTTGCCCACATGGGCGAAGTAATGTCTTAAGTGGATGTTCAGCCGTCTAGGTTGTTTTCGCTCTATTTTGCTCTTTCAATTCTCCGTAGCCCGTCGTCTTACTGGAATATATTGCCATTCACCGAGGACCGGGATCGGAAACAGATTGGCCTGAAGACTTACAGGCCTGGCTTTGGTATACAGGTTACCGAAGGGCTCTTTATCATATCTTGCACACCCTATTATAGTGGCCGACGATGAGACGCTCGTGGTCCGCGAGGCTGGCAACAACAATCGTTGCTGGCCAGCTTTTCTTCCCAACAACTGTCTCCCAAGGGATTGCTTCCTCATTAATAGCGGGTGGCCCATCAACATTAGCCAGTATAACTGTTGGACCATCAAGCTCAGCACCAACATCGACGGCTTCACCAAGTCCAAAGGTCCACACAATCACAGCTGGCGTCGGGGGTTTCAAGTTCACACCACAGGAGATCAGCAACGTCTCTGTTGGCGACATTGTTACCTGGGAGTTCTTCCCGCCTGACCATTCGGTTGCGAGAGCAGAGTTTGGATCAGCATGTGTGCCGTACGAGGATACCGGAAAGGACAAAGTAGGATTCTGGTCTGGGACGCAGTGGGTAAACAACACCGACGAGGTTTGTTTCTCTCCCCAAGTCACTCTGCATATACTAACACTCACTTAGCTTACATATTTCAACGTGACCATCAACTCAACAGAACCGATATTCTTCTATTGCGCCGCACCAGACTCGTGCAAAGGCAAACAAATGGTTGGCGTCATCAACCCTAATTCGACACAAACACTCGCGTCACAAGTACAAGCCGCAGCACAAGCAGACTTCCAGATAGCACCCGGTGAACCAATTCCTGCTGAAGCGTCATCAAGTCTAACCAACCCGTCTACATCAACGCCAACCAGCACTTCCACACCTAATAGTGGCGGCAGTGGAGGAGGGGGACATGCGCTGTCTACAGGTGCGATTGTTGGTATAGCAGTCGGAGGCGCCGCCTTCCTGATCCTTTGCGCCGCCCTCTTCTTCTTCGTCGGCCGCTCCAAGACCCTGAAGGAGACGATCCGACGCCAAGATGCTACAAACAATGCCCACGACCCAAACATGAGCCAGAACTATGGCGACGGTGGACTTGCGTCCCCTGGGTTCCAGCCATCGCCAGGACACCATGCGGATTATGGGTTCGGCTCACAACCACCACCGCAGTATGGACAGCATAGTGTTGGGGACCAGTATCCGAGCGGATGGACGAGCCCGAGTTCGCACCAAGGGCATTTGAGCACAATGAGCAGTATGAGTGGCTTGAGTCAACAGCAGTAAGTCATTACCGAGCGACCGCTGCGATACACTCCGATTAGTCTCTGTCAGGTTGGAGGCTTGGGAAACAAAGCTGACAATGTCTATAGGCTTGATCAAATAAAACATGCACAGATGAACACGCAGCCGGTGGTGGCAGAGTTGAACAGTCCACCGATGGGACAACAAGGGTTCTCGGCAGAGCTGGAGGCACCTATTCATGACAAATCGAGGAAGTGAACGGATTAAGCATGTTTTGGTTTAGGATAATGTTTTTTTTTCTTTCGCAAAGGCTTAGGATACCTTTTCTGCCGGCACTGGGAGGCGTCTCGGCTTACTTTCACTATCAACCGTAATACGAAGAAGACTGCCGTACTTGGTTCGCTGTGCCCTCTCTATCAACCGGTCAGTAAAAGATGGGCGATCCACACACAATAAGTGGTACTACTGAACATATACATACAAACTTTGCTTGACTGTTGTACCTCAAGGCTAGTGTATGCTGCAAAATATAACACAGAGTACAAAATCTGATACACAGCAGGTGTCAGTCTCTAAAGAGCTGACGCGTTGCAACAGAAGAGAATTCAGCGAGATTGACCGGTGAGATGCGCGGTCCTTGGTGCTCGTCGGG
>Ga0265797_10003987_pt1 | contig 22986 bp, 26 predicted proteins | sample P2T30metagenome_FD_192433 | JGI IMG/M metagenome (GOLD analysis project Ga0265797, IMG submission 192433) | Plant litter microbial communities from East Loma Ridge, Irvine, California - P2 T30 | ecosystem: Environmental > Terrestrial > Plant litter > Unclassified | place: USA: California... | reverse complement strand
TGTCGGTCATGGTTGTGGTTGTGGTTGTGATTGTGGTTACGGATTAATGTTGTGTTTTGAATGTTTTTCACTTCTTACCTTCGATGAACATACTGACCTTAAGTACTTTAGCAGGTATGTCAGTCGACTCGTCTTGGCTGTTGTCACTGTCCACTGGTAGTGGGCTGAGCGCATGCTAGGTGTGGTTGTGCACGGCCACGAGCATGCTTCAGGCTGAAGATCATGCCTCTTTCGGAAGAATTCACCGCCCGAAGGATTCAGCACGGCCCGAGGATGCTCTTGGTGATGCAAGGCGTAGCAACATGAGAAGATATGAGCTGAGCCATGGTCATTGGTATCTATGGCGATATTGAATGCTCAAGAGAGTCGGTTCGAGATGGCCTCGCTGGTGGACTCACGTCATTCTCTGCTGTGTGCGAAGATACATGGGCTGATGATGGATCTAGAGAAACATGATATCGTCCGAGATCCAGAACTCAATCCATCGTCCTCGAAGTTCGAACTGCGAGTGCTCCCATGTTCACGAGAGAACGTGTTCGACCTGTGAGCGCCCAATTTGGTGCATGATGTGTATGTATTCAGTCAAGAGAAATATATTGATACGGAGAACAGCGAAGACATCCAAGTGTGCTTTCCTCCAATCACGCTAGACTCAACGGGTCTCCCGAGCGAGGGCAGATCCTTCCGCAGCATGTTCGAACTCAAGCTGGTATGACTCGCCGTCATAGGTCCGAATACGGACATTTTTTACCCGAGCAGATATCAACTACAACAACAGGCCCACCCACCCATTGTTCTCATTCTTCCACAGGATTTAGTTTGCTTGGTCAAAGTCCTATAGCCATGGCGGGATCAGAGATCGAGGTCACTCAGGGCCCTTCTCAGCGACACCACCGTCCACAAGACGAACACCACAAGGAAAGCGGGTCTGAAGAAGACAACGAACGCAATGTCTCACTCGAAGGACCTATGGACTCGACCCGCACTCGTCGCTTATATCGCAAACTGGACTTGAGAATCATCCCACCATTCTGGGTCCTGTACTTCCTTTGCTCTGCAGTGCGATCCAATGTCGGACTGGCGCAGACCATGAACACAAAGCAAGGTCACGACTTGGGCACTCGTCTCGACATCTCTGCGCGTCAGGTTTCAACGGGTCTGGCACTATTCTACGTCTCGTACGTCATCTTCGAAGTCCCGTCGAACTTGGCCATGAGCAAGCTGTCTCCCTCGGTCTGGCTTGCGCGCATTGTCATTAGCGTTGGCATTATCGGAACTGCTATGGTTGGCATGAAGAACGCTGCTGGCTACTATGTTCTTCGGTTGCTACTTGGTGCCGTGGAGGCAGGCATGTGGCCTGGCATGTCTCTATTCTTGACGATGTTTTACCCGCCACACAGAATGGCGAAGCGCATTGGCTGGTACTTCACGGCGTCGCAGGTGTCTGCGGCAGTTGTGGGCCTTGTCAGCGCTGGCTTCCAGGAAATGGACGGTGACGGTGGTCTTGTTGGTTTCCAGTGGATGTTCTTGATCTGGGGCTTGGTTACACTTGTCGTCGGCTTCGTCCTGGTCTGGTGGTTGCCCGATCGCCCCCTTGCACCTGGCGAGGAAAAGAAGAAGAACATCCTCAGCCGTTTCCTGCCCAACAACAAGCCCGCTCTCTCTGGTGAGGATGCAATTCTCCACTACCAGGATCTCAGTCAGGCGTACCACAGCTCCGACTGGACGCTTCGCGATCTCTGGAACGTCATGATTGACTGGCGCTTCTGGCCCCTGTTTGTCATGTACTTTGGCGTTGTTGGTGTCGGTAATGGAGTGCAATCCTACGGAACTGTGATTCTCAGAGCAATCAATCCTACATTCACTGGCGTCGAGCTCAGTTTACTTTATGCACCAATCTGGATCTGTGATCTGATTGGCATCCTTTGCGTGACTCCGATCAGCGACCACTTCCACCGCCACAGAGCACTCTGGTTCAGCATCCCGACCGCGCTACAGATCGCGGGTCTACTCATCGCGACTTACGCCGGTGACTCCACCTCTTCCAGATGGGGCCGCTACGTAGGCCTCCTCATCGTCGGTTTCGGTCTTGGCCCCACGGTCCCCATCGCAATGACCTGGACAGCAGAAATCTTCCAACCAAGACATGGTGAGATTGGCGTGGCAGCAGCTTCGGCTTTGGTCTCTGGTCTCGGCAATCTGGGAAGCGTTGTCACCAACTACGCGTTGTTCTCGGGATGGGAGGGCGACAGAGAGAGGAGCCCGGTGTACTTGGGCAGCATGTGGGTCATGATTGCTATGCTGTTGGCTAGTATTGTTGCTAGCTTCTGCATGCAGTGGCTGTTGCAGGTGACTGATAAGAGGCGCGTCAAGGCGAGTCGCTAGAGTCTCGAGGGTTGGAAATCAGCGGGCCGCGCAGCTTGTTTAACGACGGGTATGCTGATCATCTTAATTACGAAAAAAGTTCGGAGGGCACTCAAGTCGCGACTTGCTCGCTCCTGCAATATTGTTCTGGGAAGAAAACGATCCTACTTTTCTCGTTAAAGCTACCTTATGGACTGTGGACATAAGCGGCAAAGACGATTTTGCACATTATAGAAAGCAGTGTAATGTACATTGATAATTGAACACAGCGTCAACGACGTAATGGCTTTCTCACTTTGCTTCAATCGTTTAGCACTAAACGTCCTATGCACATTCGCCGCACAGGGCGCTTACCTTCGTGTAAATGCTGTCATTCTTCGAGTGGCGCTGCTTAGTTTTATATGAGCCTCTAACAACGAGATCGTTCCCGCTCTTGCGATTGTCTCAGCATGACTGTCATCCAGTATGTGTAGCTACCCGTCCTCCGCTCGACTCGACCCGCGCTCCAAATCTCACGCGTGCTAGTTGCAGAAGAGCTTAGGTCATAGCAACACATGCAACGCTCACGAGATCAGGCGCCCAGCCAGAGATAGTAAGCTCATGGAACCAAGTCCGAAGTCGTGTTACAAGCAAGCTTCCGCAAAGCAAGTTCAGTGGTAATCGTGAAAGTATCATACTTGGCATAAGATCGGACGATCAAACTCTCAATCCGTCTGAGATCGCATGCGCCGGCGCAAGTAAGCAAGCATCCTTCCGCGCGCTGCTCACGCTTCGTGATCACCACAGGGTAGCATCGCCACTAAGCGTCGCATTCGATCCTGAAGAGCAATGCTTGATCATACGTTCTAGCACGCACAATCACAGATTCTGCCCGCCACTCGGCCTCCCACCGCCCGGCGGCATGCGAATCCCCATCCCCCCAGCGCCAGCGCCCGTCGGTCTCGTCTTAGCGGCGTCGACTCGGGCTTTCTGCAAGCTGATGGCCGGAAGCACCCAGTCGCCGCAGCTGCATTGCATGCCTTGCCAGGCGTACTTACCCACGTTGGCGTGGCATTTGGGACACTCGAGACGGCCGTCGAGTTTTCCTTGCTCGAGCTCCGGACGCATCCAGGAGAGCGCGTCGAGAAAGTAGTGGCCGCAGGCTGCGGAGGTGTTGGAGGATTTGTCGTTGGTTGTGCTGCGGAGGGGTTCGTGGGCGGTTAGGTATTGGGAGGTTGCGAGGGGTCGTCTAGAGTTACGAGCTGGTCAGCGACAAGAGTCCATGTCCATAAGCCGAGTCTGTTGTATGTTACACGGAGATGTCATACCTGCATTTCTTGCACTTCAGTTCGAAATCTGACGTGCCTTGACTTTCGTGCTCGTCTTCGAAGCGGATCTTCTCCGCTTCGGGTGCTTGGCCGCATGCTCGACTCATTTCGATCTCACGTTGGTAGAGCCATCTTTGGTAGACCGGCGAGCCCTCGATGTCGTCGGTTTCTGCCATTCGGTGGTAGAGCTCGAGTTGTTTCATGAAGCCGTCGTTGGGCTCGCAGAAGGGCCTTGTTTCGCGGATTTGGGCGAGGGCTTGGCCGGGTGTGATGCCGTATTTTTTCATGAGGAATGCGCAGACGACTGTTGCTGAGCGGGACTTTCCCATGGCACTGGAAGTGTTGTCAGCTTGTGTCGTATGTAACATCTATCTGGTCCTGTCGTCTGTTGAGGTCGCAAGACCTGTGAGATAGAGGCGCTCTCAAGCGTGGCAAACGACCAGCAAGACAGGTACGAGGAAAGAAATCGTAACCTACCAATGCACCAACACGCTACCACCAGCCTCGAAGGCATTCTGAATAAATCGATTGCATTCCGGGAAATGTTCGAGCAAGTTTTCGTCCTCTACATCGTCCACCTCCACAGCCATGTGTTCGAAGCCATCAAACAAGCCTTGCTCCACTGGTAGCTTCAACACAGAAAGAACATGTGTGATACCAGTTTCCCGAAGCGATTCTTTTCGACGGAGAGTGAATAGTCTGCGTCATTGTCAGATATGCATTTTCTATGGTGGCGTTGCACATTTGGTCTTCGCCAATTTTGGTATGTGCCACCTAGTTTTTTTATCTTTGAGTACGCACCCACCAATATAGAGGTTTAGTTCCCCTGAGACTTTGTCAAGGAGCGCCATCGTTATGCAATATTGTCTGTGTCATATATCTATGTCTCTCACAATCTTTCTCGAAGTCGCTTGTCACTCGAGTCGTGTGTCAAATTCAGACCCACAGACGCTTCTGATTGGCTCTTCGAGGCAGGCCTTAGTAATTGCCGGCTGACTCTCCGCTGCCCTTCTTTTGCTCTCCCCTGCCAAAGGTTGCAATATATCTAACATCCAACAAAAACTGGAGAGACGATCTTCCGGAGATACGTCGGTGCGCTCGAACATCTAGACATCTCCTATCTCAATGCGAAACATAAGTCTGGTTGCCCTCGACTCTAGGCGTTTCTTGGAGGTTGTTGAGGTGCATCAGATCCGTGCTATTTCTGCGAAGCACCGATGCTATCGTTCGCATTGTCTTAGAGAATTTAACCACCTGCAACATATAGACGCCTTAATGGGTGTCACTGGATATCATACATTCAGGAGAAGCTCACAATGTCTCTCTCCTCTTGCAAATGACACTCGCATCTCTGGCTTGTCAGGAGTGATCAACCAGACAACGGACGGATGCCGCACAGCATCAGCTTGGCTGTTCACGGTCCGGCGACATCACTTCACTCTGTACCACTGCCGAAGGAGATTGCCCTATGTGGAGGTTTTTGCACTGCCTCACAGACAGTTGGGCGCGAGATGATTGTCCGGCGAATAAGGTTCCCGCTGTAAGACATTCCACCGTGCGTCCACGAGACGAGACGCTCAGCACGCCGGTCCGAATCAACACGAAATCTTATGCTGCCTACAAGCAACCGCAGGCGCCGGCGGCAGCGAATGAGTAACCGACGGCATGTCACCATGTGCTGTCTGTGCGAGCCGGGCCCTGAACGATGATGAAACCCCACTACCAATTCCTGACATCTGTGGGGGTTGCATAACCATGCCGCTGCGAGATGTACGGGCGAGCGACGAGACTGGCCTAGTGGCAGTGAGGATCACTGCCCTTGGGGCACAGATGTGGGCAGGCTGAGAGGGTTGTCGCACACTACTACTTGCGCTGCAGTCAGCCCTGCAGATGGCCGCCTCTCAAGGCTGCTGGGCGCGCGGGCTTGACGGGCCTTGGGCGTGCGGGCGTGAAGACTTGAGTTCTGGGTCGAGTCGTGCCTGGCTGACTGGGCTGGACCCCTGCGTCGCGGAGCAGCGTGCAGCGCAGTGCATACTTGAGTTGCAGCTGCAGATGCAATAATACCAGCCAGCAGGCAGGACATCCATGGCCCGTAGTAGTGAGATGTGCACTGTACGCAGACGGGCGGTGGACATGGCCATGGCTATATGCCTCTATGCCTCTATGCCTCTATGCCCAGCCAGCCAGCCAGCAACGTACATACATACAGACGTCCAGACCACCGCCGCAGACGCACCGCCAGTGCTGCTCGGTACGCCTGGCACGCACGCATGATTTGCTCGTCGTCAGGTTGGGCGAGCTGTGCTGCTTGCCTGCTGCTCGCTGGGTGGCCGGGAGGGAGGGAGGCGCCGTTTGGCGGCACATGGTTGTGCGGTTTTCCACACTAACAAGCTATTTAGCGTGGAATTTGAGGCAGTGCAATACTCCTCTCCACATTTCGCAACCAGATGGACGCTCCCATCATGACCTCGACCGAGCGAGCAGCGTCCGGTCCCGCCGCGAAGGCATGTGCGCCGGCGATGTTCTGTTGAATGAGGGACCGCGAGACCACATGCTGTTCCCTTTCCCGCATAATCGATCAAAGTATCTGCAAGAGGACTGCCCGCCGCCTTGAAACGACCAGACTCCATCCCATCACAGACACATCAGCCTTGAGATCGTCAGCCCATACGACCATCCCAAATAACCTCCCCCTCTCACGTACCTACCTACCCTACCTGCTGCCTGCCTGCCACACTCCCTCCCGTCCTCTGCCCTACGCCTTGTCCAGCCTTACTGTGCGCCCACTGCGTGCTTCCGCGCCTGAAGGTTTCGCCGCTCTCGTGTGCTCGCATGACCCCGAGTCTTCCCTCTGGCGGCTTACTCTTCTTCCACCCACGCTCTGGCTAGCTGCCCACCCCGGCGCACATAAGCGCTGAGAGTAGAGCTCGTCGCCGCCTTGCTTGCCACGGCTGCGTGCTTGTGGCGATTGCCTCGCGCGACTCGCACTTGCCATCCTTGCTCGGCGCATTGTTGCGCTCCACTACCTGTACGACTGGCGGTCCACACTCGCCACTCGTAACGACGTGCGCTCGCTCTCGCCATGTCATCAACACCGTCCATTCGCATATCGCAGCCTCAGCGGCAAACTAGCCCTGCTGCCTCGTATTCTGGCGTTCAGCCCGAGGCGGCCTCGCCAATGCCGATTCCGAAGGTCCAAGATTCCATACCGCCTCCGCTACCACCACCTACGCACATCCCGGAGATTTCTACTGGACAGGATCCTGGTTGGCAATGGGGCAATGATCCCAGTTCTGCGGATTTCGGTCGTTCAGCAGCGGTGAATCCGGGCTCGAGTCTGTTAGGTGGGGAACTGAGAAGTCCACTTCACGCGAAAGAGCTGGAGCACACAAGACACGCCAGCATGGACGATAGCAGACGAGGAAGCGTGTTGTCTACGATTGCTGGAGGGCAGCGCGATCATGAGATGCTAGACGCACAGCCGAATAGCGATGAAGAAGGTGCTTCGAGGTCGCGATCGGGCTCGACCTACAGGTATGTCGGATTTCTTGGCGGAGGGTATTTGTGACGTTGAACGATCGATTGAGGAGAGGCAGCGAGACTGTATAATCTCTGGTCGACAAAACAACCGACAGTCGTCTTTGAGAGCGCATGATATCGATATATTCACTCTTACAATTACTGATGCACATCAAAACAGGCTTCAAAGCGAACGTCGGCTCGAACAGACCACACTTGTGGGGTCGTCGAATGCATATGACAAGCAATTATTGAGCCGAATCGGCGGACCAAGCACACCAGATTCTAAGCGACAGTCGGTCTCTTCAGTAACACTCGGCCCTGGAATGCAAGAGACGGCTCAACTGGCGCATGCCGAAAGTGAACGTCGCAACAGCCAACTGAGACCTTTGACCGTTCCGACCCATGAAAGGCGACAAAACTCAATTTCCGACTCACCTGCCAACTCTCGCTTTCCTCACAGCGCGTCCTCGGGAGCTGTCTCTCCTGGATTCTCTGGCTTTTGGGAGCACGCCCCTGTCGACTCAAACCTGCTGCACACCCGCAACGGAAGTCTGTCGTCATCACACCGTGGAAGCTACGACAACACAATGTATACTCACGACGATATGGAGGATAGCCGAATGAGCAGTCTGAACATTCACGATCGTAGCCCTTCCGGATACTCAGACGACTACACAAATGGCGCTAAGACAGGCACCAAGCGACGGGCATCATCGCCGCCGAGAGACCTCTACTATGATGATCGCGCATCTGTCGGCAGTGCATCAGGACAAAGCGATGCTTACAACCGCCGCTCTCTCCATCAATTGCCAGAGCGTGGCTCGCCTGTCGCGCGCTTCCAGCCCAGCCACTCGTCATTATCTTCAGCAGCGTCCTACCAGCCACGTCACGGTTCTTTCGGATCTTCCCTCGGTGTGCCAAGTGTACCGAGCAGTGCGACTAGCTATACATCTGGTCGGGTTTCACCCAACACACTTTCGCCTGCAATCGATCCTGAGCTGGCAAGGGCCAGGACACCTTCAGGCAGCGGTCAATCGCTTAAGCCAAGTCCTATCCTACCTAACCCACAGCATGGACGCACTCTCTCAAGCAGCACTCAAGGTGGGGCACAGAGCTCCGGAGCTGATAGCGCACCTCACTCGCGTCAAAGCAGCTTGTCACAGCTCCAGGGCATGTACATTTGTGAATGTTGCCCCAAAAAGCCCAAGAAATTCGACACCGAGGATGACCTCAGGTAAGCTTAAGGCGTCCCGCAGATTGCATGTTCAGAAGCACGTAAGCTAATCAACCTCCAGGCTGCACGAGTCCGAAAAACAGTACAGTTGTGCTTATTGTCCCAACCGCTTCAAAAATAAGAACGAAGCAGAACGCCACCAGAACTCCCTTCATCTGAGACGTCATTCTTGGTCCTGCGCTGCGCTCGCCGGCCCAGAAGCAGCATTCCACCCGTCCATGACCGGCAACGGCGCTGACGTTTGTGGCTACTGCGGTGAGGAGTTTGCTAATCCTCCTCGCTGGGAGCACCGCGCCGAACACCTCAACCATGTACACAAGTTTGGAGAGTGTAACAAGGCAAAGAAGTTCTTCCGCGCCGACCACTTCCGCCAACACCTCAAGCATAGCCATGCTGGCACAAGCGGCAAGTGGACCAACATGCTTGAAAATGCATGCATGAAGGACGAGCCACTGCCAGAGAAACGTGCTGTGATCACAAATGGTGGCCCAGCTCAGGCTCCTCCTGCCTTGATGTTGACTACAACCGGTCTAACAGGATCTCCTGTCCAGTGTTCAAGACTATTGGAACGGGATCCTCGCGACTGCTAACATATGCTTGGCTGCGCAGCAACATCGCTCACTAGTCGATGTTGGCTGCCTTTCAAAGCACATTTGCGTCCTAGCTGGCATATCAAGCCGGAAAATGAGACGCATCTGCATGGCGTGCTTTCACGCCCTCTCTTTCTACTCACGTTTTTTCCACACTCGCTACGAAATTGACGAAATACATGGCCCCTTCACTGGAGAACGGAATCATTCAATCCGGTCAGGCTCTTCCCACGGGCGGGATGGACCCGGTGATACCTCTGGGCCTGGCCTTGGTCTGCGACACTGCTTTGAGAGGGATCTGTTTGATCGGACGATAGCATTGGAGCGAGCAGCGACTTGTTTTCTTGACCATCAGCATACATGCAAAATACCGTTGACCCCAGAGGTGGACGAAAAGTTTACTTTTGCGACATCTGCTGTGTGACTCGAGGGCTTTGGTCCTCGATGTCTGTTTGGTCCCTGCATGTTGAATCTCTGGATCGGAGGTGGAAAGTTGTTCCGCGTGTCCAGCGGTGTAACAATAACAACAAGTGCATTGGCGAGAAGATTGACAACAAGAAACTGAAATTTTGTCTCGCTTGCTTGCAGGCGCACGCGTGCATGCAGCCATTCTATTTTCGAGGAGTACCCCTCGATGCGATGTTGTGCGACTTAAAAATTTCTACATCCTGTCCGGCTGTCTCCTGTTCTTCTACACAACCATTTCCACATGTGATGTCCAGTAAAGCTAGCCAAACATCCGCACTCGGCGCACAAAATCAAAATGCCAACTTCAGTACTAAACGTCACCCACGTGCCCCTTTGCCTCGTTTGAAACATCAATCGCCTTACTTATATCGCAAGTGCATATACACGTGAACCTCGCATTAGCCAAACTTTCCCGTTCTCACACGAGCCAAACGTCTATCTGATCAGCTTTGCCCCATGATGCGCGTTCCAACACCTTGCAAGCCCCAAAATATACGACTGTCGGCTGATATAGACTGACGCCCTGCAGGTAAGCCGGAGAGCCCGCCTTGCAGTATCATTCCTTTATTCATTGTCTCCCCGCTGCGATCGCCGCAGGAGCGAGCTCCCTTCTTCCTCTCCTGCACCGTCAGCCCGTCCCTTGGTGTCTCATCCATCCCACTTGTGACTACCGCGAGCTCCTGATGGAAGCTACAGCTAGCTACTGCGAAGCAGCTAATGGTTGTCATGGTAGCGAGGTTTCCCGTCTGGACGGTGGGAAAGGATCATGAGAATCCCTCTCTTTCAGCTGTTACTGCGGGTTGGTACAACTAGTGCTGACGGGCGGGTGTGCTGGGCGTTTGCTGGAGTGCAGGCGGTGTTTCAGAGTCATCGATGGCGGGATGGCTGGCTGGCTACGCGGTTCGAAGAAATGATCTCAAAAGCCCGTGGCATGCCGGAGGTAATGATATCAGCACAAATAAATCGAGAGAGGGCTGAGAGCTAGAAAGCCAGCTGACTTGGGAAAGTTTGTGGCTGGCTGGTCTGATCGATCTATTGCCTCGTCGCAATTGCCTAATTGGGGCATTCGATATCACCGGAGTTAAGAGAAGGGAGAACGCTGTTAAGATTTGATGACTGATCGAGTTATGCGTTGGTGATGGGAGGTGCATTGGAGCCACGCTATACAAGGCGTGATATGTACATGGAAAAGGTAAGTTCAATGGCCCATTGACCACTCGCTTATTTCTACTATACACTATACGAAACGATGTGTGAAGCCTAGGAAAGGTAGGCTCGCACGAAATTTAATTTAAACAGGCAAATTCCATTGAAAAGCACTAACAAATAAGTTACATAGAGCAAAACAGCAACGACCTATCAGCCACTCGCAAATGTTACTACAACAGCTGCACAGTGACGAGCTGCATAGTGTCTCCCTCACCCGCGATCCATTCCTCGTGATAGACTGGGAAATCCCCCAGGCCAAGGAGCTTTTCGAGGCCTTTCTTGACGTAGTTCTGCCAGAAGGAAGCACCCCAAAGGGTGTAAGTGGCGCCTCCACCCGTGAGTTGATCCATGTCGACGTCGGGATCCTTTGTAGTGTGGCACATGTGACCAAGTTTCTCGTACTTGAAGGGCAGAGAAGACATGAGCATGCGCGCAGAAGTACTCGGGTCCACCAAGTCCTTCAGATGAAACTTCTCAAGGTTCATCTCGCTGAGGGTCTTGAAGATGGTCTCCCATGTTGCTGCTTTCTTCGGCGTACCCTGGAGTCGGATAGTGGTCAAGTCAACATGACGCAGCGAGACGTAGAAGGTACAGAGAACGTTTACGAGTAGATCACTCGAGATGGTCATGTTGTGGAGGACCAACGAGGTGAGTCCCTCAGGATGCATGCGAATGAGGGCTCTCATGAACCTAGGTCCAAGATCTTCACGACTCTTGTTGAAGATCTGGATTTCTCCCTTGTCAGCAGCTTCCTCATGATCATGGCGATCACCAATCTGGTCGAAGCAGCCTGTTCCGATAGTCAAAGCCTTCATATTTGGCATTGATCTGAGCAGATCCTCGATGTCTTTCAGAGTAGGCAGGCTATGTCTCTTGAGTGGCATGTCGCCTAAGAGAGGCTTGTGAATGATCAGTTGGTTTGAGTGACCTGGTGCAGACGAGAAATTCGGATGGAGAAGCGCCACCGTGAGCGACCGGACGTGAATTGACGTGCCCCTGATGCTGAAGGGGAGCGCGCCGGTGATGTATCGCTGAGCAAGCTTGAGTTGCATGGCGTCGGTGTCAACACGTCGTCCATGGCAGAGCTGTAGAGCGTTGGAGAGGTCAGTCTCATGGACCTCCCCGAAGAAGCTGTGGTGCTCGAGAGTGGATGTCATCGTCGATTGTGTTTGTGGTGAGACGATCCGATGCCCAGCAGAATCACACAAGTTGGCAATGGCCCAAGTTATAAGTATCTTCCGAGTGTCTGTTAGTGAAGTCCCAGGTGTTGTACAACGCCATGTTAGTGAAGCCTCAGGCGTTGGACAACGCCATCATTGACTTGCTTACAATGGCTTTGTGATCGCTCCGGGAGGAGAGTAAAAAAGGGTTCCAAAGGGACCTCGATCGTGGACGAATACAACGAAACAATCGCTTTGTGGGTCGAGGAAGGGCCGCAATACACATGTCACCCGACACCAGCAGAAACAAAATGCGTTTGAGGAAGTAGAGGCTCCGCAGAAGCGACAACGCTATATGCAAGACTACAACGTCGTGAAGCAATTACGAAAGCAGAAGGGTCGTCTCTTTCCACTTATCAGCATTAGAGGCACAATTATTGAGTCGATAACAATTTGAGTCTGTCTTACAATAATAGCATACAGCATTCGCTTGTCCCCTTAATGCTGATGACGTTCTTCGATCTGTCCGTAGTGTCCAACAACCCATTCGTAGTAAACAAAGCCCCTTTCTCGAAATCACGAATCAAAGCCAAAACTCCGAGTCAAAAGAACAAAATCGTAGCGCTGAGTGCTACCCGTGTCTCACTCTCCGTGGTGCCAGTACTGTTGCTCATGCCAATCGATCCAAACAAGACCCTCAATCCAAACAAAAACCCCGTGCTGAGTGCAAGCCGTATCCCTTAATAGTTGATGCTAGTGCTGTTGCCTTCGTACATCGCTTCAAGCAAGATTCCATGCCGACAGAAAGAAATCGTCGCGCCGAGTCCGAGTCATGTTGAGTTTTCCTTCGTGTCACCGTGCGTGCCAGTGCTGTTGTACTCGCAGGTCGATCAAGTAAGAACTCCTTATCAATGGAAAGAAAGTTGCAATGCTGTTTGCGTCGTGTTGTAACTCTCCATAGTGCCGATGCTGTTAACCTCGTGTACCGCTTCAAGCTGATATTCACGAGTTTTCGAGGATCTCATCAAACTCACGAGGATCCCAGTACAAGGTGTGGTTGCCTTTACCAAGCAGGAACTCAAGACCTTTCTTGACCCAGCTGTGCCTCAGGTGGCCCTGCCACCGAGAGAAAATGGCAACAGAACCGGGGACATCAGCCTTTTCGTAGTCCGAGAAGTGGTGACGGGTGCCGCGCCAGTCGACAGGTGGCGCTTTGTGACGAGGGTTGATGCTTGACCAATTGTCTTTCTTCCGATCGCTGAAGGAGTGTTCGTGCAGGACCAGCGCCTTCTCGGTACTCGAATCGTAGAGCCCGGACATGAACAAATCGTCAAGTTTCATTTCATGCAGCTCGTGGAAAAGCCGGTCCCAAGTCACGGAATCTATCTGGTCTCCATTCAACTCGCAAGACACGAGTCTCAAGATTCGTAAACTAGATGAATGCGCAGACAAGACTCCGTGGAGGTCTAGGCTGTCGAAGCTGATTGTGTCAAGAATCAGGCGAGTAAGATTCGAAGTCTTGGGCTTCAGGTTGCCAAGCGCAGACAAGAAGATCTGGGCAATGGCCTGATTTTCCTCGGAGACTTCGTTCTCGCAGTGGAATTGAGATTCTTCTCCGTCGTCTGGATCGTGGAGCGTGAACTCTTTCAGGTTTGGTATCGCGTTTAAGAGGCGTCGCGCCAACTCTTCGCTTGGTAGCCAGTCCTCAACAACAACGCCGTGTTCGATCGCCAAGTCCTTCGCAGTAGGGTAATCGACACGCAGCTCTCTGATTTTCAGTTTGTTTTGAGCCATGATGGGGAGGCGAAGGATGTCGTGTAACTGCTTGACTTTGGACACCTTGCCCAGAATTTTGATCTTCTTGAGGAATCTCCTTCCAAACTCCTCGTTGGTCTCGCCTACCATTTGGCGACAAGTCAGGCGCATGTTGCACAGGTCCTTGTTGTCAACCTGTTCAAATATCATGAGGCGTAGCTCAGGGAAGGTGTTGAAGAAGTTGAAGACAGCAGTCGGCGTCGGTGTTGTGCTCGCCATGGCTGTGGGTTGTGGTCTCGGTTGCAGGTTCGTGATCGATCGGAGCAGTGCGAAAGCAGTAGCGAGACTAGAGTTGCAGAGCTGGTTTTGGTGCCCGGCTGTAGTGAGCGACACTTTCTCGAGGCAGTCGTCCGCCGTTGTCGGCTGTCGTTTCTGAGAGTCGTGAGCGAGGAGCTTGCATCAAAGCAAAGCGATCGTAGTCTGGTCGGGTCGCGGGTTGCGTTGCCATGCAGCAGTTAAGTGTCCGTCGCGAAGAACTGACGCGATGCAATTGGCGACCCAGCACAGCGGGTCGCTCGCAACTTTCCTTTACAATTCACTCTGCCAGGCTCCAGCGCCTTGGTGGAGTCGGGGAAAGCGCCTTTGTGTCGTAGTGACTTGAGCGCAAGACAGCAGACTGCACCTCAGTGCCATCTGTAGGCCATGAGAAGCCCCAACAGCAGACGATGCATTTCTGCGGTCTCTGCTAGTCCTGCCAGAGAAAGAACCAACATCTTCCATTGTATGCGCACAAGATGCAAGCAGAGCTCGTCGGCCTAGTCCTCAAACAGCAGAGGGTGTAGTAAGCCTGGGTACCTGTTACTTTTTCATCAGCATTCGTTGAGAAGGTGTTGTGAGGATATGGGCGCTACCTACCGATATACCATGCATGTAACAATCGTGGACTGCATATGCCTCGGCATCATATTCACGTATCTCTGGTGTAGACAGATAAGGCTGTAAGAAAGTATCGTTGTACCTGACGATGCTGCAGATCGCTGACGTCTACTCGGCATACGGACTGCAGTCCATCCCAAGCCGATCGACATCGGCGCCATTGAGCACGCCGAAAGTGCTGGTAACGTGGCGAGGACATGCCTACCAAGTCCATGGGCCTGTCGATCGGAATGTGCCCTGCATGCTGACTGCATAAAGCCGCGGTCCCTTTGTAGTCGGACCGGAGGCCACTCTTTGTTCGTCCGTGAGCCGATAACGTAAACCCGCAGACAGCGGTATAGCTGGACTTGAACCTTGCTGATGACTTGTAGGCTATCCTATGCCGTTGCCGTTCATGCGAGCGGTTCCGACTGACGATAAGGTCTACAGATGACGGCCTCAATTGGCGAAGGTACCAACCAGGACATCTCTGCTTGCCATAGACTGCAATGCCGTCTCATCCGCAGCATTTGCGTGGTAACGACAGAGCGATACCGTGGCGACAAAGTCGGCATGAATGCGGACACAATATATATGTCAACGAACGCATCCTAGGATTTGTAAGAGCACTCACATCAAACGACACCGACCGGACCTTGCGCAAGCCAACAACTGTTCAATTAGCTTCTCATTACTCGTCAGAACCTATATCAAATGAGTAAACCAATGCCACCACCAGACCGGCCTCAAGTCCTGGGCATCCACCACCTCAAATTTGCCGTCTCGAACCTCTCCCTCTCCCTAGCCTGGTAAGTCAGCTTAAAAAGGTGCTTGAACCAAACAACACACCTGCATCAACCATACTCCAGAACCAGTCTGACAATTACAGGTATGAACGCGTCCTCGGTGCCCACCGCATAAGCACCCTCGACCACTTCCAGCCCTCCGGCACCCGGTACGCCGTAATCTGCGAGATGCCCGACTGGGCAGGTGGACTCTTCCTCGAGCTGCGTGAGAACGCTGCCAAAGCGCTCGACGACCGCAGCTGGGATCCTATAACGCTTGCGGTGGCAGATCGGAGAGCGTTGCTGCTGTGGGTGCGGTGGTTGGATGTCTGCGGGACGCGGCATTCGCCTGTTTTGACGGGGCTGAGGGGGTGGTTGATTGTTTTTGAGGTGAGCATGTTTGAATGCTTCTTGTTTTGAGATATCCAATGCTGACTCAGTGTGAAGGATCCAGATGGGCGGAGGATCAGACTGTATAGTCGGGAAGATCACGGCGGGAAGGAACTGCCTTCGTATGACCGACAGTGGCTCGATGGGAACTGAGAGTTCTAGCCCAAGACATACTGATTTGAAGAAGCGTGCTGATTTGCAAAGTACCTCAGAACCTAGATCGTCCCAAAGAAGTGGTGCTAGCGTAGACCAATGTATAAAAGCTGATGTATACTTACAAGCTCTGTTTCGAGATGCTTTGCCCTACACTCTCCGTTCGGGTTACGCATTATCCACATTAGTGAACATAAAAAGCGGAGTGCAATTCGATTCACATCAGCGGTATCAGCAGATTCTGTCAGACGGACTCCGGCAAGCGGAGGAATGACTCCTCTGATCGCCGAAGCAATATTGTCTACTTTCTTCTAATCTTTTGCAACTCCTGACGAGAAGTCAAGACACGCCAAACCTGCGAGGCGATGTACCTCTGTTTCGTTAAGATATCAGACAGCACCACGCCTAAATTAGCCATAAGGACCACGTGTCCCATTGCACGACGACGATTTCTGAAAATGTTATGTACAAAAGAATCGTAAGATCTAACTCTATCCCCTCATGCTTGAACAGAAGTCCTTATCCACATCATCCCAGCGGACTAGCACTCAACCCCATATGTCTCCTGACACTAAGGTAAATCTCATACACCCTCAGCTTAACAGCAACCTTAGCATACGCCGTCAGTGCGGACCCGTACTTGAGCAAATTACCCGGCCACAGCACACTCCCCTTGATACTATCCAACTGTTCCTCGAAGACCGCGCGCGCGGCATATTGCGCAAGAATCATGAATGTTCGAATCGGACCTTGGCGCGTTTGCAAGTTTTCGTCCAAGCTTCGCGTCAGATCGTTGGTTTTCAAGATGAGGAGGATAACGCGGGGCACTTTGCCGAGCATCTGGACGAGCTGCTCGAGGAGGCCGTCGCCAAGGGCGTCGGAGATGGCTTGCTTCTCGGTGTCGTCGCGCTGCTTGGAGATGGAAGATGTGACGACGCGGTAGTCGCGACCGGTGATTGCGGAGGCGAACAGAGGGAATTCCTCATCGCTGACGCCGGCAACTTGGTAGGCATATTTGCGCATGGCTTTCTCGTCCACGTCAAGGACGGCGAGCCAGAGATGGGCGTAGGCTCTGCGGAGATCCATGGGAATGTCGCGGTAGAGGCCGTGGTCGTAGAGGACGACGTCAAAGTTCCTGGGTTTCCTCTTATCTGGGTTGTGTCGAATGGCGAGGTTGCCACCGTGAGGATCACAGTGCAGAGGAGCTCCGGCGCCGAAGATCATTTCGTTGAAGATGCGTGAGAGTGCGGCTGAGACTTCATCTCTGTCGATGCCATTCGAGTCCAAGAATTCCAGATCATCAAGTCGATGCCCCGCGACGCACTCCATGACAAGAATTCTCCGTTGAGCCCAATGGACCTCGGGAATGATCAAGGGCAGTTCCGGGATGTGTGAAAAGTACTCCTTGGCTCGTTTCGCGTTCTTGCCTTCCTCTCTGAAGTCCAGCTCCTTGGGCAACGAAACCTCCATCTCCTCACTCAGCCAAGTCATGTCGTACTCTGGGAACCAGTATTTCAAGGTGTCGAAAGAAAACCGTGTAAGTGCCAGGTCCAGCTTAGCCCATTCGTCCAACGACGGGTGTTGCACTTTGACCGCCACCCGTTCTCCAGTTTCCTTCAAAGTCGCCATGTGGACCTGCGCCAAACTCGCGGTACCGATGGGCCGACGATCGAATTCCTCGAAGTAGTCGTCAAGACTCTTGCCAGTGTCGCCCAAAACCATCTCCTGAATGCTCGAGTATCCAGACACCGGGCACTTGTCCTGCAGAGGGATGAAAGTGTCGCACCACTCAGCAGGAAGCAGATAGTTCAAAGACGATAAGTGTTGGCCGAGCTTGATGAAAATGCTACCGTTCTTCTCCATCGCGACGAGCGTTCGCTTCGCACAGCGCAGGTGACATGCCGATAGCAAGGACTGGTAGTTCGGATCTTCGTGTTTCTTCAACGTTTTGCGATAACTGCGTTCAATCGTCAGTACTTGCATCATCTTCTCGCGATCTCAAGCATAGGCACCTACTCATTCACGCAAAGCGCAAGCGTCACACCAACCCGCCCACTCCTCTCGCAAGCAGTATACACATGCCTCGCCTTCTCGCTGAACGCTAGCGCTCCAGCACCAGCAACGAACACCAACGTCGCAACGATCGCAACCTTCCTCCTCTCGCGCGGGTTCTTCATCTTCTCCCGCCACGCCCTCTTGCCAGCCTGCGAGTATGCATTCTGCGTAGTGTGCAGGCTAGCGCGTGCTTGCGCCTGGATTGTGTGTTTCTGCGTCTGGACACATGATCGGCATGTCCAGGGCACTGCTCTTTGGCGGAGGAGGGAGGTCGACGCAGAGAAGGCGCTCCGCGCTATTGTTGTGTTCATCTCATGGCAATTCTCAGTTGTTTAGCTGAGGAGCGTGTTTTGTGCGACAGGCACGAGTGAAGCGTGAGAGACGATAATTATCTACGATCTACATGGGGATGGGGCGAAGTGATGAGATCAGTTCGCGCTTTGACTTCGTCTAGCCTCACGTCAATGCGGGCCGACCTTCGCTTGCTGGGGTTTGCTTGTGGCGCGCGGGCATGTAGGCGGGGAACATTTGGGAAATCAATAAGGTATCCAATGTTTTGTTATTGAACTAAAGAATTGTTTGTGGTCGAAATGTGTCATTTTATGTACGCACCTTTGAAAAGCGTGCTGCATTAACAGCCCGATCGGCAGGATCATCTCTGCAAAAGCCGCAAAAGACAGCCTCGCCCCCCGGCCATAATGCTTTTTCCTTTCGCCTGAACGCCACGCTGATAATCAAGTCACTTCTCCTCCCGCTTCCCAATCATGCCATATGAAACTGTTATGGGTCGATCATAGTGATTCTCCGAGACGCAGTTCATGGCGCCTGGTTATCCTTGACGATCTTCCGCACCGCCTTCTCGTATGCAGCGCGGTCTTTCTTGAAAAGGTTGTACGCCTCAGCCTGTGCGGGTGATTCCGGGTTCACTTCGTCGAGCAGCATTTGGATGCCGAGGAGGATCTGTTTGATGGTGATTGCGGGCTTCCAGGCTTCCTCTTCGTTGAGAATCGACAGACAGACGGTGCCGGAAGGGTAGACGTTCGGATGGAAGAGAGGAGGGGTGAATTTGCCTATAGGAGAGTCAGTCAGGATGGCTCGACACACTCAGCTCTTTGCTAGGCTTGCGTACACTTCGGCGGCTTCGTAGGGTATTCTGCGACGATTATTAGTACTGTCGTTCACTCGGAGGTCTGCGCTGGTGGCCTTACCATCAGGGAACTGCACTTCGAGCTTGAGAAGAGCGCCCTCCCAGATAGTCTTGTCTCTTCCGGGGATCATGCACTCCCAGCGCTTGAGGTCAAGAGCGCCTTGCGAGTTCTTTGTAGGCTTTGCGACGAAGCCGAATGGGTGGTCTTTACGCCATGCTTTCCTGTTGCAATCGAATAAGCCAAATAGTCCATATTACTTATCCATATGCCGTCTCCTACCTCTCCTCCTGCAGTCTGCTCATACACAGCGACATGATGGCTGTGGTGATCGGCTTGCGACGATGGTTGTGGTGGTGTTGGTGAGAGCTGTGCGGGAACTTTCGCAATTTGTATTTTTTGTGTGAGCAAGGATTTCCTGTCAGGTGATTGCTGGATGTACAGTGAAATGAAGGACAGGCACAAAGGGCTGAAAGTGAGTGAGAGAGTGACAGGCGCCTTGTCTTTGGAGATGCGCTTTGAGGCTCGCGCGTGGCTCCGAAAGAGGCAAGTCTGGATGTCGATCGATCTTGCCTTGGAACCTCAGGTTAGTCAGCGTTTCCCGCGCCTCGGCATGTGATAGAGTGGGACAGCTTGACCACGGACTGACTGTGCGACAATTGACTTCTGTTCACTTCGAAAGCGAGAACTGATCTAGAAAACGCCTTACTGTTCCTCTTGATACCTGCTGAATCTCGAGTACTCAATCAACAATTCACCACACCTCCAATACCACCACCATGACCGACAAGCCCAAAGAGCAAGTCGAAACCGCTCCCGACCCTGATGAGGATGATCTCGACGACCTTGACGGTACTATCGCAGACCACCAGAACCCTCTCTAGCACAATCTAACACTCCTCAGACGTCCTCGATGAATTCAACGCCCAGCCCAAACCAGCACCTAAACCCGCAACAACACAATCCAAACCCGCCCCACCACAACATGGCCTCCCGAAAGACGACGAACTCGCCGCCCAACTCCAAGCCGGCATGGCAGACCTCATGGGCGAACTAGACTCCAACCCAGAAATGCAGAAAGAATTCGAGCGCATGATGGCCGAGCTCGTGCAGGCCGGGCAAGCACCCACAGACGCCGAAGCAATCGAACATATTGGCAAAGCGACTGAGGCAGTGAATCTTTCTGACGATCCACCTGCAGCTGCAGGTGCGAGCAAGAAGACTGCAGGTCAGCAGGAGAGCTTCCAAGATACCGTGCGCAAGACGATGGAGCGCATGCAGGCCTCAGGCGCATCCGCAGACGCCGCTGCTGCATCAGACGGGCCTTCGTCTGCAGAGGAGGACATGATGGCGCAGCTGATGAAGGAGCTGCAAGCCGGTGGCGGCGGCGGAGAGGAGGATTTCAACAAGATGCTGATGGGCATGATGTCGCAGCTGACCAACAAGGAGATTCTCTACGAGCCGATGAAGGAGTTGTACGACAAGTTCCCCGCGTGGTTGGAGGAGAACAGGGCGAAAACGGGTAAGGAGGATTTGGCCCGGTATGAGGAGCAGCATGCTATGGTTAAGCAGATTGTGGAGAGGTTTGAGAAGAAGGGATACTCGGATGATAATGAGGATGATCGCGAGTATATTGTGGAGAGAATGCAGAGGGTGAGTAGCGCAGCGCTGATGAGAGCAAGGAATTATGCTAACAAAATATCACAGATGCAAGCCGCAGGTTCGCCACCACCAGATCTCGTTGGAGACATGAATGCTGCGCAAGAAGCACTAGGCGAGCTTGAGGGTGGCTGCCCTACTCAATGATGGCAGGGATATAAAAGACCAAACATCTTGGCTAACTGACTGAGGGGAAGAGATGTGGAAGTGAAGTCGTTTTTACATTCTGGAGCCCATGATACCCAGGCGAAAAGGTAGAACTGTAGTCGAAGTTCTATTAACCATCCCGAAAACCCAAAGCGCGCTCGGTGCCCGTCCTGTGAGCTACCAACCTGAGCGTCCCCGATAATCCCAAACGCCGCGCTAAAGTACGTTGAAAGAAGATGTCTCTCAGGACTCCTTCAAGACATGTCCATCACATCGCCACTTGACGCGTCTTCTTGAGGCGCATTATTTCCCTCCGCCATGCCATGCGCTTCCGCGTTGATAAAGTCTGAAAATAGGGAGTCGTAGTCGTCATCATCACTCCCAAAGTGGTCTGACATCGGTTCGTTCCCTTGCCGGTCTTGACCCTGGCCCTGGTACTGTGTGGGCTGGTAATTTTGCTGTTGAGGCAAGTCGTTTCCTTCGCCTGGCAAGAAGCTCAGCAGAGCTTCTAGCTCTTCGTCTTCCATCTGTGCGATCTCGTCTGCTTCCTCTGGTGTCGCCTGCCATTGCGAGAATGACATCGAATTCTGCGTCGCGTTGCCGCTGAAAATCATATGACTGAGATCCACCTCGTCTTCCTCTTCAGGCGCGTCTGAAGGTAGTAATGGTGCTGAGCGCGCCTGTTCAGCTTCCCACTGCTTCTGTCTCTGTACAAAGTCCAAGCGCATGATCTGTTGCCGCATAGTCAGCACCTCTATTCTCACAAAACATCTCCATTGTTCAAGGAAGTATACTCACATCCTCCCCATGCCTCTCAAACCTCTTATCCTCCCTCCCCTCCCTAACCTTCTTCAAGAACATTCCTCTCCTCCTCTCTTTAAGCGCATCCTGACTAACAACAGGCGCCCTCTTTATCGCGCGCTTCGCGTACGGGACCGGAGAAGGGCTCTGCGGTTTACTTTGATCATCGCCCATGAAGATCGGACGCGCGCTGCCATTGCCGTGGATGTTGGCGCTGCGGGGCGAAAGTGGCGACGGAATCTTGGGCAGGAATTCGCGTTGGTGGTAGGATGATGATGTTTGTTGCTGCGCGTGGTAGAAGGGCGAGGCGAGCATTGCTCTTGTGGATCGAGAGTCTAGGTTCGGCGTTGAATGGTGGAGAGTTTGGGATGAAAGTTGGTGTGACTTTGATGGGTTTTTTGGAGAGAGGGTCTTTTTGCGACACTTCTCGAGGGCGACGCGAGGCAGGCGCGTTTCGCGATGAGCGAATGGCGGGGGTGGTCTGAGCGTCTATTAAGGTGTTCGCGGGGACGATGGCCTTATGTTGACGACAATGATACCAGATATCACTTGCGACTGCTCTGATTTATTTGTATGGCTGAAAAGGCAGAATTCTACACCGTCTAAGCTATATCATTTCACCTTCCATACACTCGTCGTTCAACAACGACATACCATGAACCAACTTACAGTCGAAAAAGCTCGCTACGAGAGCGTGGACCCACGCTTCTTGTGGAGCGCACTTGATCGAGCGCAATGATTCTTCTGGCAGCTTCACGCTTCTGTCTCTGAAAGCTTGGACGACCTCGTTGTCGCCTCTCCCTTATTGCCAAACGCACCGACTCGTGATACAATTCTCTATTCAGGGCGCGAAAGCCTTGGACATTGTCAATTTCACTGCGGCTGCGCATAGTCGGGGTGTCCATCACCTCCCCATAACACCAGCGCGGTGGCGGCATTAGGCCTTCACACGTTCGTGAGGCTAGGATGTGAATCACGTCATCGCGACCTTTGCGTAGAGCCTCGAGTAACGCGTCGTAGTAATGCCTTCCCTGCGCCACATCTGGATCAGCGCCATGGTTGAAGAGCGACCGGAGAACCCGTGTGTGACCTGCAGTAGATACCACATATCATACGGGCCGGTCCTCCACGGACGCGTTGGGGTTGGCATTCTTCTTGAGGCATGCTTCTACGACAGCCTCGTCACCTCTCCGACATGCCTGCAAAAATGTGGCCTGGATGGCGGACTCAAGCTCGGCATTGGCTTTCATCGGCATCCTGATGTTCTCAATAAGCACTAAAAGCATCGGAACTACATCTGGGTAGTCCCCGCACGCAGTGTACTTCA
>Ga0265797_10003986_pt1 | contig 22988 bp, 22 predicted proteins | sample P2T30metagenome_FD_192433 | JGI IMG/M metagenome (GOLD analysis project Ga0265797, IMG submission 192433) | Plant litter microbial communities from East Loma Ridge, Irvine, California - P2 T30 | ecosystem: Environmental > Terrestrial > Plant litter > Unclassified | place: USA: California... | reverse complement strand
ATGAGGTAGACCAGCAATGCAGCAAAAGCCAACACGGATTTCACCGCCAACGACACGGAGAACGCGTTGAGCTGCTGGGCGAAGCGGGAGATCACCCCCAGCAGGATCTCCACCAGGAACAGCAGCAGCAGCACCGGCGCGGCCATGCGGAGGGCGGCCGACAACACGATATCCACGAAGCCGTGGATGCTGGGAAGGTCCGGCAGGAAGTTTCCGCCCATCGGCAGGAGCACATAGCTTCCCTGCACCGCCGCCAGCAGCGGCACCATGCCGCCCGCCACCAGGAACACCACCGCGCTCATCATCTGCAGCAGGTTGGCCATTTCGGTGGCCTCCACGCCGGTGAGCGGGTCGAGCATCGCGCCGACGCCCGCGCCGCGCTGGGTATCGATCAACGAACCCAGGGCGTGGAACACGTGGTAAGGCAGGGCAAGCATCAGCCCGAGCACCGTGCCGGCCATGGCTTCACGCAGCACGGCCAGCCCCAGCGACAGCATGTCTGCCGGACGTTGCACCGATTCAGTCACCGGCCACAGGCCGATCAGCACCACCAGCGCCATGATCACCCGCACCATGCGCGAGGGCACAGCGCCGCTGGACAGGTAGGGCAACCAGGCAAAGCAGGCCAGCAGCCGCGCCAGGCCGAGCGTGGCCGGGACGGCATGTTCACCCAGCGCGTGGACCAGCCCGCTATCCAGCGAGGTCAGCATCATGCCGGTCAGACCCCCAACGCGCGGGCGAACACCAGGTTGCCGAAGTCGATCAGGGTGCGTGACATCCAACCCAGCAGGATCAGCAGGCTCAACACCACGGCCAGCATCTTCGCGCCGAATGGCAGGGTCTGCTCCTGCAGCTGGGTGACAGTCTGGAACAGGCCGATGAGCAGCCCGACCACGGTCGCCACGATCACCGGCCCGGCTGACAACAGCAGCACCAGCATCAGGGTCTTGTTACCGATGTTGATCAGTTCGTTCATGGCCGCCCGCCCCGTGCGCAGGCGGCACGCACATGCAGGCCGCTCATGCCGGCACGTCCATGTACTGCAGCACCAGGCCCTGCGACAACAGGCTCCAGCCGTCCAGCACCACGAACAGGATCAGTTTGATCGGCGCGGAGATGGTGACCGGGCTCATCATCATCATCCCCAGTGCCAGCAGCACGCTGGACACGATGAGATCGACCACGATGAATGGCAGATACAGATAGAAGCCCATCAGGAAAGCATCTTTCAGCTCGCTCAGGGCGTAGGCCGGCAGCAGCGCGAACAGCGAACGCTGTTCGGCGGCCAGATCGGCGGCCAGATCGGCGGCCGGAACGTCGGCGCCGTCGCTGACCTGCGCACGTTCGAAAAAGCGCAGCAGCTCAGGATCGGCGTGGCGAGCCAGGTAGGCGCGGTACTCACCCAGGCTGCCGTCCAGAAAATCCGCGGTCTGCTGTACCGTCGTCAAGGGCTGGTCCAACTCTTGATAGGCGGCCTGCACCGAATTGATGATCGGATGCATTACATAGAAGGCCAGGATCAACGACAGCGCGTTGATGACCATGTTGGACGGAACCTGCTGCAGGCCCAGCGCATTGCGGATCAGCGTGAATACCACGCTGAACTTGATGTAGCAGGTACCGACCGCAACCAGGAACGGCAGCAGCGCAGCAGCGGCGAGGATCCCGATCAACGACACATCGTTGTTGATGTGCATGATGCTCATGCCCGCCCCGGCACCTGCGCCAGCTGGACGCCGAGGCGATCACCCACCTGCACCAGCTGACCGATGGCGAGGCAGCGACCGTTGTGCACCAGTTCCACACGCTGGCTGGCCTGGTCCGGCAATGCCACCACGCTGCCTTCGTGCAGGTCGGCCAGCTCGCACAGGCTGATGTCGAGGCGGCACAACAACACGCCCAGCTCAAGTGGCAGGTCATCCAGGCCAGTCAGGTCAGGTGAGCGGTGATGATCGGCATGCAGGGCGGGAACCGCGCCCTCAGGGGCGGGACGGAAAGGCGAATGGACAGTAGTCACGGTGAGGAAATCCGGATGAAGGTGAAAGTCAAACAGCGGGCAGGCGCCACGCCACGCACGCAGCTCGGGTGCAGGAAGCAGCACGATGTCGCCACCCCGCAGGCGGCGCAGGCGGCGCGACGTCAGGGTGACCTCCCCCATCTGCAGCCGGATGGGAACTGCGAGGTCGGCCGGCCACGATGGGATATGTCGCACCATCGGCAGCGTGGCGGAGCGCGATTCGATCCAGACCTCACCTTCGGCGGCGGCCACCACGGGCAGCGGTGCATTCCCCGCCGACGTCCACACCATGGGCAGAGCGTCGGCGCGTTCGTATTCAAGTATGTCGTCGGCGAACTGCAGTGGACGGTCGACGGCGAGAAGGCTGGCCAGCACCACCGGATCCATCGCAGACCAATCCAGACCATTGAGACCGGGCAGGTGCACGGCTGCCCAGGCGTTGGCGTCCACCCGGCAGACCATCCCGCCGTCGTGGCAGCCCAGCTCGAATCGCAGACAGGGCCCTGCCGGTGGCTTCCGGCTGGGCGCATCCACGCCGGCATGGCGCAGCGCCCGCACCAGCGACTGCATGCGCAGCTGCTGGGGATCGATGTCGCGCAGCAGGGTCAGGCGCGCGTTCATTCGTCATCTTCCGGTACGTGGCGGGAGCTGCGGCGCCCCGGCGTGTCATCGTCTGCGCTGTCGGCTGCCAGAACCTGCAGCGAGCCGAAGTCCGGCCGGCCCTCGGCATCCAGCGCGCTGCCCACCGCCCGTTGGGCGGACTCGGTGCTGCCGCGCAGGGTGATCGATGGCAGCGTCTGGCCCGACAGAACAGACGGCATCCAACTGGCGGTCACCTGGTGGCCCGGCCCCCAACTACGGAACGGCACACTGACCGTGCTCGGCCGCGCTGCTGACCCAGCCACCGCGTGAGCGCCCTGGCTGAGGTGGGCGCCGATCAAGGCAGTGCCGGTGTCGCGCGGCCCCGCTGCTGGCCCCTCCGCCCGCAGCGGCGTGCGACCCCGGGCGTCCACCTGCCTGCCTGCCGGCTGCAACGGCGGGGGGGCTGCTTCGCCCGCGCGGCGAGCCCGAGGATGCGCCGCAGGCCATGCCGGTGGAGCATCGACGTTGTGCTCCGTTGCTAGCCCGGCGTACGGCGCCCGGGCCGACGGGCCCCCGGCATCACCCTCCCCTTCCGGGATATGCGCTGGCGCTTCGCGCACGAAGCCGGCCATCCTGCTTGATGCGGCGGTGATGGCTGCAGTCTGCGTTTCCGCGGCGTTGGCTGCGGCATCGGCTGTCAGCGAAAGCGAGCCCCGGCTGCCAGGTGCGGACCTGCTTGGGTTGATGGGCAGCAATTGTGGTTGGGGCTGTGCAGCCGATGCCCTCGTGGTCACGCCCGGCACCGGCGGTGATCCCATCCGGGCGGCGCGTCGCAGCGGTGGCGAGGCCGTATGCCCAGCCTCTGCCTGCGTTGTGTGGAGGCGCCCAGCGACGGTGTCGACCGACGTCTGTCCCTGCGCCGCACCTGCCGGGTGACGGGCCAGGCGCAGACTCGTCGGTGCTGCGGGCAACCTATCGGCAACGGCGAGCGGGTTGCCGTCCAGCGTGGTGGGCAACCCATCGTCCTGATCGTGCATCTGATCCGTGCTGTCTTCCCTGCGTTCCGGATCATCGGGGAGTCCACGGGGTGGCGCAGCAGATCCGTGTTGGGCGCGGCGTACCAGCGGAATCACCGATGCATCCGCGATGGGGAGATCAGGGGAGCGCGCGGGATTCAGCGCGGGGAGCGGCGACGACATGCGATTTCATCCAACTGTTGGGTGTGGCGGCGACTCTCGAGCAGGCGGCGTTCTTCACGATTACGGCTGCGATGCCAGTGTTCGAGCTTCTTCTGTTTGCGGTACTGCAGTGCGGCGCGTTGGCGTTGTCCGGCCTCTTCGGCTTCGCAGCGGATCGCGTCGGCTTCCAGGTCATTGGCGGCGTAGCCGGTCTCCAGCGCATGCGCGCGTGCCACCGCAAGGATGCGCAGACGGTCGAACAGCAGGCTGCGGCTGAGGCCGGCTTCGGGTTGCAGGATGGCGCGCTCCAGGGCAAGTTCGGCCGATGCGCGCAACGCTGCAGCTTCCTCGCGGTGGGCGGCTGCGGCCCGCTGCTGCGACTGCGCCGAAAGCAGCGACAGCTGGCGCTGCGCCTGTTTCAGCCTGACCAGCTGCGGACCACGCCTGTCAGCGGGAGAGTGCATGCAGCGCCTCCAGCGTCTGTGGCAGCTCACTGCGTTCGTTCTGTGCCTGGCACAGGAACGCCATCAACGCAGCTTCCTTCGCAACCGCCTTGTCGTACACCGCGCTTGCTCCAGGGCTGTACTCGCCGAGATCGCGCATCAGCTGCAGGTCCTCCAGCGTGCCCAGCAAGCCGCGCACGTGGGCCGCCGACTGCTGCTGGGCCGGGTCTGCCAGGGTGGCGAACAGGCGGCTTCCGCTGCGCAGCACATCCAGCGCGGGCAGGTGTCCCCGGCCGGCCAGCCGGCTGCTGAGGTAAAGATGCCCATCCAGCAGCGACTTCACTTCCTCGCCGATCGGGTCGGCATCCTGCTCGTCTTCCAGCAACACCGTATAGAAGGCGGTGATGCTGCCTGTATCGGTCCGTCCACTGCGTTCGAGCAGGCGCGGCAATGCTTCGAAAACAGATGCCGGGAACCCACGGCGTGCCGGTGGCTCACCGGCGCCCAGGGCGAGCTCCCGCAGCGCACGGGCATAGCGCGTCACCGAATCCATCACCAGCAGTACCCGCTGGCCCTGGTCGCGGAAGTGCTCGGCGATGCTGGTGGCGATCAGCGCCGCCTGGCTGCGTAGTGCCGGCGCGGTATCCGAGGTCGCCTGCACGATCACCGTGCGTCCCGCGTGGGCGGAATGCCGCAGGCGCTCCACCAGTGTCGCCACTTCCCGGCCCCGCTCGCCGACCAGCGCAATCACGCTGATATCGATATCGGCATTGTCCAGCAGCATTTCGGCCAGCGTGGTCTTGCCCGCGCCAGCGCCGGCGAAGATGCCGACGCGCTGCCCTTCACCGCAGGTCAGCAGGCTGTCCACCGCACGGATGCCGGTACACAGCGGGGTTTCGATCGCGCGGCGCTGGCGGTAATCCACGCCGCGCCCGTCAATCCGGCGCGCTACCGCGTGCGAATCCGAAGCTGGCGCAAGCCGATCCACTTCATTGCCCTGGCCATCCAGCACGCTTCCCAGCAGCCGGTCTGAAACACTGATCGTCGGGCCGCGACCGGTCGGCAGGACCAGGCACTGTGATGAAAGGCCGGTGCTGTCACGCAGCAGGCCGATCGAGGCGGTGCCGTGCTCCATCGCAACCACCGTCCCGTAGCCTGCCGATGCATCGTCGTGCACCGCGGCCTGCAACCGGCACACATCGCCGATGGCCACCTGTGGCAATGGCGCCCGCAGCATCGACCCGATGATCGCGGCAGGATGGGCAGCCGGCTGCCAGAGGGAACGGGGCCACATCATCGGATCGCCTGCATCCGTGCCAGGCATTGATGGAAATCCTGCAACGCTTCTGCCAGCAGTGCCGGCTCCTGCACATAGTCGGGGTGCAGCATGCCGCCGACACGTCCATCCTCGCGGACTATCATGGCACCGGCGTCCCAATGATCTACGGGGCGGGTTACCTCGGCCAGCAACGGCTCGGCCAGCACGCTGCGTGCCTGCTCACCAATTTCGTCGATCCTTCCCCACAGCCACACCTGTTCGCCGGCACGCGGATCGAGATAGATATCGCCCACGTCATCGAAGGACATCACGATGGTCGAGTGGTCATCGAACTCGTAATCGCTGGAGTTGGCGCCAAGCTGATCCAGCGCCAGGCAGAGCGTTTCTTTGAGGGTCATAGTGATCTCACGACATCAAGGGATACGGCGTCGGAAATTTCCGAGAAGGAAAGAACCGAAAGACTGGGAAGCCGGGTCTCGATGAAGCGCTTCACGAAACGCCGCACGTCGGGCGCAACCAGCAGCACGGCTTCCGGCCGGCTGGCCAGCAGCGGTTCGAAGACGAGCACGATACGGTCGAGCAGCTGTTCGGACTGGGCAGGGTCAAGGTTGAGGAAGGCCGCCCCCTGGCTCTGGCGGATGCCTGAACGCACCAGCTGTTCGGTGTCCGGGGCCAGCAGGACGGCCGCGATGCGATCGTCGCGGGCGTGCTGGGACGAGATGTAGCGCGCCAGCCCACCGCGTACGTGTTCCACCAGCAGGACCACGTCCTTCTCCCGCTGGCCCCATTGCGCCAGGGTTTCCAGGATGAGCTTCATGTTGCGGATCGACACGCCTTCGCGCTGCAGCCGCTGCAGCACTTCAGACACGCGTTGCACCGGGATATGCCGATGCACCTCCTTCAGCAGTTCGGGGAATCGCTTTTCGGTGTCGTCCAGCAGGTGCTTGGTTTCCTGGATGCCGAACAGCTCACCGATGTTGCGCATCAGCGCGTCCTGCACCAGCTGCTGCAGTTCCTGCTGGTCACTCCGGGTGGCCATGCCCATGGCGCGCAGCTGGTCCTGCATGTCCGCCGGCATCCAGCGCCGCGCAGGCGCGCCATGAGGACCAGGAAGCTGCAGGCCGCTGTCCAGCACCGCCAGCTCATCCTCATCGCCGAGTACACGGACGTGGTCGAGCACGATATCGCTGCTGCCTGCGGCGATTTCATTGATCATCACCACCACCCGGTGCGCACCGGCCTCGTGCTCTCGCATCAGCATGTAGGGCAGCTGCATGCCGACGCGCAGATGCAGGTCCTCGCGTAGCTGGCTCTCCAGTCCGGCGCTGTGCCACTTGGCGTAGTGTGCCGGCGGCAGCAGCAGCAGCAGCGGAACCGTCTCGTTGACCTGCCTGCCTTCGCTGCCCAACAGTCCCTGCGCACCGGGCTTGTGGGGCTGGCCGTCATGGCCGAGGGCGCGTCCGGCGCCTTCGCCCGCGTTCCGTGCATCTGCGTTCTCCGACCGCACCCGCCGTGCGGCAAGCGCGAACAGTGCAACGGCCAGAAGCAGGAAGATCGGCATCGGGAAGCCGGGCAGGAAACCCAGCAGCAACAGCAGCGTGCCCGCGATGAACAGAACCTTCTGGCTGCTGAAAAGCTCCTTGATGATGCTCGACCCGAGGTTGCCTTCCTCACCGCCGACACGCGTCACCACGAAGCCGGCGCTGATGCAGATGAGCAGCGCGGGAATCTGGGCCACCAGGCCATCACCGATGGTAAGCAGGGTGAACACCTGCAGCGCCTGCTGGAATCCCATGCCATGCTGCAGCATGCCGACCGCGATGCCACCGAACAGGTTCACGAACACGATCACGATGCCGGCGATGGCATCACCCTTGACGAACTTCATCGCACCGTCGTACGAACCATACAGCTGGCTCTCCTTCTCCACTTCGCGGCGGCGCAGCTTGGCGCCGGCAGCGTCGATGGACTCGGCACGCAGGTCGGCATCGATACCCATCTGCTTGCCTGGCATGCCATCCAGCGAGAAGCGCGCCACCACCTCGCCGATACGCTCGGAGCCCTTGGTGATGACGATGAACTGCACGATGGTGACGATGGCGAAGATGACGAAGCCGACCACCAGGTTGTCGGCGACGACAAACTCGCCGAATGCCGACACGATGTGCCCTGCATCGGCATCCACCAGGATCAACCGGCTGGTGCTGACCGACAGCGCGAGCCGCATCAGGGTGGTGAACAGCAGCACGGACGGGAAGGTGGAGAAGTTGAGAATGCGTTCGACGTAGAACGAGCTGAGGAAGATCACGATGGCGATCATCAGGTTGACGCCGATCAGCAGATCCACCAGGAACGTTGGCAGCGGCACGATGAGCATGCCGATGATCACCGCCATCAGCACGACCAGGGCCAGTTCGGGCCGCAGCAGGGTGCGTGCCACCTGGCCCAGGCCGGTGGCGGGCACGTTCATCGTGGCCATCAGACGGCCACCCAGTGGCTTGCGCCCGCCTGCAGCTGTTCCTGCGTCATTGCGGCACCGAGCAGCGCTTCCACTTCATCCACCGCCTGCACGTGCTGCTCTGGTCCCTGCCATAGGCTGTGCGGAACGGCCTTCAGGAATCGTCGCAGGTTCTGCGCGAAACGGGCCTTTTCTTCGGCTGCCAGGACGAAGGCGAGCTGGGCGAACACCGAATCGAACAGCCGCTGCAGCCCGCCCCCCATGCGTATCATCGCGAACAGGGCCGACAGCAACGCGGGCTGGGTGACGCCGATACGCGACATCATCGAGGCATCCCAACAGCAGGCCAGCAGCAGGTGATCGGCCGAGCGCAGCGTGGTGAGCTGGCGCACCCGCTGCAGCAGCGGCCCGAACTCGATGCGGTTGCAGAATGGATCCAGCGCGTACATATCCGCAGCCATCGCATGTTCGATGAAGTCCACGACACGGCTGCGGCGCTCGAAGCCATACAGCGCGATCCACTCTTCATAGGTTTCCAGGGGTTCCCCGCCGCCGAGGAAATCGCGGTAGCTCTGCCTCAGCTGGGCCGGGGTCGCGGCGAGCAACCGGGCGTGCACGCGCGCCTTCAGCGCGATTTTGAGCCCGGCGCGTACCAAGCGGCCTTGCCCGTCCCTGCCACCAAGCAGCTCCTGTTCCAGTTGCTCGAGGATCTCCGCGGCCTCTTGCAGCTCTCCGCTGGAACGCAGCGCGCGCAGCACCGCCACGGCATCGCTCGGGTCCGGGAACAATGCAGCCAGCAGGCCGCGCAATGTCGCGCTGTCGATCGAGGCCAGCTGGCCGATCTGCAGACGCAGCGCGGCCAGCTTATCGGGACCCTTCGGGTCCAGGACATGGTCCAGCCACGCATGCGCGTTGACCTGCGTCTCCTCCGCATGGCGCGTCCGGTTGCGGCCCATCATGGACAGCAGCCCGGCGAGATCGTCACTCATGGCCACCATCTGGTGTAGCGTACCGGCCTGCTGCGTACTGGTGCGGCGCATTGCGGCCGTGGAGGAAGCGGGCTCCTCCTCCGCCATCGCCAGGGCGACAGACGGCTCACGGTGCCGCGGCAGCATGGCCAGAGGTCGTGTGGCGCTGGCATCAATGTGTGCCATTCACTGCCTCCCGTACGCTCTGGCGGACATGGTCCAAGTGCTCGGGCAGTGTCTGTTGCAGGTCCTCGATCGTGTCCAGGCCGGTGCCGGGCAGCAGATCCGCAGGTGCACGCACGCGAGGCTGGATCAGGAAGATCCGCACCAGCTCCTGCTGGCGCGCACTGCGATGGCGGAACGCGTGTCCCAGCCATGGAATGCGCCCCAGGCCGGGTATGGCGGTGCGGTCGCGCGCCTGCTCGTGGCGGGTATATCCCCCCACCAGCAGGCTCAGCCTGTGCGGCACGCGGGCGACGGTATCGAGGGTGGTGCGGTTGATCACCGGCAATCCTTCGACCTCGGCACCACTGGAGGTCCCGTCTTCGATCTTCAGCTGCATTTCCACTTCGTTTTCGGATGAAACGCGCGGCAGCACGCTGATCATCGTGCCGTAGGTCACCGATTCCAGCGACGCGGTCCGCTCGGCCTGCAATCGCGCATAGAAGGTGCTGTTGCTGTCGAAATGCGCAAGCACGTTTTCCTGCGTCAGCAGTACCGGGCGTGACACCACGCTTGCATGCCCGCGCTCGGAAAGTGCGGTGACCGAAGCAAGAAAGCGCTCACCATCGAGTGTGGACGTGGCGCCGTTGAACCCCAACCCGAGGCGGCCGGCAACGCCAACCTGGCCGCTCCACTTCACCCCGAGTGCATCCAGCTCGTTCTTCTGTACGTCGATGATCCACAGCGACAGCTCGACCTGTTTGCGCGGCAGATCGAGCTCGGCCACCAGCTGCTTCACTTTCTGGATGCCGGACAGCGTGCCGCGCACGATCAGGCTGTTGGTTTCCGGGTAGGCCACCACGATGGTGGGCGCCTGTCTGTCCGCAGAGGGGCGTACGGGGGGGCCGTCCTCCCTGCGTTGCAGCGGCCTGCCCTGCCGCGCCGCCACCGCGCTTTCCGCGCTGGGATCCTCGGCCGCTTCCACGGCGTCCGGCCGACGCACGATGATGCCACTGACACCTGAATCCGCCAGTACGTTCGCCAGCGTCTCAGCCATGCCGGGCAGCGTGGTTTCCCAGCTGCGCATGCCGTAGCGTCGGCCCTGGGCAAAACTGTTGCGCAGCGGTATGACCTCCACGTGTTCGGCACGCGCGTCGGCGCCGCGGTAAAGCTCATCCAGGTAGCGGGCCGCGCTGAGCACGATGTCGACATAGACGGGCGATCCGGACACATAGAACGTGCCGTCGCTGCTGGCGCCACGCAGCGCATGGCGCGGGTCGGCAAGGCGTGTACGGCGCAGGAAATCTTCCAGCACCGCAACCGAGGCGTGCTGCATCCGGCCGATGGCGTTGCGGGTTTCACTGGCGTCATGCACATACAGGGTCTGCCCATCGCTGTACCAGACCAGGCCGACGTCGCGGGCGACCTGGTCGAGCACCGCCTGCGGTTCACGCAGCGAGAAGCTGCCCTGGACACGCTTTTTCTGCGCTCTGGTGCTGACGATGACCGGCAGCTTCATCTGTGCGGCCACTGACTGCAGCAGCAGGGATACGCCGTCGCCACGGGATACGAAGGTGGCGTCGGCGGACAGTTCGCCGCGATGGCGGATCGCGGTGTTTTCAAGCGGCACGTCGTCGCCGCCTGTCTGTTGGGCAAGCAACGGCGCGGGGACGGTGCCGGCCAGCAGCACGGCGAACAGACAGACGGTGTAGCGCACGATTTTCACAATGAATGGACTGATTGATAGATGGAACTGGGCGACCTGCCGAGCAGCGATTTGATTTCACTGCAGAAGTGCGAAGGCGAGGAAAAGCCGAAATCCGACGACAGCCGGGTGAAGGTGGCTCCGGTATCGGCATAGCGATGCAGCACCCGACCTGCGCGCAGCAGGCGCAACTGTTCCTTCAGCGAGCGGCCGAAGGCGCGCCGGCCGATGCGGCGGAACTGGGCGACGGACAGGCCGTAGCGATCAGCAAGCTTCTGGACGCCCTGGTCCGGACTTTCCAGCACGAACCGAACCAGCTGGTAGACCTCGCGCCGGGCCCAGCGCGCGGCCACGGCCTGGAAGGCCGGTGTGTCATCCAGCAGTTCGTTCATCAGCCAGTTCTGCGGTGCGCTCGGGTGCTCGAGCGCGCCTGTGGCAGGCAGCAGCGCCGCCGTGCGGCGATCGCCTTCCACGCTGCGCTGCAGGCCTTTGGCGTGATCGTGGAACGCAAGCAGGCGCGGCACGCTGTCCGGCACCGCCAGCACCCGGACATGGCGCCCCAGCAGTTTCAGCTGGCGCTCACCGCTTGCCAGCAGGCGGACGCCACCGGGCTCGATCGTGAAGCGGGAGTTGCCGTCGTAGTCGCGTGCCGCGCCGAGGTCGACGTCCGCCACGTGGTGGTCGGCGACCAGCAACACCGATTCCGCGCGGGGTATCACGCACGACAGGGTGGTCGGATGCGCCGTCGGCGTCTGGGGAAGAGGGATGTACGACATGACGCACATGGTGTTGCGTCATGCCGCACAGGGCTATGAGCCGAGTTGCGCTTTTGCCTGCGGGTCGATCAGCGGGGCGGCAGGCGCCGGCCCCGGGTTCTGCAGCGGTTACAGCTGGGCCAGCGAGGCCACTGCGTCGAAGCGGTCGGACAGCCGCTTCAGCAGCGCAAGACGATTCGCGCGCACGGCCGGATCCTCGTCGTTGACCATCACCTGGTCGAAGAACGCGTCCACCTGCGGCCGCAGGCGCGCCAGCCGTTCCAGCACGCTGACGTAGTCCTTCTTCTGCAGGCTGGCACCGGTATCGTCGATGGCCGCGGCAACCGCTTCGGCGAGCGCGCGCTCGGCCTCTTCGCGCAGCAGCGACGGGTCGATCTGGCCCGGGATGTCGATGTCGGCCTTGCGCAGGATGTTGCCGATGCGCTTGTTCGCCGCCGCCAGTGCCGGCGCTTCCGGCAAGGCTGCAAACGTACCGATTGCGTCAATACGTCGGTCGAAGTCATACAGCGACGCGGGCTTCAGTTCGGCCACCGCGTTGAACTGCGACGCCGGAACGCCCTTGTCGGCGTAATAGCCGCGCAGGCGTTCGATGATGAAGTCGTACAGTTCGGCCACGTCGGCCTGCACGTTGCGCGGTGCGAGCGCCGTGTTGGCCTGCGCCAGCAGAGCGCCCAGATCCAGTTCGAAGCCGCTTTCGATGACCGTGCGCGCCAGGCCCAGCGCGTTGCGGCGCAGCGCGAAGGGATCCTTGTTGCCGGTCGGCTTGAGGCCTGCGGCAAAGCCACCGGCGAGGGTGTCCAGGCGCTCGGCGATCGCCAGCACCTTGCCCAGCGGCGACAGCGCGATGTCGTCACCGCCAAAACGCGGCTGGTAGGACTCGTCGATGGCCAGCGCGACCTCCGGCGACTCGCCCCCGGTCAGCGCGTAATGGCGGCCGGCGATACCCTGCAGTTCGGGGAATTCATTGACCATGCGGGACTGCAGGTCGTTCTTGGCCAGCTGCGCGGCACGCCGCGCCAGCACGGGGTCGGCACCGACCTGCGGGGCGATGGCATCGGCCAGCGCGACCCCGCGTGCGACCTTGTCGGCCACGCTGCCCAGCTTGGCCTGGTAGGTCACGGTCTTCAGGCCATCGCCCATCGACTCCAGCCCCTGCTTGAGATCTTCGTCGAAGAAGAACTTGGCATCGGCGAAGCGCGGACGGATCACCCGCTCGTAGCCCTTGGCGACTTCCGCCACATCCCTGGATTCGATGTTGGCGATGCCGATGAACTTCTCGGTCAGCCTGCCGCCCTCATCCAGCACCGGGAAGAATTTCTGGTTGATCTCCATCGTCTCGATCAGCGCTTCCTGCGGCACCGCCAGGAACGCGCGTTCGAAGCTGCACAGCACCGCCGACGGCCATTCGACCAGGTTGACCACCTGCCCCAGATTGTCTTCGGTGATGCGTGCACTGCCGCCCGCTTCCGCAGCGGCGGCCTGCACCTGCGCGGCGATGCGTTCGCGGCGTTCCTGCGGATCGACCAGCACGAAGGCCGAACGCAGCGATTCGACGTAATCCTGCGGTTGGGTCAGCCACACGGTCTTGTCATGGTGGAAGCGATGGCCGCGGGTCATGCGGTCGGCCTTCAGGCCGAACAGTTCGGCATCGACGATGTCCGGGCCGTGCAGCAGCACCAGCCAATGCACCGGTCGCGCGAAGCCCCATGCATGGTCACCCCAGCGCATCGGCTTGGGGATCGGCATCGCCGCGATCGCCTCGCGCAGTACCTCCGGCAACAGGTCGGCGGTGCGCGCCCCCGGCTTCACGGCGCGGTGCACGAAGCGCTCGCCCTTGGCATCGCGAGTCTTCTCCAGCGCGCTCCAGTCGATCCCGGCCTTGGCCGCGAAGCCCTGCAGCGCCTTGGTCGGCTGGCCGTCGGCATCCAGTGCGATGTTCAGGTACGGGCCCAGCACTTCGCTGTGCTGTTCGGGCTGTTCGGTGCCCACGCCCGGCAGCAGCACAGCGAGGCGGCGTGGCGTGGAGAGCGGGCGCGCATCGTCCAGGTCCAGTTCGACGCCGCGCTTGCGCAGGCCCTCGACGATGCCGTCGAAGAACGCCTGGGACAGGCCCGGCAGCGCCTTGACCGGCAGCTCTTCGGTGCCCAGTTCGATCAGCAGGGGAGACAGGTGGCTCATCGGTTCAATCCAGTTGGGGGCGCAGCGCGCGCACGCGGCCGGCGCCCGGTGGTTCGGGAAGGTGCGGGACTCAGGCCTGCGTTCTGGCGCCGGGGAAGCCCAGCTTCTCGCGCTGTTCGTAGTACGCCTGGGCCACGCCCTGGGCCAGCGCGCGCACGCGCAGGATGTAACGCTGGCGCTCGGTCACGCTGATCGCACGGCGCGCATCGAGCAGGTTGAAGGCATGGCTGGCCTTGGTCACCTGCTCGTACGCCGGCAGCGGCAGGCCCAGTTCGACCAGCTTCTTCGCTTCGCGTTCGCAGGCGTCGAAACGGTGGAACATTTCCTCCACGTCGGCGTGTTCGAAGTTGTAGGTGCTCTGCTCCACTTCGTTCTGGTGGTAGACATCGCCATAGGTCACCGGAGTGCCGTCCGGGCCATAGGTCCACACCAGGTCGTAGACGTTGTCGCAGTTCTGCAGGTACATGCACAGGCGTTCGAGGCCGTAGGTGATCTCGCCCAGCACCGGCCGGCACTCCAGGCCACCGGCCTGCTGGAAGTAGGTGAACTGGGTCACTTCCATGCCGTTGAGCCAGACTTCCCAGCCCAGGCCCCACGCGCCCAGGGTCGGCGATTCCCAGTTGTCTTCGACAAAACGCAGGTCATGCACCAGCGGATCGATGCCCAGCGCCTTCAGCGAATCCAGGTACAGCTGCTGGATGTTGTCCGGCGCCGGCTTCATCGCTACCTGGTACTGGTAGTAGCGCTGCAGGCGGTTCGGGTTCTCGCCATAGCGGCCATCGGTGGGGCGCCGCGAAGGCTGCACGTAGGCGGCATTCCAGGTCTCCGGGCCGATCGCGCGCAGGAAGGTCGCCGGGTGGAACGTGCCGGCGCCCACTTCCAGGTCGAGCGGCTGGATCAGCACGCAGCCCTGCTGCGCCCAGAACTGGTTCAGGGTCTGGATCAGGCCCTGGAAGGTGATCGGAACGGTCGGGGTCGCGGACATGCGGTCGTTTCTTGGCCGGGCAGAGGGGTGCGCTAGTATAACGAGCGACCACCGCCGGGCGCTGGACGTGATCCAGACCACGCTGCGGCGGCGTTCAACGCACCACGTGGCAACCAAGGAAACAGGACGATGGAGCAGCACCCGATGGCGTCGTCCCCGCATCCAGCAGCGATCCTGCCGCCCGGCCGGCTGCTGTTCGAACAGGTCGCCACCGCGCTGGTGGCCGACGGGCTGGTCGCCGACAGCGACCTGGAGCGTGTGCGGTTTTCTGCCCAGGGCGCGAAGAACGCCAGCGAAGTGCATCCGCTGGTGCTGCTGGCCAACCTGAAACTGGCCGCCAGCGGCGGCGGCGAGCTGGGGCTGGAGCGGCTCACCGACTGGCTGGCCAAGCGCACCGGCACCCGCTACCTGCGCATCGACCCGACCCGGGTGGACGTGGCCAGCGTGACCGCGCTGGTGTCCCACGCCTATGCGCGCCGGCATCGTTTCCTGCCCCTGGCGGTGGACAGCGAACGGGTGCTGGTGGCTACCAGCGAGCCGCTGGCGCAGGAGTGGCGGCGCGACCTGCAGCACCTGACCCGCCGCCCCATCGAACTGGCCCTGGTCAACCCGCTGGACCTGCACCGCTACACCATGGAGTTCTACGGGGTTACCCGTTCGGTGCGTGGCGCCCGCGGCGATGCCCGTTCGGAAACCAGCAGTACCCTGCCCAGCTTCGAGCAGCTGGTGGAGCTGGGCCGCGCCGGCGACGTCAATGCCGACGACCAGCACATCGTGCACATCGTCGACTGGCTGCTGCAGTACGCCTACGAGCAGCGTGCCTCGGACATCCACCTGGAGCCGCGGCGCGACATGGGCCGCATGCGTTTCCGCATCGATGGCGTACTGCACAAGGTGTTCGAAGTGCCGCCGGCGGTGATGACCGCCGTGGTCAGCCGGATCAAGGTGCTCGGCCGGATGGACCTGGGCGAACGCCGGCGCCCGCAGGACGGCCGGATCAAGACCCGCTCGCCGGGGGGCCGCGAAGTGGAAATGCGTATTTCCACCATGCCCACCGCGTTCGGCGAGAAGTGCGTGATGCGCATCTTCGACCCCGACGCGGCGTTCAAGAGCATCGACCAGCTGGGCTTCAGCGCGCAGGAAGCGGCCGGCTGGACCACGCTGGTCGAACAGCCGCACGGCATCGTGCTGGTCACCGGGCCAACCGGTTCGGGCAAGACCACCACGCTGTATTCCACGCTGAAACGGCTGGCCACGCCGGATGTGAATGTGTGCACGGTGGAAGACCCGATCGAAATGATCGCGCCGGAATTCAACCAGATGCAGGTGCAGACCAACATCGACCTGGATTTCGCCAGCGGCGTGCGCACCCTGCTGCGGCAGGATCCGGACATCATCATGATCGGTGAAATCCGCGACCTGGAAACCGCGCAGATGGCGGTGCAGGCTTCGCTGACCGGCCATCTGGTGTTGTCCACCCTGCACACCAACGATGCGCCCTCGGCGATCACCCGCCTGCTCGACCTCGGCGTGCCGCATTACCTGTTGGCCTCCACCCTGAACGGCATCCTGGCCCAGCGCCTGGTGCGCACCCTGTGCACGCACTGCAAGGTGCCGCACGTGCTGGAAGCGGCCGACTGGGCGGTGCTGGCTGATGGCCAGATGGCATATCCAGATGCCGCCACGCCGTACCGGCCGGTCGGCTGCCTGGAGTGCCGGCGCACCGGATTCATGGGGCGGATAGGGCTGTATGAGCTGCTGCCATTGGGCTCGCGGCTGCGCGGGCGGATCCGCGCAGACATGGATCTGGGCGCGTTTTCGCGTGAAGCACGCGGTGCAGGACTGCGCACCCTGCGCCAGGCAGGGCTTGAAAAGGTGGCCCTTGGGCTGACTACAATCGAGGAAGTCCTGTCAGTCGTGCCGCCTGCCGATGAACCGCCTTCCCTTCCTGATCGTTGAAACCGGCCGACCGCTCGCCTCGTTGCGGCGCTACGGCCGTTTTCCGCACTGGATCCGGGTCGCGGCGGGGCTGGAAGAACAGGAAACCGTGGTGGTCGATGCCGAACACGGCGACCCCCTGCCGGACGTGCGAGGTTATGCGGGCGTGCTGGTGACCGGCTCGGCCGCCTATGTCACCGACCGGGCCGACTGGAGCGAACGCAGCGCGGCCTGGCTGCGCGAGGCGGTGCACGGCGGCAGCCCGGTGTTCGGCATCTGCTACGGCCACCAGCTGCTGGCGCACGCGCTGGGGGGGCAGGTGGATTACAACCCTGCCGGCCGCGAATCGGGCACCATCGAGTTGTCGCTGGATCCCGCTGCCCATCAAGACCCACTGTTCAGCGGTTTGCCATCGCGTTTCCCGGCCCACGCCACGCACATGCAGACGGTGCTGCGCGCACCGGAAGGTGCCTCGGTGCTGGCCCGTTCCACGCTGGATGGCTGCCATGCCTTCCGCTGGGGTGACCGCGCCTGGGGGGTGCAGTTCCATCCGGAATTCGCCACCCACCACATGCGCGGCTACGTGCGCGCGCGTGCCCAGTGCATCCGCCAGCACGGCGGCTGCGCACGCAGCATCGAGCGTGCCATCACCGCCGCCCCGCTGGCGCGGCAACTGCTGCGCCGTTTCGTGCGCCAGGCCCGCCACGCTTCAGGTCACGGCGCCGTAAAACAGGGATAATCACCGGATGCAGGGCACGCGCCCTGCCCCTCCCCTGTTCTTCGGATTGGTATGAGCGAGATGCGCAAGCTACCGGCTTCGGCTGGTGCGGAATGGCTGGTGTCCGGGTTCACCCTGCTGCGCAAGGCGCCGCTGGGCCTGGGCATCCTTGGCATGATCTGGGCGTTGGCCGCGCTGCTGGTGACGGCATTGGCGACGATGGTGCCCGTGCTCGCGCTGCCCGCGCAGTTGGTGATGGCCCTGGCCGGCCCGCTGATCTTCGGCGGCCTGGTATGGGCCGTGCGCGAGGTCGACCACGGTCGCCCGGCGCAGCCGGCGCACCTGTTGCAGGGCCTGCACGACGGCCGCGCGCCGCACCTTCTGGTCTCGCTGCTGCCGCAGCTGGTGGCCGGCCTGGTGCTGGGCATCCTGTTGCTGCTGTTGATCGGCAGCTCCGGCCTGGGCCAGCTCAGCGAGGTGATGACCAAGCTCAACGAACTGAGCCAGTCCGGTGCGCAGCCGAGCCCGGCGGAGATGGAAGCGCTGGCCGCCAGCCTGCCCGCTGGCCGCATCCTGCTGTGGCTGCTGTGCGTGCTGGTGGTGTTCATCGCGGTGGCGCTGGCACTGTTCACGCTGTCGCCGCAGGTCATGTTCGAACAGCGCAACGGGCTGCAGGCGCTGCGCCTGAGCCTGCGCGCCTGCGTGCACAACCTGCTGCCGATGGCGGTGTTCTTCCTGCTCGCCTTCGTGGCGGTGTTCGCCGTCTACTTCCTGGTGATGATCGTGGCGATGGTCGCCCAGCTGGTGGGCGGGGCGATGCTGGCCCTGTTCGCCGCGCAGCTGTTGCTGATGGGCGTGATCATGCCGGTGTTCGCCGGCGCGGTGTACAGCGCCTGGAAGCAGATGTTCGGCGAGGCAGGTGAACCGCCGGCACTGCCGGACAGCGGACCGTCGAACGTGTTCCACGCCTGAAGCTTTGCGTGCCGCTGCGCTCGTCGAGCGTGGCGCGGCGCTTCCGGGTCAGGGCTCGGTCTGGCGGGCGCTGGAGGGCACCAGCCACTTCGAGGCGTGGATGCCCAGTTCGTAGAGCAGGCACATCGGGATGGCCAGCATCAACTGTGACACCACGTCCGGCGGCGTCAGCACCGCCGCCAGCACGAAGATGCCGACCACCGCATAGCCGCGTCCTTCCTTGAACTGCTGCGGCGTGACCCAACCGAGCAGCGTCAGGATGACCATCGCCACCGGCAGCTCTAAGCTGCCGCCGAAGGCGAAGAAGATCGCCAGCACGAAATCCAGGTAGGCATTCGCATCCGGCGTGATCGCAATCACGTCCGGCCGGAAGGTGGTCAGGAAGTGGAAAACCGCCGGCAGCACCAGGAAGTACGCGAACGCGCAGCCGGTGTAGAACAGCAGTACCGACGAGCCGAGGATCGGCACCGCCAGTCGTTTTTCGCGTGCGTACAGGCCAGGCGCGACGAAGGCCCACAGCTGGTACAGCAACCACGGCATGGCCACGAACAGGGCGAGGAAGAAGGTCAGCTTCAGGGGCGCGAAGAAGGCACCGGCCGGGTTGATCGCGATCATCGACTGCCCATTGGGCAGCTGCGAGATCAGCGGCTCGGCGACGACGGTGTAGAGGGTGCGCGAAAAGGGGAGCAGGCCCAGCAGTACGACACCCAGGCCCAGCAGCGCGCGTACCAGCCGTGCGCGGAGTTCGACCAGATGCTCCACCAGCGAACTTTCACCGAACTCGTGCTCGCTCATGGGGTGTTCTCCTTCGCATTGGCAGGCGCAGGCGCATCGGCCGGCGGCTCCGCCGTCGCAGGTGCCGGACGGGAATCGGGCAGCACGGCCGGTGCGGACGATGGCTGACCCAGCGCGATGGTTTCAGGCGTGGGGCGCACCTCGCCCATCGACGCGGTAGCGCGTGGCGTGCCGCGCACTTCATCGGCGATCACCCGGCCCTGGTCATCCACATCCTGCATCTGACGGCGCGCGGCTTCGCCGCTGGCACGCAGTTCGCTCTCGGTGTCCTGCATCGACTGACGCACGTCCTGCATCTGCCGCTTGATGTCCTCGGCCTGCAGCTCACGCTCCAGCTCCTGCTTCACCGAATCCCACTGGTTGCGCGCACGGCGCACCCACAGGCCGGCAAAGCGCGCCGCCTTCGGCAGTCGTTCCGGGCCAAGTACCACCAGAGCCACGATCGCAACGACCAGCAGCTCACTGAAGCCGATATCAAACACCGCTACCCCTCCGGATCAACGCGGGTCGCGGTCGCGCTCGTCCTGCACCGTGCTGCTGCGCGAGGCATCGTTGCGCGATTCATCACCGAGCTGTGCACCCGGCTTGTCTTCGTCACGCATGCCTTTCTTGAATTCCTTCACGGCCGAGCCGAGGTCCTTGGCGCCGCTGGTGAGCCGCTTGGTGCCGAACACCAGCAGAACCACGGCCAGCACGATCAACCAATGCCAGATGCTGAAACTGCCCATAAAGACGCTCGCAAATATTTTCAGGGATCAGGATCCCGAGCATAGCGCACCGGCAGGGGGCCGGCGCGCATGCTGGAAGTCAGTTGCCGTCCAGTGACTCGGTACGGATCTCACCTTCGGTGACTGGCTGGAAGCCCTGTTGCGACGGCGGCGCGGCAGGTACGTTCTGCAGTGGCACGGTGGTCGCTTCGGCGGCCGGCGGCGGAGCCACCTGCGGGGCCGGAGCGACAGCCGCCGCACGCGGTGCGGGCGCCTGGCCACTGGAGCCACGGTTGTTGCGGGCGGCGTAGGTGGCCTCTTCAAGGCGGTCACGGAAGGCCACCACGTCCATCGACGGGGCACCTGCGGCACGCCCTTCGAAGATCATCCGCGGCGTGGTGCCGCTGCCGTACGCATCCAGATTGGCGGCATCATCGATCTGCAGCACGGCACCGTCCAGGGCGACACCGGCAAACAGGCCGCGTGCACGCGACCACGACCAGATTTCCGCCTTCAGCTGGCCATCGGTCGCGGCGGCCGCATTGCGTCCGACCGGACCTGCCGCCACGCCGGCATCCGCGCCAAGGGTGAACTTGCCATTGACCAGGTTGTCCAGGCTGCGTTCGTTGCGGAACACCAGCACCACGTCGGAGGACTGCACGCCGGCCTGGAAGCCGATGCTGCCACCGGTGAGCTTCATGAATACCGGATTGGACCAGCTGCCATCAGGCATCTTCACCGACATCAGGCCATGCCCGCGGCGGCCGCCGATGACCAGCCCGGCCTTGATGGTGTCGGGAATGACGACGACGGCATGGCCTTCATCGAGCAGCTTGTCCGGGATCCCCTGCTCGGGAATTTCCTGGATTTCGGCCAGCACGCGTACCGCGTTGCGCGCACGCTGGTCTTCCTGGGGGCCGGCCAGCGCGGCCTGGCTGGACAACATCAAACCAGCAGTGATCAACAGGGTAAGGCGAAGGCGACGCATGACGGACTCCGTATCAGTTCACCAAGAAGATATAGCAAGCAGCTGAAAGTAGGGCCGTTTAGATGAATCAGCAATGAGTTTTCCGGCTATTCATTCACTCTTTCGATCCATCTCATTGATCGATCTCATCCCTGCTTCGGACGCGATCAGCGACAATGGCGCATGCTCAACGCACCCGATTCCGCCGTGCTGGCGGTGAACCTAGGCACGCCCGAAGCGCCAACTGCCCCGGCAGTGCGGCGCTATCTGGCTGAATTTCTTTCCGATCCGCGTGTGGTGGCGATTCCGGCGTTGTTCTGGAAGCCGTTGCTGTACGGCGTCATCCTGCCGCTGCGCAGCGGGCGCTCGGCGGAAAAGTATGCGCAGGTGTGGCTGCCGGGCGGCTCACCGCTGATGGTGCACACACGCAACCTGGCCGAGGCCATGCAGCGTTTGATGCCCAGCCGTCGGGTCCGCCATGCGATGCGCTATGGGGTACCCGCGCTGGGCAAGGAGCTCGATGACGCCAAGGCCGCCGGCATCCGCCGCATCGCGGTGCTGCCGCTGTATCCGCAGTATTCAACCACCACCACGGCGTCGGTCGAGGACCTGGTGGAGCGCTGGCGGCGCAGGAATCCGGATGTGCAGGTGGAGCTGATCCGCGACTACCCGGTGCACCCTGCGTGGGTCGACGCGGTTGCCGGGTCGATCCGTCGGTGGTGGGAACAGCATGGCCGGGGGGAGAAACTGATGTTCTCCTTCCATGGGATACCGCAGCGGGTTGCCGATGCCGGTGACCCCTATCCGCGGCAGTGCGAGGCGAGTGCGGCGGCCATCGCTGCGGCGCTGGGCCTGTCCGCTGACCAATGGCAGATGGGGTATCAGTCGCGGTTCGGCCGCGAGAAGTGGCTGCAGCCCTATGCCGAACCCAGCCTGTGGGCGCTGGCCGAGGGCGGCGTCAAGCAGATCGACGTGGTCTGCCCCGGGTTTGCAACCGACTGCCTGGAAACCCTGGAAGAGGTCGCGTTGGGCTTCACCCACACCTTGGCCGAGCGCGGCGCGCAGATGCGCTACATCCCTTGTCTGAATGATGATCCTGCGCACGCAGGCGCCTTGGCGCAGTTGGCGGAGGACGCGCTGAAGTGACGTTGCAGGCGTTTTCGCTGCAACTGGGCGGCCAGACCGTCAGTGGACTGCGGCGGCCAGGGACGGGGCGTCGGATACTGGCGCTGCATGGCTGGCTGGATAACGCCGCCAGCTTCGTGCCACTGCTTGCGCATCTGCCGGAGCTGGACATCGTGATGCTGGACCTGCCCGGACATGGCTTCAGCAGCCACCTGCCGGCAGGTGCCAGCTACACCACGCCGGCAGCCATCTGCCATGTCCTGGATGTGGCCGACGCGCTGGGATGGGAACGCTTCACTCTGCTGGGCCACTCCATGGGGGCCGGCATCGCCAGCCTGACGGCCGCCGTTTCTGATCGCGTGGAGCGGCTGGTGGCGATCGAGGCGCTCGGCGGGCTGCGAGGCCCGGAATCGGAGACCGCGCAGCGCCTGCGCGACCACGTGACCGCCAGCCGCACGACCAACGGCCGACCGCTGAGGGTGTTCCCTACGCTGGCTGCACCAATCCGCGCCAGGATGATGGCCAATCAGCTGAGCGAAGCCAACGCGCGCCTGCTGGTGGAGCGCGGGGTATGCGATGTGCCGGGGGGTTACAGCTGGCGCACCGATCAGCGGCTGATGCTGCCAACCGCGGTCCGGCTCACCGAGGGCCAGATCGACAACCTGCTGCAGGCCATCGCCTGTCCCGTGCAGGTGATCTATGCCAGCCCCGCCCAGGCCTATTACCCCGAACCGCAGCGCAGCGAGCGGCTCAAGCACCTGCGCGATGGCCGGTTGGCCGTGCTGCCTGGCACGCACCACGTGCATATGGAACGGCCAGCCGAGGTTGCCGAGCTCATCATGCGGTTCTGTGCCTGAGCGACTGATCCGTCATCCTTTTTTCAGACAAAAGAAAAACCCCGCTGCGTGAGCAGCGGGGTTTTTGGGTATAAACCCTGGCGATGACCTACTCTCGCATGGCTTGAGCCACACTACCATCGGCGCAGCTGCGTTTCACTTCCGAGTTCGGGATGGGATCGGGTGGTTCCACAGCGCT
>Ga0265797_10003985_pt1 | contig 22990 bp, 29 predicted proteins | sample P2T30metagenome_FD_192433 | JGI IMG/M metagenome (GOLD analysis project Ga0265797, IMG submission 192433) | Plant litter microbial communities from East Loma Ridge, Irvine, California - P2 T30 | ecosystem: Environmental > Terrestrial > Plant litter > Unclassified | place: USA: California... | reverse complement strand
GGTACACGGTGAACTGCACCTCACGTGACCCTACTAGTCACCTGATTACTCATCTGGTTGCGTATATAATCGCTCGCTGTAGCTCTCTCAATACAACAACCTTCTTCTTCCTTTCTGTCCCACATCTCACATTAGAGGTCCAGCACTTGACGCTCGGCGGGTGCGGACATCTTCCTTGTGACTCGATGTAGGTAAGCGTACAACGGCTCTGTTGTGATGTACTTCGTGCTCCCGTCGACAAAGTCGGTAAGATTGACGCTGATCCCGAGTGCGCAGAATTTTTCCGTGAAGATACCCGAAGAAAAGCCAGCTTTGAAGACAGCGAGCAGAGTTTTTGACTTCTAGCATCCACGGCGCCCATTCGTACTCCGCGCAGTCTGCAAGAAGGCCCACTTGGTTCCCGCGACGTGATTTGAACAGAGCTTTGTCATTTGCCAAGGCATCGTCCGTGAAGACTGCTATCAAGTCTAAAAGTCGGCGTTTGCGCAATGCTGCTATGAGCTCCTCACGAGAACACTTCTGACGCCGTAGTTCACGGATAGTGAGATCGGAAGCCGCGACTCCTTGACCAAGGCTTCCTGTGAGCCAGATGAACCGAATTCGTTCGGGACCGGATCCTGAAAGCGGTATTAGACTGTCTTTCAAGAGTGAAATTCCCTCAATGAGAACTTTCAGCTCGCTAATTGCCAAGGTTGATGCTGAGTGTTCCAGAATGCTCTCAAAGAACTCGAGTGCGTGTGATATACTGACACTGTGGTAGAGGCTTTCGAGGTTCTTGTAGTTATTTAGAACGATCTTGTCGGCATCCAAGTCCCACCCTTGATGTCGCGGATAGTCCTCAAATCTTGCGTTGACATCTTTCGGGGAGTACATTAATCCCAAGTACGGCACTTCGACCACCTTGTACGGATTTTCTGGTGCCAGAAGGTGTTCCATAGCGGCCGCATCCGTTGAGAGATAATGTCCAGTGTTTCAAAGTAACATGAACACTGAGAAATGCTGCTCGGAAATAGTTCAACATTGCTGGATAGCTGCTTAGTATTGCCGGGAATAAGTTCAATATTGCTGGAAAGCAATTTAATATTGCTGAAAAGTTGGGTACTGACCGATTGGTCCGATCGTCCTCACGCCAGTCTCCTGGATTCCCAATCTTCAAAGTCAATGCATCGCGCCACAAACCTCTTCAGTGACCCGCGGTCATCGTCCGGTAAGGTGGGAAGGCACATGTATGCATGACGGTATCCCAGCAGACCGGATATTTTGCGGTACCAAGATGCAAATATATGTGCAACGGCCTCTTGCCACCGCCATGTCTAAGCCAAGCCGAATACACATACAGTTGCTGTATCGCCTCCCAATGCCTAAACAATGTTGTTGTGCATCGCAATCGTGATTGCTGGATTGTTCGGCTGCAGCTTTCTGCCAACAAATCATGGCGCCGTAGTCAGGCGTCTGACCGAGAGACCATGAAGGTAGCAAGCTAGTCACCTTTGTCCGGCATCAAACATCAAACGGCGTGATGTGGGTAGACGCAAGCACATCGGCAAGTCGCGTCTGTATATGATCGGGAGGAATCGAGCGGACGTCCCATTCGGGGTCTGTACTCCGAAGACCATGGCAAAAGACGAAGATCGAAATTGGATCGCACCGATCCGGAGCGTTCGCAATGCATTCGCGAAGCAGACCGACATATTCTCGACATTACTGCTGCTTGGCCCTGATGTGCTCACCCGAGCAGTCGCGCAACAAGGCGGAAGTAGGTGTGCAGGCATTCCGCTACCAGTGGCCTTCTCTTTTGGTACGTACCATGTGAAGCGTTGTATCTTCTGTCAAAGTCATCCCTGACAGCGTGAGCAGGTTGTGTTAGTCATGCGCTATCCATGGTGGCATCTGTCATTGGTGAGAAAAAGCTCATGCCGGCATACCCAGACTGTTCTTGCATTGTGATCAACTCAGCAAATGGCCAGGGTCGCGAAAACAACAGTTGGGTTCTAGGTCGTTTGATGCGGGACTACCCGAATTGGATGGTCAAGGCAGTGAAGGACACAGTACAGGACGCTATAAACGCAAGCCAGCAGACGCCGAAACCTGCTTGTGTCAGCCTGTGCGTTGCAGTCTACGCACCTCTACCTCCACAGCCAAGTGACCAACGAACAAACACCTCAGGCTCCTTCCCTGGACCGCCACTACAAAGCCCTGCACAACAAGGCGCTGCAAAGCAAAGCGTACCGACGCGCGACTGGGTTTCCTGGTCTGGAGTAATCACTATACTGGTACAGCTAGGTATCAGTGGGGCTTGTGTGCGGGAACACGATTGGTTGCCCCTTGCCATCGCCGTTGCTGGCAATGGCCTCGCATATCTGCCACTTGTGTTGCTCCCGTGGAAAGCCGAGAAGTGGAGATGTCGCAGAAAAGCCAAGGCGTCGTTCATCCTGACCAGGGGAAATGGTCACCAGCACGCGATTGTGATCCTCGGTAATCGCCATGGACTGCATCTGGAAGATCTCGCCGCGGCCCATACGCCTATTGGATGCGAATTCAAAATTCCGACTGTAGTATTTGCGGCACTGTGGATACTGCTGCTCATTGACAGTACAAGCATTGGAAGTAGCCCGAGCTCGTTGTGGCTTCTCATTATTGGCGCGATCGGGATGTTGCAGAACATCATTGTTGCTGCATGCCGCCGAGACAGCGGTGTGAATGGCATCCACCTGGACTTCAAGGAATGCTTCATGGGGGGCAGAGTGATGGACACACTTGTCGATGTCGAAGAAAAACATGCCAACATGTGGAAGATTTTGCAGGGTGTCTTCTTCCCAAACAGGACCAGGGCGGAGGACCAGGAAAGATTCCGAGCTATCGATCAGCGGAGAGAGGAACAAGACCGCACCGCGACACACGATGTCCAGCGAGATGCAGCATCCGGAACGGAAATGATCGCTCGGACAAGGGCGTCTTCGGGCGCCGACTTAAGTTTGCTGATACCCCGAGCAGGGCCTGCGTACGAAATGCCTGCAGGCAGCCGGGAGATGGACATACTCCAACACGATGGTACAACGATAAGAGCCCGGAAGGCTAATCACAGACTTGATGATGCGACAAGGTGATGGGAGCTGGGAGCTGCGAAATTGTAAAGTTGAGAGAGGTGGAACATGCGATGTCGAAGGGTCGATGTGTGACCCACTTGGTGCGCAAGCTGTTATTGTTTTGTTCTAGTGTTGATTTTATCTTGCTTCTTTTTGGTCTTCCATCTCACTGGTGACATTGCTGCAATACATACCCAACTATGTTTCATTTCCATGTCTTTCTTTATAGGCGTTGATACACAAAGATCTCGTACATTCAATACAGATGAAGAACGGAGGGCGTGAAGCTAGCTCAGAGTAGGAAGGTGCTAACACGCCACAGCGGTACAAGGCAATTTTTCCATCAAAATTTGTACAACTTCAATCGTGTTCTCGAATGACATGTGCACATTTGTTCCCTCCATCTCCTCATACGAATCCCCCATTCCATCAACGTCTCATAAGCTCCATCCACCAACTCCTTCCCATAAAGTCATGACGCCACCACCCACCCTCTCACCACCCTTCCTCCTCTATCCACACGACCTCAAATCCCAATCAGCCCTGACATCCCAAATCATCGACCTGACAAATGAGGCATTTGCGCGCTCGAAAGCCCCAGACCCCAAGACATGGAACACCCGGCCGCGGTTCCAGACAGCGCAAATGTACCACGACATGCTCGTTGAGCACGCAGTCGTCGCCGTGATCTTAGACTGCGTCGATGGCGAACGCAAAGTCGTCGCATGCGCCGCCGCCGTACCCTGGAGAGGGGGATGGAAGCGCGAGTGCGAGGGTACGGAAACGGGGTGGGAGATCAAAGCTATTGCTGTCGATGGGTCTCCGACGTATTTGAAGAAGGGGCTGGCGGTGCAGGTAATGTCGGAGCTGGAGAGGTATCTGGTCGAGAAGACCAAGAAAGAAGGTGAGAAGGAATTGACGCTGTGGATTCTGGCGGCGGAATGCATCAATGGCGCGTATTGGCGAAAACGGGGGTATCGAGAGGTGAGGAGGAGTACGGAGGGTGATGGGACATGGGGGTGTAAGACTAGTTTTGACTTGGTGGTGTTCGGGAAGGATGTGGTTGTTGGGGCGTGACGTGGTAAATTACGAAACGGCTTGTATTAGTCGAATCACCAATCTGGTGTCGAGGGAGTCCTACAAGTTTATACAACAAATAAGAACACCTGTCTTGTTGCTCTCTTTGGAAAGAGATTTTAAATAATGAGTCGTGAGCCAACGCCTTCCGCCACCCCTCATTGACCAACCAAGCTTTTCATAATTCTGGGCTACTTCCGCTCAGTTCCTTCCGCCAGAGTTATTGTGAATGGAACCCGACATATATTCTCTACTCCAAACTCCCTAGGCTAATGTTAAAACTCAAGGTCATGCTAATGAAAATGAATCTCGAAGTCTCGGCAGCATTTTGGAATGACTGCGCGAACGAGCTGTTCGCATGTGATACCAAGGAGACAGGCTGAGCTGCTACCTAGTAATGAAATGGGAAAGGGTCATTCAAGTTCAAAAAGATACAATGGGTGTTATGATATGCTTTCAGTAAGTTAGTAGCTAAAGATTCATAAGCCCAGAGACATGACTGTTGCGATGGGCTTTACTATCTGTCGGTTTTGAGCCACAGTTATCCACATACAGATTCCTGGCTAGAAGGATAGAGGAAGGGGGAGAATAACATGAGCGATATCTAGTTAGCGTATAACTACGCTTCTGCACCAGCTCATGCTCGGTAATAAGCCCGCAACGCTAACATTCAGCTCCCGTTCCTGGCATCACTGACATACTTCCGTAGCTATCGACGTGCCTACTAATCAACTTCTCCTGCAACACCCTATCAATGCCAAAATATCAACGCAGAATGAGTAGCGACGGCCCCAACTCGCAGGCGCATGCTCAGATGGATATGCAAGGAAAGCAAACCAAGTTTCTTGATTTTCCTGGCGGTGCGCGTATTCACCTTTTCTGCGCTTCTTAACAGTTGCTAATGCAAAACCAGAGGTACGCAACAACAGCTACAACTTCGTTCTGCAGCAGCCACATTACCTGACAACCTCAAACGGAGGTCCACAGAGCTGCTGGAACCTTCTCTTTCTCTGCAAGCAAATTCAAACCGAGACTTTGCCCTTTTTCAAAAACTTTGTCGAACGTCTGCCCTCAGAGGATGCATCTAGCTATGCGATGGCTATTCTCGGCATCGAAGACTCGTGATTTCTCGTCCGAACGGGTGCTGAGTTCATCGTGGAGATCACTCAAGAGCTCAGCAAGCGCGTTGACGTGCTGCCACTCATTTAGTTGCGTCTTCGATTGCCACTCGTTCATGTCGAGCTCGCAATGATGGGTCCACCTGTGCCGTTGGGCTAGACCGATGGGCGGGAACGTCTGCAAATTCTATTCGGCAACAAGATCGAGGACTTTGCGGCCGCCGAACGGGAACAAGTCGACTTGCAACAGGAATGCGTCTCCAGATCGGGATAAGTGGTTTCTCGAGCGTATCAGTGCCGTGCTACTGCTACCTAACGGTAGTTGGAGCGGGCTGAGCTTCCTCACGGCTCCATGTATCGATATCATAGTCTACCAGGCGCACCGCCTTTATTGGATGGGGCGAAATTCCTACGAATCGGAACCATACGAAAAGTTCTTACAGAGGATTGGATGGGGCTGGATAAAATTTAGGACAATCAGGGGGTAGGATGCCTAGACGCTGGGTGCTAGATGGGGCTCTATTGCACATATCAGTGTCTCAATTACATGGCAACAATGATGGTGCCAGACCCCGGGTGGAGTTGCAGGGAATGTTGCGCTACTGAAGAGTACTGCTTGCTTGGTAGAAAAGTATGTAGGTATCAGGATCATGGCGCATCAAAGACACGATAGAACGAGGCCAGCCGAAGGACAAGCAATTCACATACGTAGATTCATTGATAGGCACCCGTCCCAATCGTCCCACACTTGATACCAAGTCCAATCCGCGGCATCCTCCCCATACTCAGCGCCCGAGCAAAACCGCAGGTCAAACATGGGCGTTCCTGGAAGTCCAAGGTCGATGAACGAGTTCGCGGCCATTCTGACCAGGTCTCTGCTTGTCCATAGCGTCAGATATAAGTACCACCCGTCATAGAAAACGTTAATGCGACTTGTTCCGTGGAGAACTTCGTGCCACTCTGTATTTGCTCGGTCTTCCGTAAATGACATGAGATCGTTCATGTTTTTGAACTCGACGTAGGGCCTTGGGGATTTGGAGTCCTTTCCCTCCACCTGTATCCAGTGCGCATGAACTCTGGGAGCTTGGACGAGGAGGTTCAGCAGGGAGTACAACTCAGCATCGACATGCCTAGACGTATGTTCGATTGTGATCCGGCCACGATGATTACAACGATGGCTACGTCCATCGAGAGAGGGTAGACGTTGACGTAGCGGTCGATGAGTTGCGGACTTCCGAGTGTGACGTTCGAGGCGCTACGGAACATAGGGCGGAACTCCTTGCGCAATTGTCGACACGCCTGAGACAGACCAGAGCAACCGAATTGAGTGTAGGAGATGGCCCTGAGGCTAGAGTCTGAAGTCCTCATGACGACATCGCCTTCAGTACAATAGCGATATATCCTGTTGCGCAATTCTGCGTTACCCTTTTACAGCTGAGATTTTACGTTGAAACTAATACCAACCTCTGGGAAGTAAGAGCAGACGGCTGTCGTTGATCGCGCTATCGTTGATGCTGATAGATTGCTCCATGTCATCTACCGCGTTAGCGATCTTCGTGAGCGGCGAAGGTGTGGATGTAGTTGGTCCAGGTGTGAGAATAGAGTAATGGTCGTTGTCGCACTTGTGAGGGCGCTGCACCAACATGGACTAGCGGCAAGAGTCTTGCACACGACAAGCTCGGACCACGCACCGAGCACGAAGTCGTGTCATCGGTAAAGGCCACCAAATTATTGAGCCCTTCTCGCAAAATCGTGGCGTTTGAACACGAGACCAAGTCCTGTAGAGACCACGGTCGGGGCGTCTGGATCCTCGTCAATCCAGAGATTCCGTCTCTTACGTGCCTGCCAAAAAACCCTTTGTCTTCCACCAAGGGGGGGACAAGCACGTGACCTCGCTTGTCGTCACCATTGCCATTTTGAGGCATCAATAAGACATCGCCGAGGTAATCCCTCCATAAAACCTCGAGTCCCTCTAGAAATGCCGTCCAGAATCTGACGTCCGTCACTCCGGGGTTCATCGAGGATTTTACTCATTCTACATCACCACACGCCATGTTTGACCTCTCCCGGAAGTCGATCTCGTATTACGGGTTGAAGAAAGAAGACTCCGAAGACACCTTGAGTCTACCAGAAATGACCGAAGAAGAAAAAGTACTCGAGGACGAATCTTCACTACTCCACCCAGTGCATTTTCGGCCCCGCCGTTTACGATGTCGACACGTGTGCATCTATCCGATTGTCATACTGCTCAGTCTTCTCGTTGGCGCACTTTTCAGCCAATTCATGCGCGTTGAGTACGCGGTTGATGGGTACCCTTTGCCGTACGGCCGATCGACTGGCTTGAAGAACGTCGTCTGGAACATTAACGTGTCGTTTGCGGACGAGTCGAGCGAGCTCACGGACGCTGCATGGACGAGTTTGATACCGAAGGGAAGAGGATTCGTGATTCATCCGAAGCTTGCGCCCACTGATGGGAAGGACAAGAAGGGGAAGAGCGTGAGCGTCTTTCACGAGATACACTGTCTGGTAAGCGAGACGCGACATCTGGCTTGACTGCGACTAACGATGTATTAGCATGGTATCAGAACGGCTCTCTTCACGACTGCATACCTGCTCAAGAAAGAAAAAGCGGCAAACGGTGACTCCGGCTCGACGACAACTCCACACGACCATCCAGCCATGGCCGGCATGTCCGACAAGTTCACCCCAAACGCATATATTGAAGCCAGTCTCAAAGGCGATGAGGCGGATCACCTCGAGCCCCATCATCTGGCGCATTGCTTTCACTACATTCGGCAAGCGCTCATGTGTGCCGCAGACTCAAACCTGGAGGACGTCGTCACTATGGACGACATGAACGGACATCCGTTGACAGGGACGGAGGGTTGGGGAAGTACGAGGGTGTGTCGAGACTTCTGGGGTTTGCATGATTGGACTGAGAAGTGGAGAAGCCATGAAGGTACCGGCATTAGCTAGAGAGTCTTGAGTCTTGGTACTGTGGACGGTCAGCTGCTATATCATGGGTCAAAGCTATAGATGCCAGCACGTACATACCTTCCTCACCACCTTTATCTACTTCTACTTCCATCATAGGTTCTCCATCCTGCCCAACGTTCCAGTATCTGTCTCAATCACAGGCCCACTATACACTCTCTTTCCATGCAACATCCAGAAGCCAGCTGCGAAGAGAACAACGCCTATCCACAGCACCGAACTCCAGTTCATGTTCATCGCAGTGACAGGTACGGTCGTAGGCCAGAAGCTGAAGAACATGACCAGCAAGCTCCACAAGATTGCGAAGCCGTTAATCCACACACCCCATCTGCCCAGTGACCAAGGTCCCGGCGTCAGCTGCTCAGGATGTCTCAGGCGTTTGTAGAAGAACAAACAGAACGGGATGAGATAGCTCCCCAGCAAGCCCGCAATACTCAACGACACGATCGCATTGAACGCTGTCGCGCTCCCGATGTTGATCAGACTGAGGAGACACGTGATGAGTGCCGTGAGCACAAGACTCGTCAGCGGGACTTTCATGCGCGGTTGCACGTATCCGAGCAGTCGAGGATTGGGAACAGCCTTGTCGCGCGCGAAAGCCCAGAGCTGGCGTGACGACGAAGCTACGATGCCGAGTGTTGCGAACGCGAACATTACCGTAATGAGGGAAGATAACGTCGTGCCAGCTCTGATGGATCCCGAGCCTTGCGTGAGAATCTCAATGAAGGGAAAGCCAGTTGGTGTGCCCAGTGCGGCGTTGATGTCGCCGATGCAGTAGAGAATGGCGATCAGCATTGCCAATCCTGTCACACCGTTGATGAGTATAGATGCTGAGTACTGTCAGCCTTGTCTAGGACTATGAGGTAGCACAAGGAAATGCGTACTCATCAAAGCCCATGGGACGACCTTAGAGCTGTTTCGTATCTCCTCACTCATATGCACCGCGCCATCCGCACCACCGAATGCGAACATTGGTGTGATGAGTCCAACAAAGAAACTCAAACCTTTGCTCTCGTATCCACCACGATTCAAGAATTGCGTCCAGACTTCGTCATTAGTGCTTTTGACCGGACTGCGGACTGTGAGGATGGAAATGACTACGACGAACAGCGAGATGTGCATGACAAGCAGCGCTGTCTCAACAAGTGGCAGCCACTTTATCAGGAAGGTGTTAAAGAACAAGCAGAAAAAGATCAGCGCAAAGATCATGAGTGTGCCATGCCAACTCTTGGGCGTGTAGCTGGTCTGGCTATTGATAGCGAGGCCCTGCATCGCCGTGGCGGTTAGGTATGCGCCAGATGCTGCGAGCGCTTGCCATGCGATGACAGACTGCCAGCCTGTGAAGTAGCTGAGTACGACTCTGTAATTCGGTGGTGCGAGTTGATATGTCCAATGGTATTGACCGCCAGCTGTTGGCCTGTAGTCGTCAGTGCGTGGTGCTCATGCTGTCGCGTGCTGGGAACATAAAAACTCACCACATCGAAACAAGCTCCCCCATCGTCGCAAGGGTGCATGCATATCCCAGCCAGCAGAATAGGAAGCCGTAGATGAGGCCTGCTGGGCCACCATTCTGTAGACCGAAGACGAAGACGGCAAAAAGCCCTTCCCAGGTGATCATCATGCAGCATGACATTCCCATGATGGCGAGGAAGGAGAAATTGCGCTTATTGTATCATCAGCTACCATGATCAGGAGGTAACGCATGAATGCAGTACGGTACGTACACGAAGGACGGCTTTCTTTCCCAGCGCCGCGAGTTCACGAGCATCGGCATCAGAGCTGGATGCACTGTCGGTGCTGAGGTCGATCGTATGCTTGAGCTCGGCCATTGCGACTCCCATGAACAGCGATGTCGAGATGCTGGCTACTTTAGATGAGATTCTCTTGATTACAGATGCTTCGAAGGAAGAATCGTCGTGCTGAGACTCAGAGGAGGAAAGACCAGCAACGGAGAATGTTCGAGTGCTCAGTCTACGACAATGCCGAAACATCAGCACTTGCGTGAAGATCAAGCCACCGAAGATCTCTAAATCCCCAGTATGGTGTACTAGTGGACCTGAGCGATGCTATAGTGCGCTATGACTAGCGGGTCAGGGTAGTGCTGAGCAAGAAAATAGTCCGCGACCTAGCCTGCGAACATCAATACCTCTCGAATCAGCTGGACTTACTCCGTTATCAGTGCGAATGTACACTTTATATTCAAGTCGAAACAACGTTCTTATCGGTGGCGGACGCAGGGCGGAATCACTGTCATTCCGCCTGTGACTACTTCAGCCCTACCAAACTCGCATTGGTGGTGCTGGACCTATCAGAATTATTGTCTACCTCGTCGATCTGCAGCTGCGAACAGCCAGCCTATTGGCTTTGGTAGATAGAGGCAGTGCTATACGCGAGGCTGTGGAAGGCCTAATCTTGCAGCATGTTGCGAGCTCCGACGAGCGTCTTCGAGCACGATCGACGGCTGATTTCTTTTCGCAATGCGACCTTGTGGTACCCAAGACGAATATGATCTGTTTCTTCCACTCTTCAAGCTGTCGACCGATGGTTCTTCGTTTGACATTGCAGCAATAGCTTCATCATGGCGATGGGGATGCATTGGCAGTACATGATGCTTTGCACAGGTTTAATGAATGCTCGTCTTCGTGCTGTCGCGAACCTTTTCCGCTGAGAAAGACATCAAGTTGCGACCATAAGAGGCGTGATTGAGAGGGACGATCCGTAAATGAATAGAGGTCGAGGAAGTATGAGCCTAGAGCCTGCTGGACAGGTGCAATTACTACTGTTGTATGGACGTACAGATGTCGCAATGCGAAGGGTATCTCGGTAGTCGGCCCATAGCATTCCAGCAGCAGAAGTCTTGGTCTTCGTCTACCATCCATGCTTCTAATTCTTCTAAAGCTCTTAAACCTTTCGACGCCACGTCGCTTGGTCTTGCCGTAGGCGCCGTCGCAACACCCCAACACTTTGCCAAGCTTCTACCAAGCGTGTGGAGGATTTGGTGGCTTGGTTTTGCGCCACGTACTTCGGATGATCGGCTCCGGGAGTTTTTACGCGATTTCGGTTGTGTTTACGGGCGCGTAGCGAGCAGAAGACGATCTCCAGATTGCGAGGCGTCTGATTACGAAACTGAACGAGAATGAGCTTAGGGTCTGGAACTTGATTTATTTTTAAATGCCCGCCTTGCCTCTTCTGGGGTCTCAATGCACAAGCACGACTTACTATAAGGCAAACAGCACCATAATGGCCAAAATGACATTCGCAACAGGGTGCTTCAGCATTTTCGACCCGCCTGATGTGTCATCATCAGCTGGCATGCCGGATGCGTTTCGTGCCCTCGCCACCACCCAGTCGGCAGCTTCAGTGCCCCATTTGTCGAAGTAGTCCAGGTGGAACTTCATGTCGACGTTGTCTGTATACGGCGCGCAGATGGGATCGCGGGGTTGACAGTACTCGCGGAGCTTGCCTGCATCGGCGTAGGGTTGGAGGCCAGCTAATTGCTGTGCGTTGCGAGGCGCGGCACCTTCTGATATTTGGCCACCACCAATCGTGTAGGATTGGTTTGCGCTGCGTCGGGTTGCGCCAAAAACGACTGCCGCGGCGACTAAAGAAAGTCAGTACGTTCCCATATAGCCACGATCAGTATCCGCCATACCTTTTGAACCAGGCCCAGAAGTGATATCCATGGCTGGATTGTCCTCCTGCGTACATCCCCAAAGTAGGCCACCGCCACCACCCAGCACGTCAAGCTGTACACTCCCTCCCTGGCTGAAGCCCATGACAATGAGATGGCTGTCTGGGCATCTTTCTGTGTAGTTTTGCATTTGTGCTTGTCCGTTCACGGCTCCCTCATGTGCCGATGTGCACCATCGCTCGCCGCCATTCATTGCCCAGTAATCGACGTCCTCGTATCCGCACTGATTCGGGTGTGTAGCATTGTTGAGTTTGTCGCAGACTTTGCCGACTGTCTCGATGACATGGCCTGGATATGGTGATGTGGAGCCTCTTGCGAGGAAATGGTGGTATGTTTGACACTCGGTCGTCTTCAGCTTCTCGAACTGAGGGCAGTCCTCGAGCTTGGTGCATACGGCTGCGATGGTCGCTGCTTGTAAAAGCGCAACAAGCGCTATCCGGGGTATCATGTTTAAAACTTCACACAAAGAAAAGAAGAGAGAAAGACCAAGGCAAGGCCGTTCGAATATGAGTCGTGTATGTAGTGCTCACGTTATTGCACTAGAAGGAAAGACGGCCGTAAAACGCTCAAAACAATGTCGACAAGTACATGAAGGTGACCAGGAGGCTCTAGCAAAGTCGAAAGATCTACGAAAGCATGATCGTTTCACCATCCCGAGTGGGACCAGACGTGCGCGTCTTCGAGATGCCAAGGTCAGACATGTGCCCGGGGTTGGTTGCGCGGCATCGCTGTTGCGGTTTGAGGATGGGGATGGATGACGACTGCCGCCCCGGTTTTGCGACCACTGCCGGCTGCAACGGCTCTTAAGCGCCCAGGGCGCGCCTCAGCCACGAACACCAGCCAGCGAATGCCAGCCATAACGACAGCCACATCATGTGTCAGACATGTCTAAAAGTGGCGTATCCTCGTGAAAGGCGACGCAGACTTCTCAGCATGATCATGATGCTGCAGGACTCGAGGCTCTTGAATGGCCAAGATTCCGATGACCATCTGCCCCGCCGCTACGACCTCAACTTTCTTGGTGCCTCAAGTGGAAAGGGGGAAAGAGGGATCTGCTTCTAGATAGCGTTATTCAAATTTACGCAGCCATCGTCGGCCGGAGCTCATATTTTTACCTTTGGATGTACTTACGCTGCTGCTGCTCTTCGACATCGACGTAAGGACCGCCTACCGTCAAATCTCCAAGACAACGCAGTCATCTGTGATTTTCAAGGCTGTGTACCTTATGCGAGGAGCATCTCAAATCCCGATTGCTGATCATCACGAGAGGCAAGTCATATGTTCCAGGTCCAACAGACTCCCATCCATCCATCTCCGAGGATATCGCACAGGGAGTCCAGATGCGCCCAAGCAACATCATCGAAATCAAGGGACTGGTCACCGCACTGGATCTGCAAATCTGTATGCGCATCAAATCACTCGTCGCGATGCCGATAGAGCTCCTCCATCCATGGACACATTTTCGTACGGTCAGCTGTCTCTCTAGGATGAAGGCGGTGTCCGCCCAGAGAATCCTTGAGGCCGCTCGGCGCACGTAGGATACGATGCGGCTCTCCCGTTAGCGCGGCCACACCCGCGTCGTGCCGCTGCAACGTGCATAGTACACCTTCCCGCCACGACCATTCACAAAACCTCACACGCGCTCTCACGAGAAAGCGATCTCGACATCGGAGCTGGGCATGGTATATGGAACAGATATTCTGATCTAGCGCGAACTTGACATCCGCTGTCTATCTGATGGACTTCGTGGAAGAAGATGACTCTCAGACCCACATGCCGGAAGTGGAAAACTTTACCATGGTACCAAGCGATCGCTGCAGCTTTTCATCTTGGCTCTCGGTCAAGACGTCCTGCCTCTGTTTGGATCGTTGGACGCGCTATTACATACTACACCATGTGCGTACCGCAATTTGAGGTAAGTCTAGCCATGGTACGTAATTACCCCAACGACTTTTCCACAGCTATAGAATGTCGCTGGACCCTTTAAAATCGTCTGGTGCATTCATCGCGTCAGTTATATTCCGCTTGCAGTAGACTCCAACACGATCCAATCTCTGCGCCCAACACCATCGAACGCCTCTCTTTGGGCAGCAGTATCACATTCGCGTTGAGGTTAACAATAACATCTACAATGGCTAAGCATGACGTCGATGTCGCCAACGGCACCTTTCCCAAGCAACAAATACACGATCACAACGAAATGCCCATAGCTACTCTCGATATGCCACTTTCCGCAAACCGTCCAACTCTTCCCTTTGCAGCAGACCCTACTCGAGATCCGGAAGACACGTTGCGCAACACTAATCACGCCGACAGCGAAAAATTCGACGACACTTCAGATAACGACACCCGAGTGGGCGACATGAGCAACATCCAAAATGCCAGCAAGCGACCTGAACAATCCGCCCCATCAGGCAAGAAAAAGCTCACAACGACCCAGGCCGTCATTATCTTCGTTACCAATGAAGTGGGCATCGGCATGCTCTCTCTTCCCTCCGCTCTCAGTGTCTTGGGTGTCTTCCCAGGCATTTTGTGCATTATCTTCATGGGCCTGCTCAGTCTCTACACCGCTTACAACCTCGTACAGTACTGGCGCATATACCCGTACATGCTCAACATCGTGGACTACGGACGTGTGCTCGGCGGACCGTGGCTCGAAGCTGTATTCGCAGTAGGTTTCCTCATCAACATGGCGCTCATCAGTGCCTCAGCAGTCGTCACCATCTCCATCGGTCTCAACACCGTCAGCGATCACGCGACCTGCACGGTCGTCTTCACTCTCGTCGCAGCTCTCGCCATGTGGGCTCTATGCGTTCCCCACAGCATGCGCTTCGTATCATGGGCTTCATGGCCGTGTACCATCTCCATCCTCGCCACCGTACTGATCGTCGTGATCACCCTCGGTGTTCAAGGCCCGCGGAATCCAGAGCTCCCACGGAACCTTCAGGTCATAGGTTCGCCAACCTTCACCCAAGCCGTTTCCGCTTTCCTCAACATCGCATTCGCGTACACCGGAAACCAGGCTTTCCCAACTGTACTCGCAGAGATGGAGAACCCCTCTCGCGACTTCCCGCGCGCCATCGCCATCGAGAAGTGTATCACGACCACGATCTACACCGTCGTTGCCATTGCTGTATATTCACTTTCCGGTGAACAAGTGGCAAGTCCGGCCATTGGAAGCCTGCAAGATACCATGGCGAAGTTTTCATATGGCGTCGCATTTATCGGCTTACTCGGCACCGGTTTGATCTTTGGCATGACGTCCGCACGCTATCTGCACGTCTTCTTTCTGCGCCATATCAACCTCATTCAGCGCAAGAAGACTTCCGAACGCCACGGTTCGGTCGTCTCGGACCCTGAACTTGGTCGCAGCTCCTCTCTCGCAATGCCAGAAACCAGCAAGAAGACCGACTGGGCGGTCTGGATCTTCTCCGTCACGCTCTTCTGGGTGGTAGTCTGGATCATCGCGAACGCCATTCCAGTTTTCAACTCGCTGCTCAACATCTCGTCGTCGCTGCTCTTATCCTGGTTCACATGGGGTGTGACGGTACTATTCTGGTTCCACCTAAACTGGAAAGGGAAGTGGCGCAGCTCAAAGAAGAAGCTGGCTACAGCTGCGTTCAATGTGTTCATCATGGTTCTGGTGCTGTTCATGATGGTGCCGGGGATGTACGCTAGCATCAAGACGCTGTTGGCGGTATTCAATGACCCGAATCAAAAGGTCAATGGCGCATTTACGTGTGCGGATAATCGGTCGGTATAAGAGAGGGAGGGATATGGACGGATGATATAATTATGATTCCACTTATGCCTAAGGTTCCCACACGCCGGTTCATGTGCTGATATCTTGTCGTATCTCACTCTCTCGTAGCAAACTCAAAGCCTACACAACTCCATAGCCCAGAGAGGATGTAAGAGCACGAAACAATAACGCGTGCAGATGATTCGTGACCAGTCACCCTAGCAAAGCTACACAGCTTAGATTAGCCGGTATACCTTCAATGCGATTACGAGGATTCTATGCTTGCTAAAAAACTGTTGAAGATATACAGCTGTTGTATAACTTCGCAATTTCTGTCGTAGCTACCAGGCATTGCAAAAGACCTAAGGAGCGCTAGTCGGATACCACGCTCGACGATGCCGCTTGCGCAATATGGTCGGGTGTTTCCAGTAGCACGCTCTTGTAGGTACCATGGCATCTAGCTATGACAATGTGGTTCTGGCATACCTTGCTCCAAGCAATCGTACCAGGATCGCTCTAAAAAGATGCGAGAGGGAAAATAGCCGCTTGAGGGTGTTGTTCGTTGATTTACAAGTAGAACGAGAAGAGCTGGGTCGACAAATAAGGGGAAGCTACGGGCAATTTATGAAAAAAGCATGGTCGAGGCTCAGCTCGCGATGAAGCAGGAGCCTGACCATGTGGAGACGGTGTTGTAATCTGTTGATGCGAACCAAAGTGCGGATGAAGTTGCAAAGGAGGTGAAAACGCTGCTTTGATTGCTGGTCGTGATCTGACACTGCTATGCATGTAGTGGTATGCGTCTTTGACATTGATGGATAATTCTTGTTGATATCAACAGAATTCCATGCTTCCAAGGTACTATGCCGGTCAAGGTGTGAGTTCCACCCAGCCTTACCACTTTGACAGACTACTCAAAAGAAAAACTCTGCCTTAATGCGCTTCCGGTCATCCTTAGAGTTCCTGACACATTGACGTGTACTTTCACCACGGTCCACTGACCCTAGTGTAGCTCGCGAGGGCTTCTGGAAAGCCGGTACGCGTAGCCCATTCGTGCCAATCTAATGGACATCGTTGGCTGTACTCCTCACTGAAGCGTCCCATCCACCACTCCTCGCACGATGATTTGGCTATGACGAGGAACTTGGAGTCCATTAGGCTCCTCGACGTCGGACTCGTAGGCATAATCCACAACGCTTTCAGTGCTCCTCTGGCATAAGACAACCATTTGCTATCGCCACTGGGCGTAGCTTTGGATCCCACGAGAAGTTTGCAGAAGGTTTGGAACGACCAACTCCGGTGCGGTGAATCAAAAGGAGCGGATACAAGGGCGAAGGTGATGTCCTGGTATTGGTGACGCAGATGGAAGAACGGGGCCACGTCGATGCTCCCTCGACCTGCATGAATACGCTCGAGGTCAATGCTGATGGTGCCAATGATACCCTTTGGCAGCGCCGGAAATGCCTGTGCATAGGCCGCAAGATTCCAGATCTTGACTGTGTGATCGAATCCTGTCATGTAGATCGGGAAGAACTCTTTGCGAATCTGTTTGCTGGCGTATAGCAAAGAAAGAAAGACTCGGTCTCGAAGGCTTGCCGAGCTTGAGGACCGTTCTGACGCACGTCAAACCTTCTCTGGGCCCTCGGGCTTGCAGTATGAGTAAACTTCGTTGCGCAACTCTGGAAGGATGTCAGTCAGGTTAACGTTGAGGGGCTGAGAACTGAACATCTCGTACCTCCCGGGAGCTCTAAGAAGCGGAAGACATATGCTAGTGGCCTCGGAACTGATAACTTCACACGCGTCCGTAGAGTGCGCGGTGATGCGGGCACCGTCGCTTCGCCTTTCTTGGATGCCATCTGTGGCGATTGGCTAGACAACTTGAGGTTCGTTGAGAAAGTGATTGTACAGCTGGAAAAGTGAGAAGATGAGTGCTGAAAGTTTCTTGAACCAGAAGTGAACATAGCTTCTACCGCCTTTCACTGCTTACGCGCTTGTACCTTCCAAGATTTGTTTTCTCTCTCAATGTTTACTCTCACCACCCAAATTGGTAAAATATTGCTACTCGATCGCCCACAATGATCGGATCTACCCGCAATTCCGCGAACGTGCAAAACAACAGCCCGTTTCTCGTGCTTCCTGGAGGTAGGTCTCCAGGTACACCATTCGGAGGCGCCATTAACAACATGGTTTAGAGCTACGTAACCACATATACAGCCACTGCGCCAATGGTCAACGCATCATGCTACCCTCTAGTTCAAACCGGAAACTCGACTCCTTCGGCCTCACCCACACCTGCCAGTAACTGCGCAACGAGTTTCGACCCATCTTCCTCGCCCGGACCAAAATAACGCTCGAAAATCAGCACTACGTCAGTGGCTACATCGACACTTTCTATCCAACAGCGGACACAAGCACGATGCAGAGCTATGTCGGCAACATCAAGATCCAGCCCGTGCCCTCGCAAGACCTTGCCGACTTACTCTCACTACTCTCGCTCCAAGTCAGTGCTCCCAAAGTGCGCGCTCAATTCGGCGACTTTACTTCGAGAGCTCTGAATAGCTTTTCGCATGCTTATGTACAGCGGATCAACCACCTGCTTGCTTGCAAGTCAGCTGTGGGGCATAAGCTCTTGAGTGAGATCGACGGCCTCTCGATTACCCTCAAGCATTCGCGTGTACGTAGGAGGTCCGAATCGAGAAATCTTACAATAATGCGACAGAGATTGCAAAATAATACAGTAGCCTGTATGTTCTCAATAGTATCTCAGCAGCCATGAGATCATCGCACACGCATTAAGATTTTACGGCGTATACCAAGATGTCTACCTCCGCTGGGGTAATCGACTACAAATCGTTTCTGCGCCTAGCAAAGTCCAAACCTGAAGCTGTAACATAAATACTCCCAAGGTCGTCCAAGTTTCACATCTTGGACTGGCAAGGCCCGAGGCCTAATTATTCTAGACACTTTCGCGTGCTGCTACTGTCTTGTGGTACTCACGCATACATACGTTCGCCAACGTTCGCGCTGATACACTTGAACATCCAGCCCCGCAGATTCTTTAGCATTCCTCCCAAACCACATTCTCTACGCCTCGGAATTTCACCATATGTCATTCCTCACTCTCTAGTTCTAGAGCAATAATCTCAACAAGCTGCGACATCTGCTGACGCAGTCGCCTAATCGGCAGCACCCCAACACAACACCTGTCCGCATTATTCCACATATCAATTCTAACTTCAAGCTTAGTATCCAGCCCCGTGATCAATGCCCGATCCTCAAGGTTTAAAAAGTGTTTCGCATACCCAGCGAGTTCGCGCACATCCAGACGTATAGCGAGGAATCAGGCGAGAATTGTCAGATTTGGCGGCAGATGAGGAGGAGGTTTCAGCAGCTTTGGCGGGTGTTTTGAGGTCGGGAGTATTGGCGGGGATGTAATGGGGTGCTTAGACGATGTGGGCGTAGTTTCTCTACAGGGTTCTAATTCGGCGAGTTAGTATGTTTACTGCTGTGACTCTTGTGACGAGTGATTGGAGAGCACTGACCTCCAGGCAGGATGGGGAATCGAGAATGATTGGTATGCATATTGGTCACGAATTTGAGGAGTAGAGGATTGACTGCCAGGTGTGATGGGTGGCGTGAAGGACTCAAGTGTTCGCAGAGACGAGACTTACCAGGCAGGAATGTACCTATGAGCAGCTACGATGAGATAGACGTACTAGCTGAGGGAATAACGTAAGAAGAATGAGTTCAGTGACCCAAGGACCGTTGGCACTGGAGTGAAGTGAAGTAAGGAGAAACCCTACCCCGTAATGAACTCGAGTTCTCACAAAGAAGGTGCGACAACAGCGCACCACTTCCACTACCAAGCCACCCAGGCATTACCTATCTCTCATTCTATATAACCAACACACGTTGACAAACCACCATCGAAATTCTTTCTCAAGAGTCTGATGGTGTAAGTTCACCGTCGAGTCTAGTTCGGTTCGTGAGGTTTAGGAATTGGGCTCACTGCTTCTAGATCGAAACCTCACGCCTATTTCTTTTTGCTTTGCTTTGGAGGCGGTGTCGTGGCGGGTAACTAGCTAGCTCGCTTATCACGGGACTGCGCGTTTGCTCTCTCTCACCTCGCACGCACAGTTGTATTTCTTCTTTTTTTGCACTTGAACCAGCGACTTCTCACTCTACTCCTGTACCCCACTACATCCTCCGTCAATCGCCAGCTATGACCTCCAGCATCACAACCGCCCTGCTCACGCGCGAGCAAGTCACAAAGCTCGACTCCACAGCCCGCCACAACTTTCACTTCTGCCTCGAAAAGCTCAAAAAGCGCATCCCCACTCTCCAAAGCGTCAAAATCGAAGAGTAATACTTCCCCACCTCCAAGCTGCGCATCAGTTTCGTCCCGCAGTCCTTCCAGATCGACTTCTTCCTCGCCAACTACGGCGAAATCAGCGCTCTCAGCTTCGCCGCCAACAAGTCCAAGAGCCTCGATGTCAACCGCGCGATCTGGTATCTCATCCTCGACGGGCGGCATTGCCTTTTGCGGCACTTTCGTGATATTAGGTATAATATTATTTTGATGGCGATTATGTGGGCGGCTCGCATCTTGAAGAGCGAGGCTTTTGATCATCTGTGTGCGGTTGAGAAAGGTCCAAATTCCTCTACGCCCCCACCGATTTCTCCAAGCTCGATACTTTTATCCGCGAGGGGCAAACGAGTAGCTACGACCTAATTCGCTTCCCCAAGGCCGCGGCCTCGCGCATGAAGGCGTTTGAGTACCAGATCAAGAAGACGATGCCGTCAACTAAGTTCGCAGCGCGTGACTTTATCGATAAGTGTCAGGCCGGCGAAGTCACGAAGGAAGTGTTTGAGCAGGAAGGACCTATTCTTGCTCTACAGTGGGCACTAGCGAAAGAGGAGGGGCGCGACAAGGAGGTGGAGCAAGAGGAGGTGAAGGAAGGGGTGCTTGAAGAAGCGCTGAAAGCGCCGCGGAGGCGATAAACGGCTGAGGATGTGGCGGTTCCGGAGGGCGCGTTGACGGCTGATGGACCTGGTCGCGCGCTATTTGATGTGCCGTGGGGTAGCAGTCATGTTCAAGCACTGCTGCAGGACGAGGACCTCGGTTCGTTATAGGGATATTCCGTTGGATATTCGCCAGCCTTGGATGGCGGTAGATGTGGCTCGGGAAGTGTTCGAGCAGGCGGTGGAGGAGGGGTTGCAGCTGATGGTCGATCGTTTGTTGAATATCGGGGGTGAGGCTGAGGACGTGGACGGTGCTGAGGTTGGGGACATGGACATTGTTTGAGCGAGCTGCATATCGGCAGTAGTGAAAACGGCACTAGGAAGTGGTGAACGAATTGAGACTGACGTACTCCGCGACCCATCGATAATTCTCAAATATACGCCACTGCTTCCGTTTAAGCATGTGAAGACGCTTAGTCAAATCCGTGAATACTTGGTTCCATTGCTACCTATACGACCACGGCACCATAACCATCCGCCGCCGTCCAAGGGTATCATATCATATCAATTCATTCTGCAGCCAAACGTGACTCCAATTCCCCATTCCACGCAGTATCCATCCATCCTCCCAACCTCCCGTCTGCGCCTAATTCAACTTCTTATTCCCAACCTGGACATTCCGTCCCTGACTGCGCTGGTACTGCAAGAACGCGAAGAAAGCCGCAGCCAGAACAGCCAGCATAATGACATTGCCTACCATCACGTCACGTTAGCATGATCACCATTCGAGCCTTCACAAGCGCAATACATACCGACAACAAACGACACCAGCCCGCCAAACAAATCGACCAAGCCCTTGAAGAAGCTGACAATGACTTGCAGAATCTCGGTCGCGAACTTGACGACGAATTGAGCGGTGTTTTCGACGAGGTGCGCGGCGGTGGTGAAGAAGGACCAGACGAGCTCGACAAGGGAGGTTGCGAGGTCGGAGAGGGCGGAGATGATGGAGGACATGTTGAGTAGAGCTGTAAGGTGTTGATTTGAGGCGGTGGTTGTAGTTGTCAAGGTGGGGATGAGGTGTGTTGGTGTTGTGAAGTGAAAGATGTTTGTTTGTTTGTAGTGCCCTTTAGCTTTTACATATTTGCGCAAGCGGAAACGGTTATGACGCCGGTGCTACGCCATGCGCCTGGCCCTAACCTGTTTCTTGCTATGGCATTTCCGGCGATCTGGCATGTTTGTGGAGGGGGCTGGATTTACTGGCTTTGATGGGGTTTTTGAATGGGGTGTGACGTCATGGGTGTAACGTGGGTGAATACCAGGATTGGAGCCTGGGGGGAGGAGGTGGGATTTTGGTGGCCAATGAGGATGGATGTGGTAGTGCGACGGGACAGAGGTCTAGAACTGGGGTTGTCGATCATTTACTGCTTTTTTGTGATTGCTGTTAAAATCGTGGTTGTCTTGTCAAGAAACAAGCACGAGCTGGAACTTTGCCATATCCATCAGTCCATACTCATGCACCTAATGTCTACGTGAAAATGACGCCCGCTTGCTTATGCCGATATTCTGTTGAGGGATGAAGGTGCTGGAGCGGGATGCGTCCACCAACAGATGAGACGGCGCTACGTCACGCTCGGCTCGGCAAAGTGTGGCTTTCGTCCCGCGCCTTCCACCTCAACGCGCAACCACCACCATGTCCACGTTCGACAAGCTATTCGCAAAGGGCAAGGCGAAGGTGAAGGAGTTCACCGACTCCCGTCCTTCAAATCAACAACACCAGCAACAAGGATACCCGGGTCAGGGCTATCCGGGGCAGCAACCGCAAGGCTACCCACCGCCGCAGCAGTCCTACCCGCCCGCGCAAGGCTTCCCACAACAAGGACAGCCGCAGCAGAGCTATCCGCAGGTACAGCAGCCTTCTCCTCAAAGCCATCACGGCATACAGCCTCATCAGTACTCGGGTAACCAATTTCTTCCGCAGCAGTACCAGCAAGGCCAAGGTCAGCAATGGAACCAGCAACAACAGCAAGCGCCTCCCCAGCAGCATTGGGGACAATCATGGGGCCCGCCTCCACCCCAACAACAACACTCCTACGGCCCACCGCCCATCCCCAGTGCTAGCAAGCCCCAATCGCCGCACCCCCAAGGCCCCGGAGCCCCGCCAATCCCCCAGAACCGCCCCAACTCCGCACAACCCCCGCCCCCACAGAACATACCGCCCCCCCAAGGCGAGCACGTCTACTGGAAGCCCTCCTTCGACCGCGCGACGCCCGTGACCGCCAACTTCCGGCACGAAACCGGCGACCACGGCTGGGGCAACAACGAG
>Ga0265797_10003984_pt1 | contig 23002 bp, 29 predicted proteins | sample P2T30metagenome_FD_192433 | JGI IMG/M metagenome (GOLD analysis project Ga0265797, IMG submission 192433) | Plant litter microbial communities from East Loma Ridge, Irvine, California - P2 T30 | ecosystem: Environmental > Terrestrial > Plant litter > Unclassified | place: USA: California... | reverse complement strand
CGACTTTCTTTCTGGATGGCTTTTTCTTCGACGACCCTCACTAGAAACGACTTGCATCTACGACTTTCATCGGTGACCGAGCGCGGTGGTTCCTTGGGATGTTGACGAAGGACTGTTACGCTTGGGCTCGAAGGAGGCTTCGGATTGATAATCTGTTGTGGATGAGAGTGAGAGTGAGATGAGACTTTGGGCTGCTTTTGTGAGAGAATGGTGGAGAGTTTTCTTGGGTGCTGGGAGTTGTTTGTTCTTTCTGCTTTGGTTCGGGACGGATTTGTTGCATCGCGCGGGGTGTGGACTGTTTCTTTTGTCTATGGAGGTTGACTTGGGATGAGATCTTGGGTTGCGGTGGCGTGTTGGTTCGGCATGTGCCTTGAGACCGGAATTGGGAAAGGGGCATTGCGAAGAACATCCGGTCTGATGAAAAAAGTTCTCAAGTACAATGCTTACAACCGCGCAATACCAAACAAACGCTTGTACCTCCCATGCAACATCCCCTCCATGCGTTCTCGGTCATCGTGATTTTCCTGTACCGTCCAAAGATCCAACACCAAACATACCAAGTGAGACCCTCAGAAAAATCTTCCAAACAAACATAGTTGTGACACCAAACCCAACCAATTGTACCCATATCCGTCCTCATCTTCACCCTCGCCTCCTCACACCCGCATACTACCACTCTACCCCTGAATCCCCACCTGCCCCAACACCAACAAAGCAAACCAGCCACCCACGACCGGTCTAGCAGCAAAGTGCGGCAAGCCCTCCGCATACCCGCCCGTCTGCGCCTGATACAAATCGGTCGCCGGCGAGCTCGTCTCCGTCTCCCCCACCCACCTCGCCAACCTACTCACCATCTCGGTCCGCGTCTCATCCCCCGCAACCGCCGCCGCGAACATCTCCCAATCGCTCTTGACCCAGTCGTGGCGGGTGTCGAGCGGCGTGCCGAAGTTGTCCGAGACGGTCGGGTAAAAGGCGGATTGCATCTCGTAGACGGAGCGCGGGACCAGTTTGGTTGCCAGCAGGGCGTCGGCGTAGAGGTTGTAGAGCAGGCCGTGCGAGGCCGTGTCGCCGTACGAGAGGGTCGTGTGCGGCGGGGTGGCGTTGCGGGCGATGCCCAGGTCTTGCCAGCGGGAGATGTAGTCTTTGGCGGTGGCGGAGTAGTTGCTGGCGGTGTCGTCGTGGCCCGTGAGGGTTGCGATGGCGCTCATGGCTTGGATTCCGATTATGCCTTTGAGGGCTAGGTTGGTCTGATTGGCGAGCAGGCCGGCGAAGTCGTCTGTGCTCTGCTGATTGGCGGGAATCAGGCAGTTGGCTACGAGGTAGTCGGCCCATTGGCGCAGCGATGCGTAGTGGGCGTTGAGGTAGGAGTTGTCGCCTGTTTTCTGGGCGTAGGCGAGCGTCATGATGAGCATGTTGCCGCTTTCTTCCACGGGCTGTTCTTGGGCTATACCGTCGGCATGGCCGGTGCCGTTGGGGTAGTGGGCGCCGATGTCGTGAAGTGCGAAGTCTTGCGGGTAGAGCCCGTTTTCTTGGATGATGTAGAGGGGGTCTAGCAGGTATTTCAGCCAGGTTGGGTTGAGGTAGAGGAAGATTGGCGAGGCGGGGAAGACCACGTCGGCCGTGTTCATGTTGCCGTTCGAGGAAATTTCCTTCATGAAGATGTAGGGGCTCTGCTCGGTGCCGGCGACCGAGGTGGCTCCCAGTGATTCGCGGGCTCCGAGTGATACGATGGTGAGGTAGTCTTGGCCGCCTACTGCGACGGCGTCGTTTGTGATCTTGCCGTCTAGTTGGACCGACTTTTCGTAAATATCGTTGTAGTCGCCATGGAAGAAGGCCAGGGCTTCATCGTCAGTGCCGTACTGTCCGCTCCAGTAACTCGGAACAGCCTCAAGGCCGGAGCCAGTGTTCAGTTGGGCACCGTCTCTCTGAGCATGGAATATGGTAAAGAGTGAGTTGGCTTGCGAGTCTCCAACACGTCCAAGATTGTTGCTGAAGCCAAACACTGGGTATCTGTCGTTAATAGCGCGATGGTTCTCATCGTTGGAGTTGTCAAGAGCACCGGTGTCGATGAATTGGCTTCTCACATCGCCATCTGCGCCTGATCTGTGAGTGAGACTGTCGGCACTGGAAGCAGCGTAATACCAGTTTCCCCATTCGCCTTGGTCGGCTACTTCGCTGTACGCGGCTTGCGTCTGCAACGCGAATCTGTGATATGCAGTGTTGCCAGTGGTTCCGTATGACCATTCCACAGGCTTAGATCGATCTCCAGAAGCCCATTCTGTATTGCATTAGCGACAAGCAGCTACATCCAGCAGAAAGCCAAGCACTCACCAGCCGTCATATCGGTATAAATCTGCACGTCATGCTCATTGCCATCCTTGGACTTCACGCTGGTCGACATGTAAGAGACTGGTGCACTTTGCCTCGTCAAGTCGTCAGGAGAGATTGGTGAGAGAAATCGGACTGTCAATGTGACCAGCCCGCCAACATCGAACTGGAAGATCGAGCGTGTCGAAGTGTACGCAAAAGAAGTCTGATCGGCAACTTTCGGCAAGGGGTTCGGGTTGCCCATCCATGTGTAAGTCATATTGTCAACGCGAATAAACCCGGTCCAGCCGGTGGTCTGGCCACTTGTAGAGTGTTAGTCTGAGGCTGTTGACATTGTTGTTGAAAGCCAAACTTACTTCCAGAAAGATGGCCACTGTCCAGCGAGGTAGCCTCCATTGGTGCTCCCACTTGCACCTGCAGCCTGCCAGGCTTTTTATCTATCAGTACACGTATAGGGACATGGTATGACTGTTGACTAAGCTCACTGCTCAAGTAAGGCGACCTGACTGCCAGTGGTATCGCTGGAGGACGAGCCGGACTAAACGTTGACTCAGCCGCGATGAGTGTGGTGCACAGTAACAAGGACCAGAGCGTTGCCATGACTGGAATCGATGTCTGAGACGAGAAGAGAAATGATGATCGAAGGGATCTGTTTGGAATGCGGAAATTGTTTGACATAAGGGGACTTGCAGCTCTTTTGACCCAGCCCGCGACATGCCCGAGGTGGTCAGGCGGTTCTTCGAGATCGGCAATACTATGTCAATACAGTCAATATCAGAATGTTAGCACGAGCGCTACCGCAGGAGTATAGAGACTTGTGGGTCGCTTCAACCCAGTCCTCCGGAACCGACTGAACTGTCACGAGCGCAGCCACTGAGTCGTCTGCGTTACAGCGGTGAACAAAGCATTTTTGTCGGCAAAAGCCCACACGAGGCGTCGAGAGCAGCAAGCCAAAGGCTGGATAGATCCACATAATACCACTCCTGCTTAGTCTTGAAGCTGTATGTCGATGAATGTTAGGCGGGAATCTGGTATTCCGAGTCAAAAGGAGGCTGAAGATGTTCCGGACATGGCGGGCCGTTCGGAGGAATTAGAGACATCCGTCAAGGTTTCTGGTTGTGGCGCGTGCCGTTCTGTCAGTGCACACAGCAGAATGTATACGTGCAGCTACTCGATACATGTATGTAATGTACCTGTCTGCTGGAGGTCACAACATCCTGTCTCATGACAGAGATGAGAGGAGTGCATTCTTCGCAGATCGAAGATCTTGCTAGCGAGGATTTCCACGGGCTCATCGCTGGAATGTTGTCGGCGCAAAGACGTTCATCATGACATCAGCCGGACTGGAACGAGAGTTTATGCGGCTGAAGCCAGCAGGTCGTTTGTACCCGAATATGTTGTGTTGGTGTACATAAGGTAAAAGGGAGATGGAGTTGAGTTTGGCTGTGGAAGACATCCCGAAGTCCTCTTGGCGCGGACTCTGGCTGTTCCGGTGTTGCAATTCCCTGATCGGAGGACACCGGTACTACATCAACAGTAAAGCTACCACAGAGGACAAACACACTGACTTTCGGCGCTGTACGATAAACTCTTCATATTCGGATTAGGTCACTGCAGGATATCTCGACCGGACAAGATACGACACGTGCTCGAACAGTGTAAGCGACCGCAGACACCGAGGAAGAACAAACTATTCGAACTGACGTTGTGTGTTGCGATCTAAGGTAGGCACTTTGTCTTGGTCCAGGAAGACCACAAGAGATCTCGCTCACAGTCTCGGCCGAGAGAAGGAAGAAGTAAGACATTGCTTAGCGGAAGAAATTCTAACAAAAGGTGCAACATACACGGAGAGCTAAACAACATCTCACGGTTCTCCATCGCCACTACGAAAAATAAGTTGATCTGCAAAAATGCCCTCAACAGACATAACCGCCCTCTCCGCCTCCGAAGTCTCCTTCCTCAACTCCTACCTCCCGGAATCCTGCCAGACACAAACCCAACCAAGCAAACTATCCTCCCTCCCCTTCGTAACATTAACCTACGCCTGCTCCCTCGACGGCATGATAGCCCTGGCCCCAGGCGTCCGCACGTCTCTCTCCGGCCCCGAAACGAAAAGCATGACGCATTACCTCCGCCTCAAGCACGACGCAATCCTAGTCGGAGCCGGCACCGCCGTGGCGGATGTCCCGAGTCTGAATTGCAGGTATCCGGGTGCAGGCTTGGAAGAGCAGCCACGGCCTGTGGTTGTTGATCCGAAGGGGAGGTGGGGGAAGGAGGAGTCGGCGGTGGCGAGGCTTGCGGCTGAGGGAAGGGGAAAAGAACCTTGGATTGTTTCTCTTGATCGAGCTGAGAAAGTGGATGGGAACGGGGCTGCGAAGGTGGTGCGTATGCGGGAGAGGGTGGAGGGAGGCATGGACTGGGAGGAGGTTTTGCGAGCGCTGAAAGCGGAGGGCGTCGACAGCGTTATGATTGAAGGCGGTGCTACTGTCATCAACGCGCTGCTTGCGAGGCCTCATCTCGTCGACTCGGTCATTGTCACCATCGCACCTACATGGCTTGGGCAAGGAGGTCTTGCGGCTTCACCAGCTGGCGCGGTGGTGGACGGCCAGCGAGTGAATGCGGCGAGCCTTTTGGAAACTTCGTGGAAGCAGTTCGGTGCGGATGCTGTGCTTTGTGGCAGGCCTGCTGCTGCTTAGCCTAATCTGCATTGCCTATTTCAAACGTATCGATTAGGCATTTTTGTCTGGTTAGGACATGCTTGCTGAGCGGGAGATCAGCTCGTTCAAGGCGGCCTCCGGCACATCACCAAGACCAGCGATATAGCAGAGGACGTTGGGCAGCCGCGTGGGTTTCGATCCTCTGCAACATTGGCATGCCCATGAGTCGAGCGCGTGGACGCTGCAAGCAGAAAAGCGGCGTTCATCACACCCAAACTTCTGAATGAGGCAAGACACACCTTCCTACCAAAGGGTAAGAGAACTTGGACGTGCCCAATGGCAGCAGTGAAACTCCATCGCCGCGTTGGGAGTGCATGACTACTTCGTTTGTTGGGTTACACAAGAGTCATGAGGAGTGTGCTTTCTTTCTCCTTTCTTTAGTCTTGCTGGGTTGTCCCTTGCTGCCGGGCAATGTACGATCGCGGCGTTGTTGTGCTTCTTTTAGAATGCCATGAGTATTGGGTCGAAATTTATTGATTGAGCTGGGGCTGAAGGAATGTGTGATTGAGGTTGAGGCCAAGTGTGGAGGCAGTCGGGTAGGCATGCAGACATAGTCGATGAGCAATGTTCGCGTGCCGGCTCTGCCGAGAACGAGAACGACAGCGATGACATTATTATTCACGCGGTTTTGCCTGAGTCTCATCGAAGACTGCATGCAGTACTCAGTAATGCTACCCTACAAGTGTAGGCGTCAGCAAGCGAGTACTTCGCATTGGTTGGGTCATGGGTCGTCGTAAGCACGATGTTACCAAGTGCAAGTTGTGACTGCACCGTTCCAGGGCAGAAGAAAAACGTATCCACCAAACATGACGTGTCGAGAAGACCAGACGATCGAGCGGATTCCACGTTCACTCTCAAAGTGTTTGGTCCATAGATGCGTGCATGCATGCATGTATGCAAGCAAGCAAGCAAGCACCACCCTCAGGCTTGGGACGATGCGATCCTTCGCGTCGTTTCGCTCGCAGCGCAGCCAGCCGCAGCCAGCGCATGCACACTGGACTAAGAAAAGCGACAGGTCGTTTTGTGCCGGGTGCGCCGCCCAGAAGCAAAGCGCCCTGGTGTTTCCAAGTAGTGCGCTTCCTGCATCAGGGCGGGCTGCGCGATCTATCTAATCCCTGGCCCGGGCGTCGAAGGCGTCAAGATTAGCGAGGAAAAGCATGCGGCCCACGACTCAGCTGCTCACTACTGTACTCGACGCCAAGTCACCCAGCGGATGGCTTACCGCAGTGATGGTAGTATGGAGTCGTAGTCGCAGTGAGTAGGAGTGATGGTGGAAGCACATGGAGAGCCGTGGTTCCGGGAAGGCTTCTCGAAGGGGTTGTTGTAAGCGCCGTTGGGCTGACTTGACGGTTTCGCTCGTTGGTCGCCTTGTGATTGATGTTACTGGCGGTTTATCGTATGTCGTTCGTATCCTTCTAGTCCTGTCCATCTCCCTGTAGACGATTTGGAAGAGGGCACATGGAGATCGGCAGCAGCGTGGCTGGCAGGCGCCTTTACCAGGTCTGCGCTTGCGATCGCCTGTGCATGGGAGCACAAGGCGAGGCGTGGCATGGCCGTGATGAGACGGCGTGCTGGGAAGGGGATGTGCAGCGCAGTGCAGCGAGGTGAGACCTGTGCACTGCACTACCACCTGAGAGGGGAAGGGAGGGGGCGCGTCAGCACAGCACCCCATCGTGCCCATCCATCCTCCGACCACATCAGCAAGACCCGGGCGTCTGGGTGGAGGGCATATGCCAGCGCCGCCGTGCTGGGTCCTGGGGGCGGATGTCGTGTGTTCCGTGTGGTCTGGTTGGCCGCCTCATGGCAATTTTATGCAGAGCGATGGCGCAAGCGTTTGGTGGTGTAAAGCGTATGGTGTATTGTCCTATCATTTTCGAACCTGACTGCTAGCAAATGTAGTCTACTGCCGACTGACAGTACCGGCGCTCTCATACACCTGCACTACTGTCTATCACTGCCAAAATGTCTCCATGTATTTACCGTGAGGCTGTGACAGTCTCTACTCTCATCATTGGCCGCCCTCCTTGAATCCTTCCATCAGACTCGATCACCACAAAACTCTCCTCAGACTTCATGTCGTCCACAGTATACCACAGCCGAGCCAGTCTACGGGCAGCCGCAAGCACGTCACGGTGCAGACACGGATGGACTCGAGATCTGTGGTACGGCGGCGGCGATTCGCTTGGCGGAAGCCTCGTAAATAAATCGTATCTTCTCCAAACCCCACAGACATGGAGCAGTAACCTTTCCTGTCAAACGATAGACTTCCTCCTTCCAGTCTCTAATCAATAATGGATCGATGGAGGAAAAGACTTAGCATGCCTTGGCAAAGACTCACACCACTGTCAAGCCCGAGCTTGTATACAGTACAGACATAGTAGGCCATGTTAACGTTGCACATCGAGACGAGACGACAGGAACGATCTGTACTTCTGCTGAATGCAGACAGCGCATCAGGCCAATCAAATGGTCGGCATCCCGAAGTCCGTCCATCGACCAAGTAGTCCCAAAGATTCACACACCTCGTCAGAGCCGGACCTCGACCCGCGCCGTCGGCTCGGGCGATGCACATCAATCTAAGCAAGACTACTAGTAGTGCATGCACAGATGGCATGTGCTCCCGTCGCTTTGTGGATCACATGACGGCTCCCGGCCGCCGGGGATGTCGCTTCACACTTCCCCCGAACTGGCTCCTGCGGCGTACCTTAGCCTTGACAGCCCTCTCCCACCTCCTTCCTTGTGCCACAGCACCTACTACCGCACTACTGCACCATTCGCTCTCCTATGACGGACATCCATGCTTCCCCGACCCTGCTAATAGCCATCTGGCCCTTTTTATTTGTCACCTTTGCTTCCTTCAACTTCTCCGTCGACGAATAGATCGCAGTAGTAGCCAGTCTACACGTTCGCTGCCCACCTCCCTTGCCTCTTCACCACAGGCCAACCCGGTACTGTAGACCTCCACACTGAGGAGCCCCCGTTTGGCGGTGCCTCTGCGTGGCAAAGCGAGATTGCTTCCGTTGCAGCAGCGACTATGCGATATTCAGCACCTCTCTCGCTACACAAGCGTCAGAAAGGCTAACTTCGCTTCAAGCGTACGCCTGCATGTAATGTCATCTATCCCCGAAACTCTAGCATGCTAGTATACAGGGCACTACGTCCAACCTGTCGCTGTCGCGCCTCCTCTAAATGGTGCGGCCCGTCGTAACTCTACTACTGTACTCTACCTCATGTGCCGGGATCTGTTTAGAGGGCCAGCCACCCGGCTGTCCCTAGGTACCCACGAATCTGGGTCAGCCATGGCGACTCTCTGCCATCGGAAGGATCTGGCATACTGCGCCCAGCCTGCCTCATCGTTCTAAAATCTCGATAGACAATTCAGGGCTGCCCGGTCGCCTGCATGAAGCCTGTAGATTGCACGCCAGTCCTCTCAAGCCCATCCCTGCGGACAGGCATCGTTGTCTGATGAATAACAATCGTCTGTTGCTCAAAGACGAGACATCGACATTCCAGGGCGCCAATATCCCGCGCCCGTTTGATATTCGCGCGACAGTACCCGTCGGGTCCACCCCATTTGGTCTTTGGACTAACGCGGTAGCTCTCATGCGAATCGTTCGCTCCTACAGCCACTAGATCGACCGACCTTGTATACCTATCGTAGGAAGGTTTACGTTTGCGCGCTCTATCTGGATGGGCCCCAGATTGTGGAACATGGACCCATGATGATGATCAAGCTTGTCCCTTTCCGTCACCCTCACAATGCCCTTCTTTTGAGTAGGGCCCAACGGGGTCTCACTATTTGCAGCAACGGCTTCCCTTACGTCTTCTTACACCTGCAGCCACGTTGGACGCCTCATTGCGAACATCATTTTGCACGTCCTGGCAGGCGTATGCAGGTCTGTCTCTGGAGAGAATAGCAGGCTGCAATCGACAACACCCATGGCGCCTTGCGGCATCGCTGCTTGACACATTCCGGCAACCTGGTTTGGACAGCATGCTGTGTGTCTCCGCTTATGTAGATCCTCTGTCGCTCCCTGACATTCGGATCTCGTCAGAACCTAGGCCGTTCTCTCCGAGCCTTCCACTCTGCAATACCGGAAGTCTGGTATCTTACACGGCATGGCATCGTCTTGGTCTGGCTACGGGCCTTCAGCACCCCATCCTTTACAGTTGCAACCATCACAGCAGAACGCCGAGTCAAGCTCATCGAAAAAGAAGCCCCAACCTAGACAATTATTGTCATGCACCAAGTGCCGCGAGCGAAAAGTGAAGGTAAGCGTTTTGTCAGCAGATGGACTACTACCCTTCGTGGAGCATTCGCTGATGGTCATCTCAGTGCGATCGAACGAAGCCTTGCTCTGCATGTTGCGCTCGTGGACACCCCAAGGAGTGCCAATTCATCGTTGGCGAAGGCAATGACTACAGTCCTATCCAGCAATCTTACGAAATCAGAGAGCTGCGTCGAGAAAACCAGAAACTCAAAGAGCAACTCCGTGATGCTCGCGCAAAGTGCTCCGCCGACGATGACGACGATGTTGAATCTCCGGATCAATCTAGTACAAAACCGACGTCTCGCGCAACTGCAGCAAGACAACGACGCTTCCGAACGACCGAACGAATCGACAACATCTATTTTGGGACCCCAGGGCTTGCTAACATTGTGTCTGACGTTGGTATCACTCTGCATCACATGGTCAGCAACGTACTGACGAAATGGTTTAGTTTGCAAACCTGCAAGTCGGCAGTCATTCGTTGACCCACACAGTTCCCAGAGGTCAGGACATGTACCCTGCAGAAGGAAGCTATCCCTTCAAGATGATTCCTGTCGGCGACAACACTGCAGCTGCCTTGACCGCTCTGCTTCCTCCCAATGAGGTAATCTTCCAACAACTCGACCTCTTCGAACGACGGGCGCACGACAATTCCTTCCCGCATGTCCCAGATGAGATGACGAGGAAAGAAGTCGAGCGATTTCTGCAAGACAAAGAAACGAACGCGAGCAAAGCGCCTGACATGCTCGGCCTGATATTCGCTACGCTCGCGGTCGGGATGCAGATTGGCGTCTTCGATGGTAATGGCGGCCGCCGGCTTGAGGCGTCCGTGGCTAACGCACAAAGCAAAGGCGAGGTCTATCGTAAGTTTTACACATGGCGTTGAGAGTGGCACCTGTGGCTGACATGTCAACAGTCGGGGCAAGTATGCAAGCCCTACGCTACGCTTCTTTCATGAATACACCGACGCTTCTGGGTATCCAGACTCTGGTCATGATGGGACCGTATCTCACCAACAGTGGTCGGTTCCTAGACGCTTGGACATTATTCGGACTGACTATCCGACTCGCCCACTCAATGGGTCTGCATCGCAATCCCAAGTTCATCGATCCCGTACCGCCGCTCCGTGAGTGCATGATCCGGCGCACGCTGTGGTGGTGGATGCTACACATGGACCAGCAATACTCCGTCACTCTCGGCCGACCACTTGGCATTTCGGGCATCGGTGACTGTCCACCGCCTGAACCGCTTACGACCAACACCACTGTGCTTCGACTGGGAGAGTTCGTCAATCACTTTACCATTGTTGCAAGACAAATACTCGGCAGCGATGGCCTGATGAGTGTTGGCAGGATCGATGAATTCACGGACAAGTTGTTGGGATTGTGGGATACCATGCCGGAGAAACTGCAGTTCAACGAGAGCTGGACCAGACCGGAGACAGTTCTTCCTGAATGGCCGTTGGATGTCATGTCTGCGAGTGAGTGTTGCGAAAATCTTCTCAACGTTGAAACAAAGGCTAATACCACTACAGCATTGTTTGCCAAAGTACAGTCCTTCCTCATACTCCTCAACCGACAACGAGACGAACGAACAACGCGAGCTGCATCTTCTACCTCGCCACCGACCTACCCAAACACTTTGGCTGGCGTGAACAGCACGACATACATGTCATCAGCCGGCGGTTCGGACGGCATCCATCACCAGGCTCCCATCCGCGGTCGCCCACTGGTCATCAATAGTTCTGTCCAATTGTTGCAGACCTTCCTTTTCTTCAGCCACCGCCATCCAGCCGTCCTGATATGCTGGACGATTGGACAGCAGGCATTCAACGCCGCCATGATCATCATGCTCGACGCATGGGAGACAGAAGGCGAGCAGAATATGTGGCTTGTGGACGAGGCTCTACTAGTGTTCACAGAGTTGCAGCGTAACGGCATCCACAAACTCGCCGAACTAGCCGTCGCCCGCATCACCAAAGGTATCGTCCTCTTCAAGACACGCCAGCGTGAACGACAAGACGCCTTCAACGCTGCCGCTGCAGCTGCCGCCGTGTCTCGCCGAACAAGTCAGAGTCAGTATCAACAGCAGCAGGGCCATCCAAATCAGCAGCCCTACCAATACTCTCCACCTGACGAAGTCTACCACCTCTACCAACCCATCCTCGGCATCGACACAAGTGACACCAGTGCCTACGACATGTCTGGCGACACGATCATGGGCAACACCGTCATGGGGCAGACGGGAATGTTTCTTCTCGAAGACCCAGGCTTACAATCCCACAACCCTGCCGCCCAACACTTCGCCCCATGGTCTTTATCTCTCCCAGCTTCCACCACCAGCCCCGGATCATCCGATACGAGCCCTACTGCCACCACCATGACAGGCCGATACTCTCCCTCGGCGCCAATGATGGTAGCCGCAAGCAATGTCCCCATCGCCCCGTTCCCAGTCATGTCACCGCCCTTCCAACCCACCATGGTCCCAATGCTCGCCAGCCCTTTCTCCGTCGGCCTGCAACCGCGGATGCCTATGAACTCCGGACGACCAGGTTCACAAGGACAACAACAGCAAATGGGGAGTAGTCCACCGTCCGCAGGTCCTGTGCATGGGCTTCCCCAACAGCAACAGCCGCAGTTCCGCCCGCAAACCATGCAGGGACAGCAACCACAGCACCAACAGCAACAACCACATCCCCATCACCAGACGCCCCGGCACGGCTGCTCGCCCTATCAAACCCAGACTTCGACCTCTTCCAGCAGGCGGAGCACCGTCGCCGCTTCTGCGAGTCAAGGCCACGGCCATAGCCAAGCGCACAGGCTCGAGAGACCTCCGTCTTCTAGAAGCCGAAGCGGGCGGACTGCGAGGTGAGAACTTCGCTGCACATCGCAAATCCACCTTCGACCATTTGTCCAGCGCCAGCCGAGCGTCTGGACACCTCCGGAAGTCACCCTCCTACCACGTCTCTGTTTAACGACCCCTTTTCCTTTCTGAAATCACGCTTGTCCGACCAAGGACAAATCATTGATACCCCCCCGATTACTAACTAACTAACAAAGTATGACTTACGAGCCGAGCGACGAAGTTGGCGTGCTTTTTCCTTCGTTGATTGTTGCCTTCTCAAGAATTGGATTTGAATTTTGACGGAAGCAAGAAAGGAAACAACAGGAAAGAAAGCAAAAGATAAAATAAAAGGACGCGATGCTCCCACGAGCCATTTGGGAAAAAAATCACCATTGCAAATCTTTTCGGTTTTGTTGTGTTTGGGCAGAGTGGATTGGATTCGGATAGACATTTTTTTGTTTTTCTCTTCCCGTTCAAGATTGGATTCGAGCTTCACGGCTATGGGTTTGAGAGGAGAGAGACACTGCCATACTGCGAGAAGGGGACATCCAAGTGATTGGAGTTTTTCCAATCGGGTGCGGTCTTGTTACGTACACATACATACCTTGTTATCGTTACTCGCAAAGCATGTACAATCTACAATAGATGCCAGTCAACCTTACCCTCGTTTCGTCGATTCTGCCACTCAAGTGGGTCGCGCAACGGATTAACGCTTGTCTTGTCGTCACCATCAACTCCAAGATCAAAGAAATCATCCGATTAAGGTAACCAGTCCGTGTACGTACTGCGTACCTACCTATAGCTCAGTTGACTTCACTTCGCATCACACTTAGGGTTGGGGTTGGGGTTCAGCACTCTTTCAAGTTTATCATCCTCATGGTTGTATTAAGCCTCGTCAAACATTGTACAGTCGAGCTTGGTCTTAGGAGAGCAATCTCAAGAAATTCTTCATCGATCGAACATTGGGCAAACGAGATACCTGGCCGTTCGAAAAGCCCGTCGATTCGCGAAAGCTGAAGTTGAGGTTGATAATTTGACCTTCACAATAGGGAACATCGCCAACACAGCCATTCGCTCAGAACAAACACTAGAGAACGAAAGAGGCCAGTTGCCGCACACTCCACTCCACATCACCAACTGATTCAGTTTCATGGCCAAATCATCGGGAAGAAAACCAATATTTCGCATGTACTCATCCTTACTTCTAGGGTATGTTACGAAAAAGAAGAAAGAGTCAAGTCGATGATGGCGACAAATTCCAAGAGAGGGGAGTCAGTTCGTCCGCCGTGACGCCGTCCAGGTGTATCGAAAACGCCGAAAGCCCAGGAATGGAAAAACAAAACAAAAACGTTTCGTGTCGTGAAGAACCAAAAGTGCGCCGATCCAAGTCGCCCGGCTGATGGCGTGTGAACAACCCGCTGTGATTCCAATGTGACGAGGAGGGGGGCTTTCGCGGCGGTGTTCGGGTGTTCGATCCCATTGGAAGAGGACCCATTCGAGAACCCCTGATTCAACAAGAGCCACATCGTGCGCCTGTGCAATGCGAGAAAGTCGCCGCTAGGCTCTGCAGCGTTTCGACCATCAAGCGAAAATGATCCCCGCCACCTGTGCGAAGCCGTAATTGTCGATGCCATGGAATGACTGATCGACCAAACCAACTGCCAGACCGGCCGCTCCATCATGAAACGCCAAAGGAAATTCGTAATCATCCTCAATCCCAACCGCCACCGTCGTCATCATCACCCTCTTGCAAGTAGAACCCGTGCAGATCCATCATCACTACTCATTGAAAACATGCACCGGACAACTCCCCCTCCCCTTAACCCCCCACCAATCCCTGATACACTTGCGATGGAATTTGCACAGACACTCCAGCCTGCCCATCTCCTCGCCAGCCTCGAACTCTTCCATGCAAATCGTGCACTCCTGCTCCCTGCCCTCGCCGTCCACGCAGTCCTTCTCCGTCGCGATGTAGGGGAAAATTCCGCGCGAGCGGTAAGACATTGCGCGCGAGCGGGCGACTGCGGCTGGGTTCGAGTTTGTCGTTGCTGTGGGCGAGCTGAGGGATGAAGGCAGGTTGGGGTCGTGGGAGTTCGTTGGGGGGATGGGGCCGAGGTTGGGTGCGGCTGCTGGGTGTGATGGTGGGGTGGAGAAACGGCTGCTTACGCAGGACTGGACGTGGGCTTCGCGGACGGCGTCTCCGGGGGGTAGTTCGATGCCGCAGACGGGACATTCGTCTTCTTCGCGGACTTGGCGGCGGCGTTCTCGTGGCACGCAGTGTTGAGGCGAGCTTGATGAGCCGGGGACTGGAGGGGGTTGAGCCCTAGTATCTGGTGCTGTGAGACCTCTGGGCCGGGGTGGTCGGTGGTAGGGATTCGCAGGATGGAAGCGATTTTGGCGGCCGGCTGAGCTGCTTATAGGTGCAGCGTTGGGTTGTGAGGCGTGGGTCGTGGACAGGTAATCGCGGAATGAGGGGAATCGAGAGTGGTCGGCCTGCGGTTGTGCATTGGTCGAGGGGACTGTTACTGAAGGTCTGCGATGATATCGGCTTTGCGATGTCTCGCTCGCCCTCCTCGAAGCATTTGGCACGGGTCTGGGTGCTGCGCCATCTTGTTGCTGCTGTTGCTGCTGATGTGGCATCGGCGGGCTCCATGGGTCTGGCACACATGGCTTGCATACTCTGACCACCTCGGCCCCGCCCACCAATGGCGACACTTCCAGCGAGCCTGGCGGCTGTACGATGTATTCCCTTGGTATGGTGATCCTGTGCGGCGAGCAGTTGGCGCACACCACTCGTCCGCATTTCCTACAATGATGTTTCCTGAAGAGGAATCCAAACTCTTGCTCGCAGACCGGACACTGATGGACCTCTGGGTCGGGTTGCCAAGGCGGTGGCATGATATCGCTGACTCTGCGGTGAGAGCTTCGGCTTCCACTGGGTTGAGGCGGGAAGGGGGTGAATGTGATGTTGCCAGTGGTATGTCCGCGCTGATGGCCCTGGAATCGAGGAGGGGTGCTCAGGTCGACGGCGGTGTTTCGTGTTGTGCCGGGGGCTATGTAAGGATAGTCGCGCCCTTCCTCTGCGGAGGTCAGACGTCGCTTGCGATCGGAAGAGTCGTTGCGGAAGACAGGAGGGCGAGGCAGAGTGGTGGATGAAGAAGAAGCGTGGGCCGGAGCGGTGGCAGAAGATCGGACAGTCCCGCCGGCAGATCGCAAGAAGTCAAGCCATGTCTGGTCGTCGTCGTCGGCGACAGAATCAGCGGGACGTAGTGGATGTGGAGGAGGAGGAGGATAAGCTTGGCCACGGTCGGCCATGCTGCTAGTAATAAGCACTTAGGTATTCGAGATTACGGAAATTGACGAGTGTCGCGTGAGCATCTACGGCAGGCGGGCGGTAGAAGGGAACGCTTGGAAGGTCAAGGTTGGGCCTGGTCAGCGTTAATGCTGCGCGGTAGTGGATGGGTGGATTGGTGGGAGGCAGCACACGTCGGTACTGTGGATATGTATGTAGAGGTGAGATAAGACTGTGTCGCGAATGTAGTTAAGTGAAGTGTCCAAAGAGTCACAACACAACTCAACGACAGAAATATTCTCCAAGTACAGCAACAGTAGACAAGACAAGACAACAACACAAGACTGTTGCTCGTCACCGCCGATGTTGTCTCCCCACTATCGATAAATCCCTCGCTCGGATCAACTGCTGGCGGGCCCGAGATCGCCTTAAAACGCCCAAGTCCCTTACGGCAACCAGCTCATCAATTCACATGCCAAACAGAGCCACTTGACCTTCCCCTTTTCCCCTGCGTGGCCGAGGACTACATGTAGTACATCGCAGGGTATTCGAACTAGACAGTCAAAAGTTCGATGCAACTATACGTCCACCCTTTCGTCAAAACTAGTCGTAACGCAGGTAGGTACGGTAGCTCCAGAATTCAGTGGCACGCGTACATCAGGAACCAAAGTGTGATGTACCCAAATTCTTACTCCATGAGCTACCAAGACTACACGCAAGACTACCTAACCATGGAAACTACCGGCACTCCCCAAACTCTGTCCGAGGTTACTACTGTACCTCCTTGAAATGCCTTGCCCGCCCAGGCCCAGCGGAATGGACATCCGCCTTGTCACTCTGCGTCCACCCTGCTCACTCCTCGAGCCCCTACGACTCCGGGCTGGGGAGGTGGACTCATCGTAGCCCCGTTGTCTAGCGGGAGAGATACCAGTGGATGACCTCGTGGTCGTGCGGGACAGCAAAGGTCCGACACCGCCGTAGCCTTCCTCCTCCGCCTCCTGGTCTTGTTGACTCGAAGGCATGAAGACAGGTCCAGACCTGCCGCGTGCGACCGCAGCACTGCCCTCGACTGGGACTGCACGAGCAACGACTTCTGCCTCGTCTTCTTCGTCACTGATCTCGCCATCGTCATTCTCATCACCGCCGAAGCCCTCGCCTTCCACCAGATAAAAGACTGGGATCGCAGCAACAAAGCCAATAGCAGCGAGGAGCCACCACGGCGCAATCACGTAGCCCTTGTCAACGCCGACACTGAACATGCCACCGGCGAGTAAAGGACCCAAAGCCCTTCCAATTGCCGAGAAAGAAGTGGCAAAGCCATTCAAAGTCCCCAGAACTCTGAGACTACTCGCCGAGTTGGTCAACAGGATCGTCGAGCACGGGAATGCGAAGATGCCACATAGGCATTTGAGTAGCATGATCGCAAAGCATGCGCTGACTTGCAAAGTCTGTGTAGGTAGCAGAGCCGTGAAAGGCGTTGCAAGGTAACAGAACGGGAACACGCAAGCACACCATTTGAGGCAGTTCAGGATTCCACATCTTCTAGCAATCTGCGGGAACAGGAAGAATTGAACCAGCATACCGAATATGCCGTAGCAAGTGCTGAGAAGCCCTATGCGAAAGTGGTGTAGGCCGAAGCCGCCGGCGAATTGCAGAGGGTTTGATTGATGGAAGTCGGGAGCCAGAGGTGGGTATTGCATGAAGACGGGTAGTAGCTGATCGAAAGCCATAGCGTGCGCGGCCAAGAGTGTGTAAGTCAGCAGGTTCATGTTGGACTGATAGTTGAGAACCTCTCGCCAATTTGGAGGCGGTGCTCGAGGCTTCGTGGGTTCCGGCTGTAACGAATTTTCTTCGTCTTCGGTAGTCGGTTTGAGTAGAGGTTCAGTCTCGGCCGTTTTCGACTTGGAAGGTGGCTTTTGCAGGTGAAGCACTTCTTTTGCCTTTGTGAAGCAACGTTCTGCAAAGCCGTTCAGTTTCTGACCGAGTACGAGTCCGTAGTCGCGAGTGCCCTGCTTCGTTTCCAGAGTCTCCTCCAGATAAAGTAGTCCAGTGGTGATGCCAATAGCGAAAAAGACGGCAGAAACAATGTTGGGCAAGGCGTATGGAAACCTCTCAAATAAGCTTCCTCCGCTCCGTTCCTCACCTGGTGTCACGTCCAGAGGGTTTGCAAGAGCTCCCCCTATCGACGGCCCAAAGATACTGCCTATATTCCAGACCAACGGCATGAGGCTGAACGCTCTCGGTTGCAGCTCTTTGAAGGGCACCATCTCTGCAACAGTTGTCCTGATAATTCCGACATTGCCGTTGCCCGCCCCGGCAAGAATTCTAGCCGTGATCGCAATCGCCAGGTTGGTACTGAAGCCCCACATCAGACTCGTGATCATCGTAGCGGTCAAGCCGAGGAGAATGGCAGGCTTGCGACCATGCGTGTCGGAGAATCTACCCCAGGCGACACCGAAGGTAGCTTGAGAAAGAGAGAACACAGCTGCGCAGATTCCTGCCCACTTGCCCACCGAGTTCTGTGGCACGCCGAAGCTGCGGATCATCTCTGGGAGGTAAGGGAAGAGCGAGGTGCTCGCTATGGGTTCGGCGAAGCGGCATATGGCTGGAGGAGAGGCATGTATTAGGTTTCGGACAAGCTACTTGCGGGGAGCGAAGGCGCAGTACCTAGAATGGCCAGTTGCTGGACTGGTAGCTTGCGCTCTCGGCGAGTCTTTCTCGTGGCTGAAGCCATGGTGCTGACTGTGGACTGGCGGTCACTTGTGTTGCGTCTTCAGCCGCTTTGTCGCATGTGTAACGAAGTGTAGAGCTCGGTGAAAGCCCGTGAAGACCGCTTGGATTTCTGAGGACTCGGCTGCGCCTTTGCGCTGGTATGTGAAGAGGGCATTGTCAGACTGGGGTCGGCCAGCACGGCGGAAAAATAGTAGCTGACAATGGCTCGCCGGTCGGCCAAAGCGGCGGCTGTCGTGATCATGTGCTTGTGGATACGGTAAGCTAGGTTGCGTCCTCGGCCAACTCGGCTGTGGAGGGGATTCTTGACAGTTGGGCATAGCGCCCGCGCTGGCGTGGCAGGGTCTACCGCCGGAACTCTGCAGAGCTTACTTGCACTTCATCTCTTCTTCCGCATGGGGCATGAAAGATAATGTTGCAGCCTCACCGCACTATCTGACCTGCAGATTTCCGCCAATATACCCGCACTGTCACTGGCTGGTATGTGGCGGAGGTGGTATACATGTTTGAACTCATACAGAAGGGTGCTCGTGATTGCACACGCAAGCATCATTTAGCGTCAGTGTCTGCGCCCTTCTAACTACATGCATGGCGGTGGGAGGCTCTTGTCGCTCATCCCTCATTCTCTGCCGAGTCATGGTGGTAATGCTGTGTCCACGGACTGTGTGGACTGGCCCCGTGTAGACTCCGATCTTGAGCTCGAAGACTCAAGCAAAACGCCGCACCTGGTCTAACGGCCCACAGCGAAATCCAGGGCACCAAGTGCTTGCTGGTCTTTCTCTCCGGAGGTCAGACCAAAGCCCATGGCATTCGTTGAGCTAAGAAACAAGAGTGCAATTCTCGGTGAAGCGGTCTCACAACGCATCCAGGGCTCCGACAACTCCTTGTGACATTCTTCAAAGCTTTACATGTGCTCTTGCACTCCGATCAGCAGCCACTGTTCTGGCACTTCAAGTCACGGCGACGTTTCCGGGACCTGGTTTGCGGACACTGGAAGCTTCGCCTTCTCGAACTTCGCCTCCAGAAAAAGCTTTCGCACATTCCCAGGGCGTCATCCGGACTCAAACATCGAAGCGCCATCCTAGACCCGAGTATTTCGCCGATCCAAGGACAAAGACCACATATCTGAGTGAGACCGCGTTACCTCGCAGCAAGACATCGGTACGCTCTCCAGCGTGTGTACTCAAACTCCGGTCATCAGCCAATTAGTCGGCATCTCAAGTCACGGAAGGTGTCTGAAGAATCGAGACTCGTACGCCTAAGGCTGCATCTTACTTCGAAGGTTCCTCTCCGGGCACGGCACTGCACATCTCGAAGAGTGGTCTGGACGCAAGAATCGAAGGAAACTGCCTAGGATGCAACGCAAGGCAGGATTTCGAGATCTGGCTTGTGCACACGTGTTGGTCCCTCCACTCGTCCTTGGGCTACTGGATGCTTCATTGCATCTTCCTGTCGGTATAGCCCGGACGAAAGGACTGATGCAGATCGTCTGGCATACGTGTGGGCAGAGGAGAACATCCGTGTTGTGGCCGCTTTACTCTCTGGTTGCGAGTCCGAGATTATCCTGGAACAGGCTGCCCTTTTCAAGTCTTTCGTCTTTAGTCGTCAGAGTATACTGGGGGTCACGCCCTTCCATGTCACGATTACTTCGATGCCCTTGCAGGCTGGACAAGAATCGGCACAGTGTTACTCTTGCTTTGGTTGATGAACTCCCTTGCAATTTTGATTGTTCGATCACCGATTGCCTCGTGGTTCTGGCACGCGAGAGATCATCGACTGGAACTTCGACTTGACGGTTCGACTACTTCCGACCGGAATGATGATATTCGCCTTGCCTGGCTGGACGGCTCCCATTCCCAAGGTGTTTCAGACGGACGATGATGTCCCAAATACGCATTCGGTTGCTTGGAGCTACGTCGCTTTGTGAGAGTGTATCCCTGGCCGTACCAGTCCAGCGTCCAGGTCTGACCATGCGCATCCTGGCTTCGCTCATCCTGGGTATCCATCATCCTGTCTCTTCTACAGCCACACCTGCTTGCCATGGGTGACATCGCTTCGCTATCGAAGTTCGTCGGGCCATGCATCTCCGGTGTCCAGCTTCATGCAAGTGCATTCCAGTCTCAACTGATCCATTGCTTGCGCGGCCTTCGACATATCGCCGCTTCCAGCACGGGTATTCGTCTCTTCCGGTATTACGACCCCCTGCGGATGGGATGCATCCCGGCGCATGGATCAGGCGTCCAACTTCACGCTCATGTGCTTCTGGTTTGCTTCGTCCTGAGCTCTTTATTGACCTCCATGGAGTTGTTTGCCGTGTCCATGACCTTGTGATGGTGGTGCAGACTGGCGTTATGCCACCGGACATTGCATGCTGTCCACAAGCAATGTCATGGCATGTTGTTCCATCGTAACGCGACGCTCCTGGCGGGCGGTGTTCGACCTCTCCGCTGTGAACCGCATCCTCCATACGAGCATTGGCTCAGGTGTCTTGCTTTGGCTTTGCTTCAATTCGCGTCACGTCCGTTGTACTCTGACTGCTCTGGTTCGCTGGCTCACAATCCCTGGCCCTCGGATGTACACGGTGGTTGCATCTTCCCGCTCACGGAGATGGTCGTTGGTCGGCAGGCTGGTTGACGGGCTGACCGGACACTTTCCTGCGCCGTTCGCCCTCGGCATGAGGCCTTCGTGGACCATGACAATCTACTCGTTGTCCAGTCGAGTAGAAAGCTTTGGATCGCTACAGTCGAGCACGGATTCCAGGCGTTGCAAAGGCTAAATGCAAAGCAATCGTCGTCGGTTGTATGACGGCTAGGGATTGTCGCCACAAGCAGTTACCACTGCTGAAGATGTTTCGTGCTCCGATCCGATGCTCGTTTGCGCTGCTCGTGGTGTTGCGTCGTATCGTCAAGCGTTCCTGGTCAGTGGTATTGCGCCGGTGGTCTTGCAATCGAATGATCTCGTTGCGTACGAGTGTCAAAGCTGCTTCGCCCGCCCAGCCGATGCTCGTTAGCTCTGGTGTGGGTGTCGTAGTCAATCCTGATTGCTGTATCGCATTGCATCGTCAGTCGCCTGTTTCAGTCACCTCGTGTTGGTGTCGTTGCAGAAGTCGCATTGCTGCAGGTCATCGCGGAGGTGTCGCGACCGGCGGATGCTTGGAAGACTTCCTGGTCTTTTGCGGTGTCGCGTGCAAATCTAACGATCTCTGCAGACCTTTGCGTGGCTATCGTCGACGATCGGTGTCGCTGGCAGACCTTCGCGATGGTTCCTGGCGTGATGGGCAGTCGTGGCATGCCGAAGTGGTCGAGGTCTGCGCAGGTTGCCGCCGCCAAAAGCCACTCCTTCGGCTCGGCCACCCGGCTGTACACCAAAAGCAGCTCCACTGTACCAAGATCCTCAAGATGCATCACGGTCTTCACACCACTCCAGCACCCCCAGAACACAATGGTGTTGTTCAAGATCTCCAAGAGTAACAAGTAACATGCATACCAAGAGATCTACAATGCCGCATGGACCGAACTCCTGGTGGTTGGTGTCCAGAGGCATGCCCGACATTGGGAGGGAGAGACCCCAGCCCTCACCTTAATAAACATCTTACGCGCACACCTATCACCATCCCCCAAAAGGCCGCCAACCTGATGGCGGGGTGGGTATGACACCGCTACACTCACTAACGAAACTCCCAGGGCAGGCATACGTCCTGGTTCAATTCCCGGTATCTCCACCACCGGAAGATGTCTTAGAGACTATATTTTTTGCAATTTTGTTGTGAGAGAATTGACACTACAGACAGAGTCGTTTCTGCATTTCCACCGTGCAAATACTGACTACATTGCGAAAAGACTTCATCTTTTGCACTTTCACTGTGTGGACGATGCCACCACGAAGTCATTTATATTGACGCCTAGATCAATGCAATTGATGGCCTAAGAAGCTTCCAAATCAGTCAGTCTGGTTTGCTTTGCCCCTGACTCTCTTTTGGAGCGCAAGGGAGTTTTTTCAGTCCGACACGAAGGAAGATTTACATGTTTTCGCATTTTCATGGAGATGCACGCACTCCACGAAGAGCTTCGCAGTGCGGCACGGTCTGAACATCTGTTTGCTGGTACAATGATACTCCGGGATCACCATGGCGGAAAGTGAGACTCCAATCGTCGCCTTCCCAGATGTCATATCTTTGCAGTCCTTGGACATGCACGCATCGCACGACGAGATCTCTGTTGCTACATGATCCAAACATATCGTGATTGGTGTTCGATCTACTGCGGTGTTCTCGTGGTGGGAAAGAAATTCCGACTGATACCTCACTGTACATTCCACCAGACCTCTTCGGAGATGCACGCAGTTGTGCGAAGGATTCAACCTCGCCGCATGGACCAAACACCTGGTGGTCGGTGGTTGGTGCACTGCGGCATTCTCACAATAGGAGAGAGACTTCAGGTGTGAGGTTGATAAACGCCACAATCGCGGGAGTCTTCATCACAATGATCCCGGGCGCTGGGCGCTTGGGGGAGTGGTAATCCAGAGCATGTTACTAACATAGTTCCAGGTTCAATTAGTCAAACGGCCCACTGGGTGCCAGCGAAAAGCGTTTGCTTCCCGTCCTCCGTGGCGGTTTCGTTTTGTTCAACTTGCTAAAATCCCCAAATCTTTTTGCGCACATTTGTAGGTACTAAACTTCCAAATCGGACGTGGATGGTATTATTCCATCGTGTTGGCTGCCTTGCATTGCTGATATCATCGCGTTGTGGTGATGAAAAGGGGCGGCTGGCTCGGCTTGCCCGCTGTTTTGAGGGCGAGGCGTTGGTTTTGCTCAAACACCT
>Ga0265797_10003983_pt1 | contig 23008 bp, 17 predicted proteins | sample P2T30metagenome_FD_192433 | JGI IMG/M metagenome (GOLD analysis project Ga0265797, IMG submission 192433) | Plant litter microbial communities from East Loma Ridge, Irvine, California - P2 T30 | ecosystem: Environmental > Terrestrial > Plant litter > Unclassified | place: USA: California... | reverse complement strand
CTCGACGGCTTTTTCCAGGCGCTGCCGATCAGCGCCAAGCAGCGCGTGCACTTCCACGACTTTTTCGCCGCACTGCACCGAGGCATGTTCCAGCATCGCGCACAGGACGATGCGCTGGCCGTGACGCTGGACGAACTACTGGCGGGCTGCCGCGTGCTGTGTTTCGACGAATTCCACGTGCACGATATCGGCGACGCCATGCTCATCAGCCGCTTGTTCAAGGCCTTGTTCCAGCGCGGCGTGCTGGTGCTGGTGACGTCCAACTACGCGCCCGAGGGCCTGCTGCCCAACCCGCTGTACCACCAGCGCTTCAAGCCAGTGATCGACCTGATCGCAGCGCGCATGGACGTGCTGGAAGTGAGTGCGCCCGAAGATTTTCGCCGCCTGCCCCAAGCCCATGCGGAACAGCGCTTCAGCAGCGGCCTGTATGTCTGGCCAGGCAGCGTGGCGCAACGTGCGGCGCTTGGGCTGCCCGCCGCGGAGTGCCCGGCGTTGCCGCTGGCCGTCGGCAACCGGCAGTTGCAGTGCCGGCGCCATGAAGCGCGCAGCATCGCGTTCACCTTCAACGACCTGTGCGAACAGCTCACCGCGGTGATGGATTACCTGCTGCTGTGCCAGGACTTCGATCACTGGATCATCGACGGCCTGCCCCACCTTGCCGACTGCCCGATAGCCGTGCAGCAACGCTTTATCAACCTGATCGACGTGCTCTACGACCGCGACAAACACCTGATCCTGATTGGCGAACACCCGCTGGAGCAGGCCTTGAGTGGCAAGGCCATCGACCTTGCCCGTACTGCCAGCCGCCTGGGGCAATTGCAAGGGTACAGCGCGCAACCTGCGCCCGACCCGGTATCATGAGCGCCTTTTCACGCCCCTTTGCCGAGTGACCGCGCCGTTGATCAATACCCTCGCCCAACTCAAGGCCGGCCAATTGGCCGGTGCCACACGCCTGGACCTGGCCTGCGGATTGACCGAATTTCCTCGGGAAATCTTCGAACTGGCCGACTCGCTGGAAATCCTCAATCTGACGGGCAACGCCTTGAGCAGCCTGCCGGACGACCTGAACCGCCTCAAGCACTTGCGCGTGCTGTTCTGCTCGGACAACGCGTTCACCGAACTGCCGGAATGCCTGGGCCAGTGCACCACGCTGAGCATGATCGGCTTCAAGGCCAACCAGATCCGCCACGTGCCTGCCGCCGCCCTGCCGCCCCAGTTGCGCTGGCTGATCCTCACCGACAACTGCATCGACCAGTTGCCCGACGAGCTCGGCCAGCGCCCACTGCTGCAAAAACTGATGCTGGCCGGCAACCAACTGACCCAGTTGCCCCCCAGCCTGGCCCACTGCGAAAACCTTGAATTGATCCGCATCGCGTCCAACCGCCTGACCCACCTGCCCGACTGGCTGCTGACGATGCCAAGCCTGACTTGGCTGGCCTATGCCGGCAATCCGGTGGAGACGGCCGTGGACGTGGCGGGCGATGACGCGACAGCCAATATTGCCTGGGCCGAACTGGAACTGGGCGAAGTGCTCGGCGAAGGCGCCTCCGGCATCATCCGCAAGGCGGTGTGGACGCCTCATGCGCTGCCGGTGGCGGTCAAGCTGTATAAAGGCACGATCACCAGCGACGGTTCGCCGCTGCATGAAATGCAAGCGTGCATCGCCGCGGGGCTGCACCCTAACCTGATCAAGGTGCAGGGGCGCGTCGTCGGCCATCCCGCTGAACAGGCCGCGCTGGTGATGGACTTGATCGACCCGAGCTACCGCAACCTCGCGGCGCTGCCGAGCCTGGCGTCCTGTACCCGGGATGTGTACGAGCCTGGTACGCGCTTGAGCCTCGACGTGGCAGTGCGCATGGCCCGCGGCATCGCCTCGGTGGCGGCGCACCTGCACCGGCATGGCATCACCCATGGCGACCTGTACGGCCACAATATTCTGTGGAATAGCGCGGGCGAGTGTTTACTCGGGGACTTTGGCGCGGCGTCGTTTCATGCCACGGCGGACACCCTGGAAACCAGGGCGCTGCAGCGCATTGAAGTGCGCGCATTTGGCGTGTTGTTGGGGGAGTTGCTGGAGCGGGTTGAGGGGGCAGCGGGAGACGATCTGATTGAGCTGCAAATTAGCTGTTGCCAACCCGATGTGCTGGCGCGCCCGAGCTTCGAAGATATTGAACTCGTGCTTCAACCCACCCAACACCACTAACCAATGTGGGAGGGGGCTTGCCCCCGATGGCGGTGTATCAGCCACATTCTCCGTGCCTGACCCACCGCTATCGGGAGCAAGCCCCCTCCCACATTTTGACACCTTGCATTCAGATAAGAATCAGCCAGCCAGGCCGACGAACATATCCTGCACGTCATCATGGTTGTCCAGGCCTTCCAGGAAGGCTTCGACTTCCGCCATCTGCTCCTCGCTCAAGCCGGTCACCGGGTTCTTCGCGATGTAGCCCAGCTTGGCCGACAGCACGGTGAAACCCTGCTCCGGCAAGGCTTTCTGCACGGCGTCCAGGTCGGTGGTTTCGGTGATGAACAGGCTGGTGCCTTCTTCTTCGCCGTCTTCGAAATCCTGGGCGCCGGCTTCGATAGCGGCCATTTCCGGGTCTGCGTCCGGGGTGTCCGGCGACGCTTCGATCAAGCCGACGTGGTTGAAGTCCCAGGCTACCGAGCCGGAAGCCCCCAGTTGGCCCTTGCGGAACGCCACGCGGATTTCCGCCACGGTGCGGTTGATGTTGTCGGTGACGCATTCGACGATCAACGGCACCTGGTGCGGGGCAAAACCTTCGTAGGTCACGCGGTGGTACTGCACGGTTTCACCGAGCAGACCGGCGCCCTTCTTGATCGCGCGGTCCAGGGTTTCCTTGGGCATCGAGGCCTTTTTGGCCTGCTCCACCACCAGACGCAAGTGGGCGTTGGTCGAGGTGTCCGCGCCGTTGCGGGCGGCGATGGTGATTTCTTTCACCAGCTTGCCGAAAATCTTGCCCTTGGCATTGGCTGCCGCTTCTTTATGTTTGACTTTCCACTGTGCGCCCATGACTCACTCTCTGCTGTCCATCGCGCCGAAACGTCTACTGGCCGGCGCTTTGGGGGCAGAGTTTATAGCGCAAGAACGCATCGTTCCACCAAAAACCCTCACGGCGCCAACTCGAAAAAGGCCTGGATCAAGCGCAGTGCCCGGCGCCGCTCCAGGCAACCGAGGCTATGGCGATTCAGCAGGCCATCGCCGAGGATCGGCACCGCCCGTACGCGCGGGTCCTGGCTGACCTCCATCGACGACACCACCCCAACGCCCAACTCGGCGGCCACGGCCTCGGTCACCGCTTCCCGGCTGTCCAGTTCCAGCAGCACCTTGGGCCGGACCTGGGCGGCCAGGCACGCGTCATCAAAGGTGCGCCGGGTGATAGAGCTGGGCTCGCGCAGCACCATGATCACCTCGTTCAACTGCGCCAGTTCAATGCCCTTGGCCTGCGCCGCCCACGGATGCGCCGCCGGTACCAGCGCACACATGCGTGACTCGCCCACAGGCTGCAGGTGCAGGCCATTGCGCGGCTCCACTTCGGTCAGCACCGCCACGTCAGCATGTTCCGACAACAACGCCGCGAGGGTTTCTTGGGCGTTGCCCAAGCGCAGGTTCACGGTGATCCCGGGATAACGGGCGCGCAGGCGGGCAATCATCGGCATTACCAAGTGCGGGCCGTCCGCTGCCACTTCCAGGCGCCCGGTGAGCAATTGGCGGTTGGCTTCGAGCATGGCCTGCGCCTCGTCCACCAAGCCGAAGATCGCGCGAGTGATCGCCGCCAGGCGCGCGCCCTCTTCGGTCAACTCCACCCGCCGCGCAGTGCGGCGCAACAACGGGATCTGGTAGTGCTCTTCCAGGGCCTTGATATGCCCGGTCACCGCCGGCTGGCTGATGAACAGACGGGCCGCCGCACGGGTAAAACTGCCCTCGCGGGCCACGGCATCGAATGCGCGCAGTTGGAACAGGTTCATAGCTATCGGCCTCACTGATAGCTCGCATAACAACAAACAATTTGATTGATAACAAGCCAAACTGCAATTTAGGCGCCGTAGAGTCGACCCGTTGTTTTGCGAGGACCCCAGATGAACCCTGCCGCGCCACTGCTGCTTACCCCCGGCCCCCTGACCACTTCACACCGCACCCGTCAGGCGATGATGGTGGACTGGGGTTCATGGGATGAGCGTTTCAACCAACTCACCGCCAGCGTCTGCGAACAGCTGCTGGCAATCATCCAGGGCGCCGAGCGCCACCACTGCGTGCCGTTGCAAGGCAGCGGCACCTTCGCCGTGGAAGCCGCCATCGGCACCCTGGTGCCGCGCAATGGCAAGGTGCTGGTGCTGGTCAATGGCGCCTATGGCAAGCGCCTGGCGAAGATTTGCGAAGTGCTCGGCCGCGCGTTCAGCACTTTTGAAACCCTGGAGGACGAACCCACCGCCGCCGCCGATGTGGACCGCCTGCTGCACGCCGACGCGTCCATCACCCATGTCGCGCTGATCCACTGCGAAACCAGCACCGGCATCCTCAACCCGCTGGCGCAGATCGCCAAGGTGGTCAAACGCCACGGCAAGCGCTTGATCATCGACGCCATGAGCTCGTTCGGCGCATTGCCCATCGATGCGCGCGAAGTGCCCTTCGACGCGCTGATCGCCGCCTCCGGCAAATGCCTGGAAGGCGTGCCGGGCATGGGCTTTGTGTTCGCCGACAAAACCGCGCTGGCCGCCAGCCAGGGCAACTCTCATTCCCTGGCGATGGACCTGTTCGACCAGCACAGCTACATGGCCCAGACCGGTCAATGGCGCTTCACCCCGCCGACCCACGTGGTCGCCGCCCTGCACGAAGCGCTGCTGCAATACCACGAAGAAGGCGGCCTGCCCGCCCGCGCCCAACGCTACGCCCACAACTGCCAGACGCTTCTGAACGGCATGGCCGAACTGCGCCTGCGCAGCTTCCTGCCGGCGGCAATCCAGGCACCGATCATCGTCACGTTTCACGCACCGAAGGACCCGCGTTATCAGTTCAAGGCGTTCTACGAACGGGTCAAGGCCAAGGGTTTCATCCTGTACCCGGGCAAGTTGACCCAGGTGGACACGTTCCGCGTGGGCTGTATCGGTCAGGTCGATGCCGCAGGCATGCAAGCCGCGGTCAGGGCCATCGCCGAGGTGCTGCAGGACATGCACGTGCAGGACATCTGATCTTCCCCTTACCGACAGGATTTGCACCATGAACTATCAGCACCCCACCACCCTCCAGGCCGTCATCCTCGACTGGGCCGGCACCGTGGTCGACTTCGGCTCGTTTGCGCCCACGCAGATCTTTGTCGAGGCCTTCGCCGAGTTCGACGTAGAGGTTTCCATCGAAGAAGCCCGCGGCCCGATGGGCATGGGCAAGTGGGACCACATCCGCACACTGTGCGACCAGCCACCGGTTGCCGAGCGCTACCGCAAGGTATTTGGCCGCACGCCCACGGACGACGACGTAACGGCGATCTACCAGCGTTTCATGCCGTTGCAGATCGAGAAAATCGCCGAACACTCGGCCTTGATTCCCGGCGCCCTCGATACGTTGGCCGGGCTGCGCGCGCAAGGTCTCAAGATTGGGTCCTGCTCCGGCTACCCCAAGCAAGTGATGGACAAGGTGGTCACCCTGGCCGCGAGCAACGGCTACGTCGCCGACCACGTGGTCGCCACCGATGAAGTTCCAAACGGTCGCCCATGGCCGGCCCAGGCCCTGGCCAATGTGATCGCGCTGGACATTGACGATGTGGCGGCGTGCGTGAAGGTCGACGACACTGTTCCGGGCATCCTCGAAGGCCGACGCGCCGGCATGTGGACCGTGGCGCTGACCTGTTCCGGCAACGCCCTGGGCCTGACCTACGCGCAATTTTGTGCGCTGGACAGCGCCACCCTGGCCAGCGAGCGCCAGCGTATCGAAGCGATGTTCGAAGGTTCACGCCCGCACTACCGGGTGGACACCATCGCCGATCTGCCGCAGGTCATCGCCGACATCAATGCGCGCCTGGCGCGTGGGGAAATGCCGCAGAGCCACTGATTGAGGTCAAGGCCACGGCATTTGCTACAAGCGAAGCGCTTGAAACAGGCATACAGTTAACTCACTCCGTCAAAGAACGGAGGCATGCCCTGACAAGTGAGGAACCCAGCGATGCCGTGGAAAAATTCCGATACGCGCTACAGCACCATGTCGATTGCGCTGCACTGGCTGATGGTGGTGCTGCTGGCGGTGGTGTACGCCTGCATTGAACTGCGCGGGCAGTTCCCCAAAGGCAGCGGCGCACGCACGTTGATTGTGGAAATGCACTTCATGCTTGGCCTGACGGTGTTCGTGCTGGTGTGGCTGCGCCTGTTTGCCCGCAGCCTGGGCGTTGCGCCGAAAATACTGCCGGCACCGCCGCAGTGGCAGAGCCTGCTGGCAACACTGACGCATGCGGCGCTGTACGCCCTGATGATCGGCATGCCGATTGCCGGCTGGCTGATCGTCAGTGCCGAGGGGCATTCGGTGATGTTCTATGGGATGGAATTGCCGCCGTTGATTGGCGAGAACAAGGCATTGGCCAAGCAGATCGAGGGCTGGCATGTGTGGTTTGGCAAAGCCGGCTATTGGTTGATCGGGCTGCATGCGCTGGCCGGGATCTTTCATCACTACGTGCTGCGCGATAACACCGCATTGCGCATGATGCCAGGCAGGAGCGGGCACTGAGCTAGGCCTCAAAACCTCGGCGGCCTTGCAAGCCGCCGGTGTGGATGAAGATCAGCCGGGTGCCAACCGCGAAGCGTCCGGCCTCGATCTGCTGCTTGAGCGCCAGCAACGCCTTGGCGGTGTAGAGCGGCTCCAGGGGAATGCCGCAGGCCTGTTGCGTGCGCTCCATGAACTCAAGCAACAGCGGGTCGACCTTGGCAAAGCCGCCACGGCTGGCGTCCAGCAAGTGGTAGCCGTGCTGCACGATGGCGCTGACGTTCTGCGCCACGCCGTGATCATCCGGCACCGCCATTGCGCCGTACACCGCATGCGCACCCGCCTCGGCCAGCACCAGGCCGGCCAGCGTGGTTCCGGTGCCGGCTGCCAGCCACCAGGCGTCGTAATCCGCCCAGCCCAGGTTAACCAGTTGCGCCCGCGCCTGTTCCAGCAATACGCCGCAACCAATCGCCCCCGTCAATCCGCCACCGCCTTCGGGCACGGGATAAAACTGTGGATACTGCTCGCGCCAGGGCAACCAGAAACCCGGCGCATGCCGCTCGCGATAACCGCCATACCCCAGCCAGTGCAGGTGCATGCCGAAGGCTTTCAGGTCGAGTACCGTAGGCGTGTCCTGGGGATGGCCGCGCAACAGGCCGACGGTGGCAAAACCAAAGCGCTTGCCCGCCGCCGCCAGCGCGTGCAGGTGGTTGGAGTAGGCGCCGCCAAGGCTGATGATGCCGCTGGCGCCGGCCTGTTGCGCCTGGGCCAGGTGGCCGCTGAGTTTGAACCACTTGTTGCCGCTGATCAGCGGGTCGATGCGGTCCAAGCGCAATACGGCCAACTCCACCCCCTGCAGCCAGTCCAGCTGCACGGGTTCAAGCGGGGCGTGGGGCAGCCAATCGAAAGGACCCATAAAGGCGCATCTGCATGAAAAAGGAGCGGCAGTCTAGCACCGCTCCTTGTCTTCACAGCTCGGCGGCGAGGCGCGAGCCCTGATTGATGGCGCGCTTGGCGTCCAGCTCGGCCGCCACATCGGCACCGCCAATCAGGTGCACGTTCTGCCCGGCGGCGACCAGGCCGTCATGCAACTCGCGCAGCGGGTCCTGGCCGGCGCAGATGACAATGTTGTCCACCGCCAGCACCTGAGGCTCACCCTCGGCACCGATGCGGATGTGCAGACCTTCATCATCGATCTTCAGGTATTCGACGCTGTTAAGCATTTGCACCTGTTTATTCTTCAAGCCGGTCCGGTGGATCCAGCCGGTGGTCTTGCCCAGGCCGTCGCCGACCTTGGACGCCTTGCGTTGCAGCAGGAACACCTCACGCGCCGGCGCATGCCGCTCGGGCTTGATCCCGGCGACGCCGCCACGGGCCTCAAGCTGGGTGTCGATGCCCCACTCTTTCCAGAACGCTTCACGGTCCAGGCTGGTGGACACGCCCTGATGCACCAGGAATTCCGACACGTCGAACCCGATACCGCCCGCGCCGATCACCGCCACACGCTTGCCGACCGGTTTGCGCTCGAGGATCACGTCGAGGTAACTCAGCACCTTGGCGTGCTCCACGCCTGGGATCGCCGGGGTGCGCGGCGCGATACCGGTGGCCAGGATCACCTCGTCATACCCGCCCGCCACCAGTTGCGCCACGTCCACACGGGTGTTGAGGCACAGCTCGACATGGGTGGTCTGCAGTTTGCGCTTGAAGTAGCGCAGGGTTTCGAAAAACTCTTCCTTGCCCGGCACGCGCTTGGCGATGTTGAACTGGCCGCCGATCTCGCTGGCGGAATCGAACAGCGTCACCTGGTGCCCGCGCTCGGCAGCCACTGTGGCCGCCGCCAGGCCTGCGGGACCGGCGCCGACTACCGCGATTTTCTTGATCTGCTTGACCGGCAGGTAGTTGAGCTCGGTTTCATAGCACGCCCGCGGGTTGACCAGGCAGGTGGTCAGTTTGCCGCCAAAGGTGTGGTCCAGGCACGCCTGGTTGCAGCCGATGCAGGTGTTGATCTCGTCGGCACGCCCGGCCGCCGCCTTGTTGACGAAGTCCGGGTCGGCGAGAAACGGTCGCGCCATGGAAACCATGTCGGCATCGCCTTCGGCGAGGATCTGCTCGGCGATTTCCGGGGTGTTGATGCGGTTGGTGGTGATCAGCGGAATCTGCACCGCGCCGCGCAACTTGGCGGTGACCTTGCTGAACGCACCACTCGGCACCTTGGTGGCGATGGTCGGGATGCGCGCTTCGTGCCAGCCGATACCGGTGTTGATCAGGGTCGCGCCGGCCTGCTCGATGGCCTTGGCCAGCTGTACGACTTCTTCCCAGACACTGCCGCCTTCTACCAGGTCCAGCATCGACAGGCGGAAAATAATGATGAAATTCGGACCTACCGCTTCACGCACCCGGCGCACGATTTCCACGGCGAGGCGCATGCGGTTTTCAAAACTGCCGCCCCAACGGTCGGTGCGATGGTTGGTGTGGGCGGCGAGGAACTGGTTAATGAAGTAGCCCTCAGAGCCCATGATTTCCACGCCGTCGTACTCGGCCACTTGGGCCAGCAACGAACAGGTGACGAAATCCTGGATCTGTTTCTCGATACCTTCCTCGTCCAGTTCCCTGGGCTTGAACGGGTTGATCGGCGCCTGGATGGCACTTGGCGCTACCTGCTTGGGGCTGTAGGCATAACGCCCGGCGTGCAGGATCTGCATGCAGATCTTGCCACCGGCCTCGTGCACGGCCTGGGTGACGATCCGGTGCTTTTGCGCTTCTTCCTCGGTGGTCAGCTTGGCCGCGCCGGCATACACGCCGCCCTCATCGTTCGGGCCGATGCCGCCGGTCACCATCAGGCCCACACCGCCACGGGCACGCTCGGCGAAATAAGCCGCCATGCGCTCGAACCCACCGGGCTTTTCTTCCAGTCCGGTGTGCATGGAGCCCATCAGGGTGCGGTTGCGCAGGGTGGTAAAACCCAGGTCCAACGGGGCCAGCAAGTGCGGGTAGGCAGCAGCGGTCATGGTACAGCTCCACAACGGATCATCACGGGACGTGGAGCGCTCGAATGGCACCCCATCGGTTTATGTCCCACAGACTAAGAGGCGATCAGCTACCGCTCAATGACCGAAACTGACAACTTATTGATCCAAATGCACAGCGCCCCTTGGCAAGCCGGGCCATGGGCCCTACCCTGTCGCGAACCCTGTCTCCGGTCTGTTGTCTGTTGCCCCATGCGCAAATTACTCGTGTTTACCGTCACCATGGCCCTGGTTGCCGCCCTCGCCGCGTATCTGGTCTGGACCCAGGAGCGCCCCGTGGCGCATTACCTGTCGGACCTGCGCATCACCCTGGCCGTCGATGAAGGCCAACCGGCCGACCGCGGCAACCTGCTGGGGATCCAGCCGGAGCTGTTCCCCGCCGACTACCAGAGCCTGGAACGTCTGCACCTGAAGCTCTCGGCCTATCTGCAAAAGGCCCGTGAAATGGGCTTGATCAACGACAAGACCGTCGTGGTGCTGCCGGAACATATCGGCACCTGGCTGATGCTGGCCGGCGAGAAAAACGAGCTGTACCAGGCCACCCACCTCAAGGACGCCATGAACTGGCTGTCGATCAGCAACCCGGTGCCGTTCATGCGTGCCTGGATCAGCGCCACCGGCGACAACCGCATGGACGATGCGTACCTGCGCATGAAAGCGCCGGGCATGGCGCGCGATTATCAAGTGCTGTTCGGCGGCCTGGCCAAGGAATTCGGCGTGACCCTGGTGGCCGGCTCCATCGCCCTGCCCAACCCCACGGTGAGCCAGGGGCAACTGCAGGTCGGCCACGGCGCGCTGTACAACGTCAGCCTGGTGTTTGCCGCCGATGGCCTGCCCTTGGGCCAGCCGCAGCGTCAGCTGTACCCGATCTACGACGAACGCGGTTTTATCGAACCCGGCGATGAAAACGTCGTCAGCGTGGTCGACACCCCGGCCGGGCGCCTGGGCATCCTGATTGGCAGCGACAGCTGGTACCCGGACAACTACCGCAAGCTCAACGAACAATCAGCCCAGCTGATTGCAGTACCGGCCTATGTGACCGGGCGCGACACCTGGGAGCGTCCTTGGCGCGGCTTCAAGAGCGTGTCGACCCCGTCTGAAGTCAGCCTCAAGCCCGAAGAAACCAGTGAGGGCGAAGCCTGGAGACGCCTGACCCTGATCAGCCAGCCGCCCATCAGCCAGGCCACGGCGGGCATGAGCGTGTTCCTGCGCGGACAGTTCTGGGACCTGGGCAGCGCCGGGCAAAGCTTTCTGAGCCGCAACGGGCAGCTGTTCGCCGACGGCGATGCCCGTGGCGCGCGCCTGCTGAATATCTGGCTGTAAGCGCGTGAAGCCGGTGCGCCTGGGGGATTTGTCGGTGGGCTTCGTGCACACCCTGGCCGATGCCATCCATAGCCACGGCCTGGACCCGCAACCCCTGCTGCTGCAATACGGACTGGACCCTGCACGCCTAGCCGAAGCGGGGGCGCGTTTGTCGATCCCGCGCTATATGCGCCTGGGCCATGCGGCCATTCAACTGACCGCCGATCCGGGCCTGGGCCTGCGCATGGGCCAGCTCAGCCGCCTGAGCCAAGCCGGGCTCGCCGGTGTCACTGCCGCCCAGGCGCCGAATGTGCGCGAAGCTGCGCGCACGCTGACACGTTTCGAACCTCTGTATGGCTCCAATTACCGTGGGCAGTCGAGTTTTCATGAAGACGCCGAAGGCGCCTGGCTGAGGTTCTATTCCATCAGTCCCTACAATGCCTACAACCGCTTTGTGGTGGACTCGATCATCGCCGGCTGGCTGCATCAACTGTCGAGCCTGGCGCAACAGCGCGTGCAGGCCCAACGCATCGAAATCGAGTTCCAGGCGCCGGAGTACAGCGAGCTGTATGGCGTGCTGGGGGACGCACCGGTGCAGTTCGGCGCCGAGAACAATCAACTGCGCCTCAGCCAACCCACCCTGGCCCTGCGCAACCCGCAACACTGCCCAAGTACCTGGCAGCTTTTACTGCAGCTGTGTGAACGGGAACTGGAGCAACTGACCCGCACCCGCAGCCTGCGCGAGCGCATTACCCGCTTGCTCGGGCCGATGCTCAATGGTGGCCGGGAACCCGACCTGGAAGAAGTGGCGGCACGCTTGAAGCTGCCCACCTGGACACTGCGGCGCAAACTGGCCGACGAGGGCACCCAGTTCCGCGCGATTCTCAACGACACCCGCCGCGACTTGGCCATGACCTACATCCGCGACACGGAACTGGCCTTTGGCGAGATTGCCTACTTGCTCGGTTTTGCCTCGGCCCAAGCCTTCCAACGCGCCTTCAGGCGCTGGAACAACCAGACCCCAGGGGAATTTCGCCGCAGTCAGCGGCATTCCGCCTGACGTCGGGGTTACAGCTCGGTGGCATCGTCGACCGGATCCAGCGGGTCGAATTCGAATGCCTGGTACTCCAGCAGTTCTTCCTGGTAGTCGTCCATGGGGGACTCCTTGTTGAGTTAAATTCGGCCGCACGATTAATGACCTGCACCCGCAGCGTAAAGTGCCGTCATGACGAAAAAATGTCTGCGCCGTGACATTCCTGCCTTTGAGGATTAAACGTGTCAGGGTCACGCTGATTTAAATGGCGAATTTTAGATGCACCTGCAATCATTGCAATTGCAATCATTAACCGGACTCCGTTAGGGTAGGCGCACCTGTCGTCTGGAGCCACGCCCATGCCCGCCTCTACCGCAAACGCCGCGCAGTGGTGCATCGACGCACTTAGCACCTGCGCAGACTCGCGCAACTCGCCGCTGTACACGGTCATGAGCATGGCCAGCGCGTTGGAATTCAGCCGACACGCCTGGGTGATTCGCGGCCAGTCACGCAGCCGACGCGCAGGCAACTGGCCCACGTGGTTTGCGCGCAACACCGGCGAAAAACCCATGCTCTACCTGCACAGCGTGACGTCGTCCGCACAGTTGCGCGCATTGTCAGACTGCACCGCCCAACGCGGCATCTTGTGCAATGACAGCGAAACACAGCCATCCCCTTGGCCGAAGGGCGCGCACCCGTCGCTGCCACTGTGGCTGTCGACCGATCCACGCTGCACACCCTACGACCCTGCCTCGGGCGAAGAAGCACGGACGATCGTATTGGCCGGGTTGCGCACGTTATATGTCGATGGCAAGCCAGGGTTTTATTACCTGGCGTTGCATGATCAGGAAAGCGCCATTGCACCTCAGACGCTGGATCCTGAAGGCACGATCAAGGGCATGTATCCAGTTCGGCAACCTGGCAGCGTGGAAGCTGTGCGATTGCTCGGCGCCGGCCGGGCCTTGGCGGAGGTGCTGCACGCCGCGCAGTTGCTGGAGCAGGAATGGGGCATCATCGCCCACGTATGGAGTTGCCCCAGTTACACACGGTTGGCCCGCGAGGCGGCGGCCGCTGAGCGCTGGAACCGCCTGCATCCGCTTGCGCCCAGGCGTAGCTGCCATTTGCGCGACTGCCTGGCGGGGAGCCGAACCCCGGTGATTGCCGTTACTGGCTACCCACAGACGGTCGTTGACCCGTTGGCGGCGCATGTGGACACGCGCTTCGTGGCGCTGGGCGCAGGCTCGGTGCAGGCAGCTGCACCGAACCGTTACTGGATCGCAACCCTGGCGCTGAAAGCCTTGGCCGATGACGGGCATCTGGACACACAGAAAGTCGCAGACGCCCTGCAACGCTATTGCCTGAAATGAGCTGGGATGCAGCAGCTTGCGCACTCAGGTTTTGCGTCGACCACGGGTTTGCACACCCGCATCCATCGCCAGCCCCGCCGTGCGCTCCAGCGCATCGGCAAAGGCCTGGCGCTGCTCAGGCTCGATCTGCGACAAGAACAGCTCGTCAACGGTGCTTTCGTAGATTTTCCACATCTTTTTGCGCAGGGTGCGGCCCGCCTCGGTGATCGAGGCAAACGCCGCTCGGCCATCACCGTCGGAACGCGAGCGCACCACCAGACCGTCTTTTTCCAGGCGGTCGACCAGACGTGTGAGGTTGTAACGCTCGATGGCCAGCACATCGGCCAGTTCATGCATGCGGCGAGTGCCTTCAGGGCCGCTCTCCAGCCCCCACAACGCGTCGTACCAGGCATACGGCGGCAGTTGCGCCTCGGCCAACCGGCGCTCGATCTCACGGATGACCGTCCTGTGGGCCCTGACAAAACGGAACCATACATCAGGCTCTTTCGACGACATGCAACACCATCCGGGGATTTTCAAGAAGGTTGCAATAGTAGCTCATCCCAGGCTAAATTCCGGCATGTCGTTGCAATTGCAACTACATTGCATCGCGTCCACAAGGAGTCCGCCGCCTGGAATCCGCCTACCCTGGAGCCTTTTATGAACCCCAATAACGCAGCATCTCTGGACAACGATCCACAGGAAACCCGCGAGTGGCTGGACTCCATCGAATCGGTGCTGTCTGCCGAAGGCCGCCCGCGCGCCCATTACCTGATCGACCAGTTGCTGGATTTCGACGTAGCGCGCCACGGCGACTTTTATGGACGGGTGACCACCCCTTACGTCAATACCATTGCCGTCGATCGCGAGGCGCCCTACCCCGGCAATCTCGACATCGAACGCCGGACCAATGCGTTTATCCGCTGGAACGCCATGGCGATGGTATTGCGTGCCGGCAAACACTCAGGCGTAGGTGGGCATATCGCGACCTATGCGTCAGCCGCGGTGCTCTACGACGTAGGCTTCGACCATTTCTTCCGTGGCCGAACCGATACGTTCGACGGCGACCTGGTGTACATCCAGGGCCATTCCTCCCCAGGCATTTACGGTCGCGCTTATCTGGAAGGCCGTATCAACGAAACCCAACTGGATAACTTCCGCCGCGAGGCCGGTGGCGAAGGTCTGTCTTCCTACCCTCATCCACGGCTGATGCCGGACTTCTGGCAATTCCCAACGGTGTCCATGGGGCTCGGGCCGATCACTGCCGCTTACCAGGCGCGCTTTATGCGTTACCTGGAATTTCGCGAGCTCAAGCAACACCAGGGTCGCAAGGTCTGGGCGTTCCTCGGTGACGGCGAAATGGACCAGCCGGAATCACTGGCGGCCATCTCCCTGGCGGGGCGCGAAAAACTCGACAACCTCATCTTCGTCGTCAACTGCAACCTGCAACGCCTGGACGGCCCGGTGCGCGGCAACGCCAAGGTGATCCAGGAATTCGAAAGCGTGTACCGCGCCGCCGGCTGGAATGTGATCAAGGTGATCTGGGGCGGTGGCTGGGACGCGTTGCTGGAAAAGGACCACAGCGGCCTGCTGCGCCAACGCATGATGGAATGTGTGGACGGCGACTACCAAAATTACAAATCTCAGAATGGCGCCTACGTACGCGAACATTTCTTCGGCAAGTATCCGCAGCTGTTGGCATTGGTTGCAGACATGTCCGACGACGATATCTGGAAACTCTCACGGGGTGGGCATGACCCGGCCAAGGTCTACAACGCCTACGCCGCCGCGGTACGCCACAAGGGCCAACCCACTGTGATCCTGGCCAAGACCGTAAAGGGCTTTGGCATGGGCGAGGCCGGCGAAGGCCAGAACATCAATCATCAATTGAAAAAGATGGGTGCCGAGGCGGTAAAAGCCTTCCGCGATCGCTTCGGGCTGGACGTGGCCGATGACCAGCTCGACGCGATTCCTTACCTCAAACCCGCCGCCGACAGTGCAGAAGCCCACTACTTCAGCGCCCGGCGCCAGGCCCTGGGCGGGTACGTGCCGGCTCGGCACAGCAGCGTCGCCCCTTTGACGATCCCGCCCCTGTCCGCATTCGCCACTCAACTCAAGGACACCGGCGAGCGCGCTATTTCCACCACCATGGCGTTCGTCCGCATTCTCGGCACGCTGCTCAAGGACCCGCACCTGAGTAAGCTGATCGTACCCATCGTGCCGGATGAGTCGCGCACCTTCGGTATGGAAAGCCTGTTCCGGCAGATCGGCATCCACTCTGCCGTTGGCCAGCTATACACCCCACAGGACGCTGGGCAACTGAGCTACTACAAAGAGAGCAAAGACGGACAGATCATGCAGGAAGGCCTGAATGAATCCGGTGCCATTTCTTCATGGATCGCGGCGAGTACGTCCTACAGCAACCACGGCCTGATGACCGTGCCTTTTTATATCTTCTACTCGATGTTCGGCTTCCAACGCGTCGGCGACCTCGCCTGGGCGGCGGGTGATGCACGCGCCCGCGGCTTTCTGCTGGGCGCCACGGCCGGGCGCACCACCCTGATGGGTGAGGGGCTGCAGCATGACGATGGGCACAGCCATATCCTGGCGTCAGTGATTCCTTGCTGCGTAGCCTACGATCCGACCTTTGCCTACGAGCTGGCGGTGATTATTCGCGAAGGCATGCGACGCATGTATGTCGAGCAGGAAGACATTTACTACTACATCACCCTGCTCAACGAAAACTACCCGCACCCGGCAATGCCCGAAGGCGTCGAGACTGGCATTCTCAAGGGTATGTATCCGTTGAGCACCCACCGCCAGTCACGCGTGCAACTGATGGGCAGTGGTTCGATTCTGCGTGAAGTGATCGCCGCAGCTGCGCTGCTTGAGCGGGACTTCGCCGTGCACAGCGATGTCTGGAGCGTCACCAGCCTGACTGAACTGCGCCGCGACGGGCACGCGATGGAACGCTGGAACCTGCTGCATCCGAGCGATGAACCGCGCCTGAGCTATGTGGAACAGTGTCTCGCCGAGAAGACCGGACCGGTGGTGGTCGCAACCGACTACCTGAAACTATTTGCCGACCAGATTCGCCCCTTCGTACAAGGCCGCCGCTTTGTGGCGCTGGGCACGGATGGTTTCGGGCAGTCGGATACACGCGAAGCGTTGCGCGAGTTTTTTGAAGTGGATCGACATTTCATCGTGCTGGCGGCCCTGAAGGCCTTGGCGGATGACGGCGTGATCGGCCGTGACAAGGTCGTGGACGCCATCAGCCGCTACGGGATCAATGCCGACAAGGCAGATCCCGTAACGGTCTGAGCTACTGGGCTGGGGTCGGCAGGGGTGGAATCGCCTCTGTGGGCGCGGGCAGGTTCGGATTGGTCGGCGCAGGCGCGGGTTCTGTTACCGGTGTCGGTGCCGTCTCCGGGACGGGCTCTACGCTTGGCGCGATGGGCGCGATGGGTGCGGCCTCAGGTGGCGGCGCAAGCGGCTGTGCAGCGGCAGGCGTGACAGGCGTTTCCTGAGGCGTCTCGACCTTTTCGGCTGCCGGCGCGGCTTTCTGTTCAGGCATGCCAAGCTCATCCTTGGGCTTTTCGGGAATATGTGCGGCCTGCTTCACTTCCTGGGGCAAAAATACATCGACCAAGGCAAAGTAACGCTCATAGAACTTGGGCGCCGAGACGGTCTCGCTCGCCACCTTGACCATCGAGTCATCGGTGGAGCCGATGGGCATCGACACCGAGCCCAATACCCCGACCCCGAGGCTGGCGGAGTTGTTGACCTTCTTCAGCGCATAGCGGTCCTGCAAGGCGTTGGCAAACATCGTCGAGTGATTGCTGCCTTTGCCATCAGCGGCACACACCACGTTGAAGCTGATCTGCAGATGGGTCTCGCCGGTCTGCTGGAAACTCTTGTTGCCGGCCACCAACTTCGGATCGCTGCTGGTGATGATATAGCCCTGGCTGAGCAGGGCACGGCGCGCCGCTTCACAGGCCGCCACATCGCTCACCGGGTAATCGCGGGAAAAGGTACCGGAGTCGTCGAAATTCTCATGTTCATAAATAGCGGTCTTGGGTGACGAGCAACCCGCCGCGCCCGCCAGCACCAGCGCCAACCCTAGGTTTCGCAAGTGAAATGATGTCGACATCGAAAATCCTGAGAAAAACAGTCCGGGCGGTATTGTGCAACAGAACGGGGCCTTGGCGCGCGCATTCCTGTCGGTAAAACGTCACAAGCTGCTGAGGCTGGCGCTGCCAACTATGACAAGTTTGTTTACAACTTATTCCCCAACTTCCTATTATCGCCTTGGGTGCGCTGCTGCATACGGCACAGCGCAGGTTAAAGGATAGCGTTGGTCGGGCCGCCAATGGAGATAGGTCGTGCCTGATAAACACCCAGCCATCCCCCGCCCCCAGCGTTTGACCGAGGGCGCACTCTCTGCCCTCGGGCGCTTTTCGGACATTGAAGCCGTCAGCGGCATCGTCCTGCTCTTGGCCGCCATTGTCGCCTTGATCTGGGCCAACAGCCCGGCGGCTGACACCTACGAGCACTTCTGGAACACCCCGATCACCCTTGGCCTGGGCGACTACAGCGTCTCGCGCTCGCTGCACTTTCTGGTCAATGACGGCCTGATGACCATCTTCTTCCTGGTGGTGGGCGCGGAGATACGCCAGGAAATCAAGGACGGCGCCCTCGCCAACCTGAAGCTGGCCACGCTGCCACTGGGCGCTGCGCTGGGTGGCGTACTGATGCCGGCGATCATTTACACCGTGCTCAACCACGGCACCGCCGCCGCCAGTGGCTGGGCGGTGCCCACGGCGACGGACATCGCCTTTGCCGTCGGCGTGCTGGCACTGTTGGGCAGGTCGATTCCCAGCGGCGTGCGTATCTTGCTGCTGGCCTTGGCGATTATCGATGACATCGTGGCGATCCTGATCATTGCTGTTTTCTTCACCGCGAGCCTTGATTACATGGGGCTGGTGATCGCCGTCGGCGGCCTGGCACTGGTGCTGGCTTTCCAGCGCATGGGCATCGGCAAGGCCGCTGTCTACCTGCTGCCAGGAGCAATCGTGTGGTTCGGCCTGCTCAAGACCGGCGTTCATCCAACGCTCGCTGGCGTGATCCTGGGGCTGATGACGCCGGTCAACTCCAAGCCCACCACCGAGCGCCCGCTGGACACCATAGGCCGCACGTTCAACGAATTGATGGAGCGCTTCTCCCAGTCCCATGAAGACCCGGAGCACGTTACGCAGCCACTCAAGCAATTGCGCGAAGCGCAGCGCGAAATTATACCGCCAGTGCAAAGGGTCCAATCGGCCTTGCACCCGTGGGTGGCATTCGGCGTGATGCCGCTATTCGCGCTGGCCAACGCCGGTGTCAGCCTGAGCGGCTTCAACCTCGACGATCCCCTGCCCCACGGCGTGTTCATGGGGGTTATCTTCGCCCTGGTGCTGGGCAAACCGTTGGGCGTGATGTTGGCCAGTGTCACGCTGGTCAAGCTCAACCTCTGCCGGCTACCGGACGGCGTCACCTGGTCGGGTGTCGGCCTGGTGGGTCTGCTCGCGGGGATTGGTTTCACCATGTCGATCTTCATCTCGTCCCTGGCGTTCTCCGACCCGGCCTTGCTGTCGGCGGCCAAGCTGAGCGTATTGACGGCTTCGACCCTGGCGGCGGTCATCGGCCTGACCTGGGGCAAGCTCAAGTTCTCGGGCAAGCAATCTGAGAGCTAAGCGCCACCGCCATAAGCATGCGGCGTACAAAGCGGCCAACCGGCGCTCCGAACGACGTCAATCGCGGTAGCGCAACGCATCCACGAGGAGGCTGAACGCTTGTGTCGGTTGGCGTCGACTTGGGTAGTACAGGTGATATCCGGAAAACGGCGGGCACCAGTCCTCTAGAACTCGAATTAAGCTGCCGTGTTCGATGTCCGATTTCACCTGCTCTTCAGGTAGATAGGCGAGCCCCTGACCTGATCGAGCCCCCATCAAAATGAGGGACGCAGATCCAACAACAAGCTGACCGTCTACATGGACGTTTACAGTTCGGCCGTCCTTCTCGAATTCCCAAGCGTACAGTCCACCATGTGTAGGAAGCCGCAGGTTGATGCAGTTGTGAAACGTCAAGTCGGAGGGCGCCCGCGGCTGTCCGTACTGCTCGAAGTACACGGGCGTACCGACTACCGCCATGCGCATGTCTGGCCCTATCCGGGTGGCTATCATGCCTTGCGCTACCGTTTCGCCAGGTCGAATGCCAGCATCGAAACGCCCGCCTACGATATCTGTCAGCCCTACATCTACGACAATTTCAATTTTGATTTCTGGGTACAGAGGCAGGAATTTCTCCAGCTTGGGCCAGAGCACCGTGGCCGCGGCGTTTTCGGTAGCCGCGAGGCGCAGAGTACCTCTGGGATTTTCGCCCAATGCAGTCACCGCCTCTAACTCCGCATCGACCTCAGCGAACCGTTGACCGACGGTTTGCAACAGGCGTTCGCCGGCATGAGTGGGTGACACGCGTCTGGTCGTCCGAGTGAGGAGCCTTACGCCTAAGCGCGTCTCTAATGCCCGCATCGTTTGGCTCAGCGCTGACTGGGAGACACCCAGTTGCTTCGCTGCTTTGGTAAAGCTTTGTTCTTGTGCAACCACTAAAAACGCGACGAGGTCGGAAGCGGTCTGCTTGTGCATTGATAAGCCTCCCTTATATATCTAATCAATTTTAAGCACGTTATCAGAAGCAATCGTGGCTGTTAATTTAGTTTCTGATCCAGCGCGGCCTCGCGCGGAGTGAAAGGAGGGAAATTCTGATGGCATACGAAAAAGGCACAGCCCACAAGGCTTTTGGCGACGTTGCTCCGGCGCTTGCCGAATACACCGATAACCTGCTGTTCGATGATGTGTGGAAACGGCCCGGTCTCTCACCTCGTGACCGCAGCCTTGTAACCATCACCACCCTCATTGTGCTTTACCGTCAAAACGAGTTGCCGTACCACCTTAAGCTTGCCCTTGAGAACGGCGTGACCCGTGAAGAAATCATCGAAACGATCACCCATCTGGCGTTCTATGGCGGCTGGCCCGTCGCGGCGACCGCACTGAATATCGCACGCAAGGTGTTCGAGGGGACCGGCAAATAAGCAGGACCTGTGAATATTTTCCGCAAGGCAGGTGCCCACCGACGTGGCAGTTGCCGCCCACTATCGGTGGCGCAATGCGTGCTCAAGCCACCCGCGACTCAGAGAGAATTCCATGAGTGATTCAGACCTAACCATCATCCGCAACGCAAGCAACCCATCTGCAAATGGCCCTGATACTTGGTTCACTGGCTCGGTTCGTATCGACACTATGTTCCAGGCGACAGCACCTGGTCGAGCAACGGGCGCCATCGTCACGTTTGAGCCATCCGCGCGCACCTTCTGGCACTCTCACCCGGCGGGTCAAACGCTAGTGGTATTGACGGGTGTCGGCTGGGTTCAATGCGAAGGTGGCCAGCGAACCGAGATTCGCGCGGGCGACGTCGTCTCCTGTGCTTGCGGAAAACGGCATTGGCACGGCGCTGCTGCGACGACTGCGATGTCCCATTTCGCAGTCACCGAAACGATCAATGGCAAGAATACTGACTGGATGGAGCCGGTGACCGACGAACAATACCTGGGCGGTGCGCTCGTAAGCTGATCACGTCGGCGTCGATGCTGTGATGGATGGCTACGTAGACAATCGTCGCCCCCGATTGCAGGTATCAGGGGTCGACCTGAGCTTTAAGCGGCGCAAAAAAAGACCCCGGCCTCTTCAGGACGGGGTCTTTTTATTCAGGCTGCATCAGAACTTCTTGATGTCTGCCTGGGTTTCCAGCTGCTTGCGGTAGGCTGCAAAGTCCTGCTGGCCAATACGCGAAGCAAGGGCGCGACGGTATTGCGCCTTTTCTTCGTCCGTAGGCGCAGCCGCTTCATTGACGCCGTTCAAGCGCACGATCACCAGGCTGCCGTCGCGCAGAGCGACGGTGGTGAAGGTCGGCTTGTCCTTCGCCGCAGGCTTGGGCATGCGGAACAGTGCTTGCAGCACGGCAGGATCGATCGCTTCCTGGCCACGGGTGGCGGCTTCGGTGACCTTCCAGGCCTGGCCGTCAATCGGCTGGTTCAGCGCGGTCTTGCCATCACGCAGGCTGGCGATCAACTCGTCGGCATGGGTTTTGGCGGCGGCGCTGGCACGCTCCTTGGTCATCTGTGCGCGAATCGGCGCAGCAACCTGTTCCAGCGGCAGCTGGGCAGGTTTGCGGTGCTCTTTGGCACGCAGCACGATGATGGTTTCCGGGTCCAGCTCGATGGCGGTGCTGTTGGCACCTTCATCCAGCACTTCCGGGCTGAACGCGGCGGTGACCACGGCACGGTTGGCCGCGACGCCTTCGCCACCTTCACGGCCGAACGGCGCGGAAGTGTGCACGGTCAGCTTCAGATCGGACGCCGGCTGGGCCAGGTCGGAGGCTTCGAATGCCGCATCTTCCAATTGCTTGGTCGCTTCGACAAAGCGCTGTTCAACCTGCTGGGTCTTGAGCTCGCGGGTCAGCTTGTCTTTCAGGCTGGCGAACGATGGCACTTGTGGTGCCTCAACGCCCAGCAGCTTGATCAAGTGCCAACCGAACGTGGTGCGTACCGGCACCGACACCTGGTCTTGCTTCAAGCCGTACAGAGCCGTCTCGAATTCCGGATCGTAGACGCCAGGACCGGCAAAACCAAGATCGCCACCGTTATTGGCCGAGCCCGGATCCTGAGAGAACTCCTTGGCCAGGGCTTCAAACTTTTCGCCCTTGGCCAGGCGCGCCTGGATGTCTTCGATCTTGGCCTTGGCTTGCGCCTCGGTGACCTTGTCGTTGACCTCGATCAGAATGTGCGCCGCACGACGCTGTTCAGCGAGGTTGGCGGTTTCTTTCTCGTAGGCAGCCTGCAGCTCATCGTCCTTGACGGTGACCTGGTCGAAGAAGGACGACTTCTTCAGCTCCAGGTAGTCGATGACGACTTGGTCAGGGGTCATGAACTCCTTGGCATGCTGGTCGTAGTAGGCCTTGACTTCGTCGTCGGTGAGTTTCACCGCTGCCGGGTCAGCCTTGATGTTGACGGTGGCGAAATCGCGGGTCTGTTTTTCCAGACGGGCGAATGCGAGCACCTCGGCGTCGGTCACGAAACCACTGCCGGCGATGCCTGCGCGAACCTGGCCGATCAGCATTTCCTGGGTCAGCATCTGACGGAATTGCAGGCGGCTATAGCCCAACTGACGGATCACCTGGTCAAAGCGTTCAGTGTTGAACTTGCCGTCCACCTGGAACTCCGGCGTCTGCAGGATGACCTGGTCCAATGCCGCTTCCGAGAAGCCGAATTTGGAATCAGCAGCGCCTTGCAGCAGCAGCTTGCGATCGATCAGGCCCTTGAGGGCCGCATCGCGCAGCAGTTTTTCGTCCAGCAGCGAAGCATCGAAATCCTTGCCCAGTTGTTGCATAAGCTGGCGCCGTTGCATATCAACGGCCTGGCTCAATTCGGTCTGGGTGATTTCCTCACCGTTGACCTTGGCCACGTCCTGCTTGTTATTACCCGAAGCCTGGAAAATAGCCT
>Ga0265797_10003982_pt1 | contig 23008 bp, 22 predicted proteins | sample P2T30metagenome_FD_192433 | JGI IMG/M metagenome (GOLD analysis project Ga0265797, IMG submission 192433) | Plant litter microbial communities from East Loma Ridge, Irvine, California - P2 T30 | ecosystem: Environmental > Terrestrial > Plant litter > Unclassified | place: USA: California... | reverse complement strand
AGTGAGTCTTCCGTCTCTTCTCTTCACTAACTTTCCCACGACTCTCGTTGTCTCCTTTTGCCGTGAACCAGCACTGAAATGCTGCCTCTTTGCCTGTCTTGAGACTGTCCGCCATTGAGATGTGATGTATTGCAGTGCTGCTGCTCCTCCATTCACTATGGCACGACGATAATAAGATTACTGCTACGAATACTTGACTGCTCGCCAGTCACTGGTGGTATCAGGCGACCTGATTTTCACAGTCAATCACGGCCTCTCACGTCCTGCGAGTACCAATATTGCATACTGGTAGCACTTCAAGTGCCAACATGGCTCCAGCGCCACGCTCCTTCTTCTCGCAGTTTGCTGCCAGTGAGCCTTCGCCAGCATCTCCTGACACAACTACAACTGCACAATTGCATCCAACAAAGGGGCCTGCCGCGACATGGCATCACATGGCAGAATCTAGCGACACTCCGCACGAGGGCGCCCCAGCAAGCACGAGCAAGCTTTCTTTCTACCAAAGCCATTTCACCAAACCCATTACTAGCAGTCCTGAAAAGCAACAACATGAAAGTGCTAGATCCTTCTCGCTCCGTTCCCGCGGCTTCCTGGTCACCGCATTGATTATGCTACTCGTATTGCTGGGCATCGTTGGCGCTGCAGTAGGCGTCACTCTGGCCCGCTCATTACGCCATCGACATGAGGCTACGGCCAAACATCCCTCGCCAGTACACCTTGCATTGGATGTGAACTTCCCAGATCCAGCGCTATATTTGCACGACAAGACATGGTACGCTTATGCGACGAACAATGCTGCTGGCATTCTCGGGGCTCCGGCAAACGCTCCAATCCACAAAGATGGCATATCGAACATCCAGGTGGCCACCTCGACGAACTTTGTAAATTGGACTTTGCTTGACTCAACTCACGATCCATTACCAACCGTTGGCGCCTGGGCTATTCAAGGTCATGACAACTCAACACATCCGCCCGTGCCACGTGCCAACGTCTGGGCTCCCAGCGTCACCAAACAGCAGTCAGAGGATGGCAAGTACATGATGTACTACGCAGCAGCACGCAACAGGCTATTACATCCGGAAACGGATGCTGAAGCCCGTCATTTAGCCATCGAGCCTGCTGTATTGCCTGGCCACCCAGTGCCACATTGCATCGGCGCAGCTACTGCTTCATCGCCACAAGGACCATTCGAACCTCTCCCCATACCAATCGCCTGTCCAATATCCGAGGGCGGCGCCATAGACGCCGCCGCTTTTACCGACGATGACTCGACTCCTTACCTCCTCTACAAAGTTGACGGGAACAACATCGGCCACGGCGGCGAATGCGGCAACATCGTCCAACCACGAGTCAACACCCCCATCATGCTCCAGAAACTCCTAGCAGACGGCACTTCACCCGACGGCGCGCCCATACCAATCCTCGACCGCACCGCCGCCGACGGACCTCTCGTCGAAGCGCCAGAGCTGATCCGCTCGCACGAAGGAGTCTACTTCCTTTTCTTCTCGTCCGGATGCACGCGAAACCCTAGCTACGATCTCAAATACGCCACGGCAGATAACATCACAGGGCCGTACACGCGAGCTAATGCGCCGTTGCTGTTGACTGGCGATTGGGATCTTCATGCGCCTGGGTCGGCAGGCCTATTTCCGGCTGACAAAGGGCAGTGGAATCTGGTTTTCCATGCACGCGTGCAAGGGCAGATCAGGGCGATGTTCACGGGACGGCTGGAGTTAAAGGGACGTAAAGCGAAGTTTGTGCCGTTGGAGCATGGGTGAATGTGTGTTTCACAGTGATTTGATCGCCGGCGGATGATAGTCATTAGCGTGGCATTGGGGCGGTTTGCTTTTGTTTTGCTGGTGCTATTTCTACATACGCGGAAGCAACGTTATGATTCATGCTTGGCAAGAGACTTTGAATGCTCTGTCCTGTCTATGCTAGACCGCGGAGATTAGAAGTATCTGGCCGTTCCTACAATGCCTCCTTTGTCGCGATAGCACCTTTTGCAGGCATCAGCGGCGATCCTTTCCCACTATTGAGACGATGCTCGGCTTGCGTGACCATGTAAACTGCTAGTACACTGTCATCATCGACCATAGACTGAAAATCGCCTTGCCTGCCGCTGAGATGCTCTTCAAATCTCCAAAACCAGTATGCTAATACCATAGACCTTGAGAGTAGATTCTACTTTCCCTACCATTGAGATAGGTACTCTTCGTATCTCGGACGTAAGCGAGCATTTATCAGTGACCCTATGTGTAAACATACCTTAGCCTTGCCTACCATTGAGACTCTCTCCGCGTCTCTAGTGATAGCACGCTAACTATCGACCACGAGTGTCGATGTACTACCGCGTATCATTGAGATATGTTTTACACCTCGGGAGCGGTAATGCTAACATCGTCAAGCATGAGAGTACATTAAGCCTTGACTGCCATCGACATGCTCTTAAAGAACTTTCACATAAAATCACACAATAGGACTATGGAGCCTGATACCGCATTTCTCATTAGGTGTACGGAAGAAAGCATCGTAGGGCAAAGAGTATAGTCAACTCCTTCGCCCAGCTATCTACTCATGCCGAGGATACATAGCCTTCCACATCTCGGTACCTCGCAGCGTCAGAGTCCGCTTGGGTGGGCTCTCGCTGCCGGTCTGTGTGCTCGCAACTCTCTTCCTTTCGCGAGTCAATGGACTGACAGAGTCGTCGTCGTCAACCCAGGAATCGAAATCGACCTCTTCGCTTCCAACCAGCTCGACAGTTGACACGATTGGCTGGTGATAAGTCGAGCCGGCCGTCATACCGTCCAGCATAGCGCTTTTATCTTTGGAGAAGTCGTCATGGTCCAGTTCGTACGTACGAATGAACTCAACCGTGCCTTCGCCGAAAGAATATCTCCGCTTATCGCTGTCCGAGTCGGTAATGAGATCTGGCATCTGACTGTGAGAGCAAATGTACTGTTAGCAAAGCAAGGAAGCATCGTGAAGCCGCTATCCCCACTTAGCGTTTGCTACCTGCCTCTCCTCGTCCCACGTGTTGTCTCCACCCTCTTTGATCAGCTCTATCGGGTTGACTGTGGCTGCATTGCCGTTGAGAGGCGCGTCGAGCATCTCCAGATCGGGCATCGGCTCTTCCGGCGCTTGCTCAGGCTCTCGACAAACGGCCTCGACGTAGTTGCCCTTGAGATCGTCACGTACGTACACTGCAAACGTCGGAGTGCCGTGCTGCCATTTGTCGGCATAGAAAATCTCCTGCAGTTGGCTATTGGGCACTTCCGTAACGCTTTCATCGTTGTAGTTGCGCCAGATGTCGTTCTTGAAATCGTGAATGCTAGTCCAGTAGTGTCCTGAGCTGGGGCCGCCACGGTGGAAGAATACCGCATATAGCCTGTATTTCATCTCCTTGAAGTCGTCGAATGTGCCGGTCAACTCATCCTGCAGCTTTTGTACCTCGCCGTCCAATGCGGTCAGGCGCTCGGCTTGGAACACAGAATCCGCCTTGAGTGCCGCGGAGAGACTCGAGTCGCCCTCAATTTCCTCTTCTTCGAGAGCCCAAAGGTCTTTGTTGACTTCCTCAAGATCCCGAAGGTATTTGGCAGTTTCCAGCACTGCCGTGGGCCCGTCAACGCCGATTTTGGTCGATTTCAGTGCTTTCTGCTCCTTTTTGACCTCCGACAGCTGTTTCCGCCAACCCCAGGCGGCGCGTCGCCTGTCGAGGACACCCTGGACGCCCTCGCAGTAGCGGTCAAGGTATAGCTCATCCTCCAGTCGCAGGGGCATATCGGATTTGAAAGCGCCTTTCTCTTTGCTGAAACCGATACGTGGCATGTTGATTTGAATGAGAGGTGGCAATTCAACAATGCTCCTGTACTGCTGCTTCTCGGAGCCCTCCGTTACCATTTGAGGGTCGAAGTAGTCGTCAAGCGCGGAGTAAAGGGTGGTAGGCTCTGTTGGTACGTTGAGTTGGATGCTGGAGTCGGAGATGAATTCAGGCTTTGAGGACGAGGCGCCTGATGACAATGTGGTCTGCGACATTCCGATGGCAAAGAGGTCACGCAATGCATCCTTTTGCTCACCTCTGTTGTCGGCACCTGTAGGTTGCATGCCAGCGCGTAGACGCTGAGTGATGCTGTCGTGTACCTCGGTCACATCTTGCTGTTGAGTTGCTTTGGCCTGCGCTTGACGAAGCGTGTCCGATGTGGTTGTTGAAAAACGGCGAGCCGGGAGTGGAGGCGGCGCGGGTCCATCGATAGACGTGGACGGATCTGTGGGCTTCTGCCCAGGCGATGCTGGTGGAGTGGGTGGCATCTCACTGCCATTCATTTTGACGTCTTCGGCGAGCGTTTCGCTACTAGCACGGGACTGGCCTGCGTCCGACGTCTTTGTCTCCTCTGCAGCGCCGTTCTTGGGCTCGTCTGGCTGGACAGCACTGTCGTCGATCGCAGTTTCGGCGTGTTTTCGCTGTTCCTCAAGCTGGGCAAAGTCTTTGGGATCGAGGAATGCACGACAGACTAGGTCTTGCTCCGGTTTGACTGCAGGCCCACGATCTTTCACCATGCGCTCAAACAGATGGCGCAATTCGTCTGCAAACTTCTGTCCGCCTTGGATTTCCTGTGTGGATACTCGGCGCTGACCCACGCGCTCCAGCTTCTCTTGATTCTCCGTTGTGTCCATCTTGTATTGATCATAGTCGGTCACAATATCCCGCAAAGGCTTGAGGCTGAAGTAATATTGGAGGAGGCTGTTGAGGTAGCATGTGTTGCCGTGACTGACCAGACCGACGGGCCACGTCTCCGGGGCATGCCCGGTGCTGACAGATGCTGAAGGGCCGGCGAGCGCCTTGTGAACCGCAGAGATGGCTTGTTCAGTTTGTTCGCTCGGCTTAGACTCACGAGCACCTGCAAATATCTGCGGCCACAGACTTCCGTCGACAGTTTCCAGCGCGGCCTCGACCCCGAGGAGTCTCAGGGCCTCGTCAACATTCATCGATGTTTGGTTGTTCTCGTCGCCTGATAGCCAGTTGTTGAGATAGTTGCTTTTGCGTTCGCGCGCGATAATCGATACAGCTTTTTGCCCGATCTCCTCGAGATCTTTGTTGCCATCCGTCTGCGTGCAATCAGTGTTAGCGGGCTGTTGTGGCGCGACTTCTGCTCTTTCTCCAACGCGCTCGAGGTTGGCAGGCGCCTGTGTATTCGCCACTGGCGAGGAAGTTGTGTTTGACTTACCCGTAGAGAATAAATAGAGACAACAAATGAATCATCCGTTTCGGGTCCTAGACCATTTCCGAGCCATGCATACGCCTCCTGCGCAGTTTCGATTGTCTGCTGCGAGGCATTGAGAAGAAGTTTTGACCCTCTTCGTCGCCCAATCCGGCCCAGCATTTCGCGCGCCTTTTCCTGCTCTTGGGCGCCCAAATCCGCATGTTGCGCCTGGAAAACATTGTAGATCCTGTCATCGTCGGCCGCGCCGCCATCCGCCGGCAGGTGAAAGTATCTGTACGCCTCGGAGAGGTCTCGGCGGCTGACGAGTCCTTTGCTTTCGAGCATGGTCGTCTTGAGCTGCAGCTCGTCCGAGCCGCGTTGCTTTCCAATCGCCTGGATGCACTCGTAGTAGTAGGGCTCATTCAGAGCGTCGCATTGAGTTTGTCTTTCGTATGCGAAATCCACGAGGCTGTCCGCGAAATCCGGGAGAGCGCCCAAGCTGGCGAAATAGCTGTCACAAAGAGATCAGTAAGGCGCACGGTCTCGCAAATGCGAATTTACTTACGACTCAAGCTCGTTCTGTTGCGCGTTTGTCCGACGAAGGGAGGTGAATCTCAGATCTGCAGGGACCCGTTAGTGGCGGCGCCTTCACAATACAAACGCAACACAAGAAGCTCGTGCCAACAACAAAAGCCAAGCCAAGCCGAGTGACGCGACCGCCACAAGATCGAGCACGTGAAAGCCGTAGACTTACATCCTTGTGTTCCCAGCACTCTTTCAAGATCCCTCTGAGCCGTCGACCAGCTTTCCCCTGCCACTGGATTGACTATGTTCTACAAAGCGAAGGATTCAAGTCAGTATAGTGTCTCAGACATCACATGTGCTCGCGGTCTAGCTTCAAGGCCCATACTGCTGGTCGTGCCGCTGAGAGGCCTGTATGGAGTCTGAATTTAGACCGCGAGATTGGGTTGTACCCTTAGCTCACGTACCATCTCGTCGGCGGTCCTCCACGCCAACGCCAAAAGTTCCATTTCCCAATCCTCCAGGAGTTCTCTCAAACCACTGCCATCTGCGCCCAATCGATCCTCAATTGTAGGTGGGTTCGGAAGCGTCCAGCTCCCTTCTTCCTCCTGTGACCCGTTAATTGCCGAAGCATTCGTATGGTATACAGCCTCGCTTACGTTATATCGGAATCCAAGCCTCTGAAGCAAGTCTCGACAGTCCCGCCCATGCAGACCATAAGCCTCCATAAATCTCTTGTTGTTGCCAGGGAACACTCTCTTGTCATGCTCGGGGTTCAGTGCGTCTTTGATGTATCTCCTCAGCCTCGTCAGCGCATCCACGGGCGTTGCCAGCCGTATACCCTCTCTTTCAGGATCCTCCTGCACCACCGCATCGAATCTTGCGCGAAGCTTTGATGTGTCCGTCAAAAGGTTCCTGTCCGCCGCGCTGATCCTTGGTAATTTGAAGGTTGTCGTCAACAGAGCCTGGCACGTTGCATTTGAGCACTGCCAGCCGTATCTGATGTGCGCATGGCCAGTATCATCGAGTCCATCCGCGCGCTGGAAATGATGAAGCTGGTTCTCGGAGGTAAGGCATGGCTCGGTTGCTTGTTGGTAGTTCAGCCTGATGTCTACATGCAATCTGCACTTCTTGCAAACGACAGCAAGTTTGTAGTTTGATGAGGCATCAGGGCGTGCGTCGATCGGCGGCGTAACACTCTGGTTGTGTTTGACGGTGTACTCATGCTTGCAGGCATCTCTATGAGGCGCTGGCGCCTGACCTTCGCCGACCAGAGGAGGATGGGTCGTGAGGATGTTGCCTCCGATGTTCTTTTGAGGATCGAATTGGAGGAAATCAGCCAGGAGCTTTGGCGCAGTCTTGCCTGGACCATTTACGTGGATGATTGACATCGTTCGTGTATCTTCGTGTATCCGCAACTCTTCCTCAAAGCCGTCCGCTTGTTGTGGCTCTGCCAGTGTATTATGCTTTGGTATGTCTGATGTCGTGACAGTGCAACGTAAAACAGGCGTATGTAACAAGGCGATTCATGAATCCTCACGCCACAGATGCAAAGTGAATGAAGTGACTGCCTCAGAGGCCGCGAGTCGCGAAGAGCACAAGACACAGTTACCAAGCTGCCGAAGCGCTCACTTCGTCATTCTTAGACACGAGCACTAACACTTGATTGTGGCTCATGGCACTTGTGGCTGAGCATCACATGAAGTGGCGTTGCCTCTCGGCTGACTTGCCACCAGTTCTTGACGCGAAGGTCGGGGCTTGCCATTGAAGCTGACCACACCTCCAAGCAGATATCAACGAACGCTACCATACACGCCGTCTCGTGCGGTCTCTGTTGAACGAAAAACCCTCTGCCATTCAGGCTATCTGTCTACTACGCTCCTTCTCACACCAGAGCCACAACGCCCGCCAAGATGGCCGAAACTCTGGATCAGCGCACCGATGATTACCACCCAAAAGATGCACTCGGTCACGCCGTAAAAGCTGTCGCAGTTACTGGCGGCGCAGGATTGTTTATCAGCACAATCCAAAACACTCTAACTAAGCAAAACACTGGAGCGTGGGGCGTTTTCACGCGCTCAGGAAGCACCATTGGCATCTTTGGTACGCATGAAAAAGACCCGGAGACATGAGATCGGGAGAAAGGACGGCACTGACTGCTCGCGCAGCTGCTATGGGCGGAGCATACATGTTCACCAAGGACGCCGCCGCAAACCTCAGAAAGAAGGACGACTCGTACAACAGCGCGATCGGAGGTGCCTTCGCTGGCTCAATGCTTGGTCTCAGATGTACGTGGACTTGAACATCGAGCTTTACGTGCTTCGACTTGCGAATACTGACATGCGACCAGACCGCTCTGCGCCCGCAGTCTTTGGCTACGGCGCTGCCCTCAGTGTTGTCCTTGCCGCATTCACATTCACCGGCGGCAAGTTGACCGGTTACGAGAGAGACCCGACCGTTGACGAGGTCTCACGCAAAGAGTACCTGAGGAAGAACAGGAGGAGACCAGTTGACGAAATCGTCAACGAGCTTGGTGAGGGCAGAGGTACGCATATGATGTCCAGAGGTGTTGCGCGAGAGTCTGAACTTGGCTTGCTAACTTGTACCCAGGAATCACTGCTCCCGGTTACGAGGAGCGTAGGGCCCAGCGCATCAAGGCCAACTACGGCATCGACGTGCCGGTCGCCGCTTCATCGTAGATATGTACCATACACACAACAATACTATTCCCCATGTTCAAATGTACTCTCTCTCCTGCGGTTTCTTCTGCGTCATGGCTCCAGCTCCGAAGAAGAACAGTACTTTCGACCTCGGATATCAACCTCGGATACCACAATCACGCGACAGAACAGCTGCTTCCAGAACGACTGAAAAGCATGCTCGTATCTGTGGCAATTCTATTTTGCGCAAGAGTTACGGAAATGCATACTTGTGTCCGCTTCTTCAAGTCGGGGCTCGAGGCACCAGAGCAACTGCTCCGTCAACCAAATAATACTACGGTATCACCTCTGTCATCTTTGTAACTATCAAGCATTGAAGTCTTGTCGGTGCTTCAACTTATGTCATCGCTCACGCACTAAGTCCAATCAAGACGGTCGCGTCTGCCCTAATGTAATGCATCCCGGGCCTTCAATGCATGCATAATATCGACTCACCCTAACCCTACTCCTATCCTGGTCTACCACTTGATCACATGCAAATTGCAATCACTGGAGACCATAGCACATACAAACCATACATGTATACTCTCCCAGTGGTTTCCGGCTTAATCCAAACATGAGGAACATGATGACGGATACAACAGTCTCCACAGAGCAAAGCATGGCTGGCTGCGTCCCAACAAGGTGACGATGCTGCGACGCAAAACAAGTGGAATATGGAATCCGTTCAATAAGTTGTCATTTTGACAGGCCCCGGAATCCGGTTTCCGGAGCATGCCAGTGTTTTTTCATATAGTCATGTCTCTCATACCTGATTCAAATCTCGCTTTCAATGTCGATGCAGTCGGCAGTATACCATCATGACCATACCAGGTTCGAAGGGTGCGTATGAACCTGCGTGAGGATAGTACTTGCATGGCCTCATCACTCCTCAACGCATTTAGCACAACGCTACGATATACAACGGTTCTTCGCAAGCGGGTGATCTTGAATTCCCAAAGCTTGAACGGACAAGACCTGACCTACTAACTAATGCGTAGCGACCTCCTCACTTCTCTGCAAAGTACAGCTACCGAGAACTGATGATTGACATCCCTTCTTGTCGCCCTCGACTCGGCGAAATGATGATCCAGCATCCGCCTCGACCCGAAGAGTGAATCCACCTCTCTGAACTCCCATGGGGTCTCTCCACCAACTCCAAGCAACTCCAGTTCATGATTACGTCGTTCGGCGTCCCAGATAATCCGGCAATTGCACATCTTTACTCAACAAAGCTGACCTCGGATCATTGTATTTCCTCCGGCACGCTTCTTCTACGGCTGACTGCGACGACGCCAATCGATAGCCAGCCGTTGTCAAGTAATATGGAGACTCCCCGCAAAACGCCTCCCGTCCACTCGGGTGAACTTTCCGGGCCTCCGGTCGCTTATACCTCAAGGAGTTGTCTGCGAGTGACCAGCAACGACCGACGCGCATGTCGGCGACTGAGCAGGACATACAAATGATTGACATGGCTACCAGAGAGTCGGAGCCTTTGCTGTATACGGAGGGTAGGTGAGATCTTATCCATTATTACCACATCACTGCCATCAAGCTCCCGGTCCCTATTCCCTCTTCGTCTTTCCGTCGACAACTTCCGCGTTGACGAAACGCTATCACGCGTCTGAGTCGTTGTATCTCTTTCCCACTATTGGATTCTGTGGGGCTCATTTCCTTCCGCTATGGCGCCCTTGAAAGATCAAGATATGATCGATGCTAAGAAGATTGAAGACACAAATGAGGACGCGATCCTTGGAGATCGATCCCTCTTCGACCCAGTTGAGCCGTACTGCGCACCCGGGTTCAAGGGTATCTTTGCATCTTACTATGTCGCGCTCTGCGCCCTCTTCTCCGCTCTCGGTAAGTTCACACGCTTCAGGTGTACCATCGACAAGGTCACTAACATGATCAAGGTGGACTCCTCTTTGGTTATGACCAGGGTGTGGTCTCCGTCATCCTCGTGATGCCGCAGTTCTTGGAACGCTTTCCGGAAGTCGGCGATGGCGGAGGGTTCTACAAGGGCCTTATGACTGCCATGATCGAGCTCGGCGCTCTAATTGGTGCTCTCAACCAGGGATGGATCGCGGACAAGGTGTCCCGAAAGTACTCCATTGTGGCCGCTTCCATCGTCTTCATAATCGGCGGAGTCCTACAAACTGCCGCTGTGAACTACGCTATGCTCACTTTCGCCCGCTTCTTTGGAGGCCTAGGGGTGGGAATGTTGTCCGCCGTTGCACCACTGTACATAGCGGAGATCTCGCCACCGGAAATCCGCGGCACTCTTCTCGTGCTTGAGGAACTGAGCATCGTGACTGGCATTGTTATCGCATTCTGGACTTCTTACGGAACACTGTACATCCAAAGCGAATGGTCGTGGCGTCTACCATTCCTCATTCAGATCATCCCTGCCCTCGTCCTGGGTGTTGGCATCGTCTTCCTCCCGTTCTCTCCCAGATGGCTCTGCTCGAAAGATCGCGATGACGATGCGCTTGCCGCTCTCTCCAAACTTCGTCAACTACCGCCTACCGATCACAGAATCCAGCGCGAGTGGTTCGACATCCGTGCTGAGGTTGCTTTGCACGCTGAAATCAGCGCCGAGAGACATCCACACCTGCAGGAGCGTACGGTTGGCAACAGGATCAAGCTCGAAATCGTCGGCTGGGTAGACTTGTTTAAGAAAGGATGCTGGCGTAGGACTTTCGTTGGATCAGGACTCATGTTCTTCCAGCAGGTAAGATTTACTTCTCCCTCAACGAGGAAACAACTAACATTCTGTTTAGTTCGTGGGTATCAATGCTCTCATCTACTATTCGCCGACGCTCTTCAAGACCATGGGCCTTGAATACAATATGCAGCTCATCATGTCTGGTGTGCTCAACTGCGTCCAGCTCGTGGGTGTAGCCAGCTCTCTTTGGAGCATGGACCGCATTGGCCGTCGTCCCTTGCTCCTTTGGGGTAGCTTGATCATGTTCATCTCCCATCTAATCATTTCGATTCTCGTTGGAAAGTATTCGCACGACTGGCCTTCCTACCGCCCAGAAGGCTGGGCCAGTGTAGCCATGCTTCTGGTCTACATGATCGGATTTGGCGCCTCATGGGTAAGTTATTATGTGAATTTGCGCTGTCAACATTCGCTAACGATATCTAATAGGGCCCGGTACCATGGGCAATGCCATCCGAAGTGTTCCCGTCCACCCTTCGTGCCAAGGGCGTCGCGTGAGTCTACCCTGTTCTTCTCTCTATCCACCAGCAGTGCGCTAATGTATACTTGCTAGATTCTCAACCTCCTGCAACTGGCTGTTCAACTTCATCATCGGCCTCATCACCCCACCTCTGGTCGAAAACACCGGCTTCGGCGCATACGTTTTCTTCGCTGTATTCTGCTTGCTCTCGCTCTTCTGGGTGTACTTCTTCGTGCCTGAGACGGCTGGCAAGACACTCGAAGAGATGGATAACGTCTTTGGCGACGACAGCTCTGCGGGCGAGGAAGCCAGGCGCGAGCGGATTGAGCTGGCCATTGCGGCTAGGATCAATGGACATTGAGGAGTTCGTACTACCTTGGCATAATCTATAGATGCATATTCACTTTGTTTGTTCATTGAGGTCTACTTCACAGCGCCCTGTCGTGTATTTGTGATGAGTCGCGGGTTGACTAGAGCCAGTTCCTCGATGGGGAGGCCAAGGCGAACTACTATTTATGCAAGATGAAGTTACCTCGTTAGCTATGGAGTCGCAAAGTGAGGAGCGACAGTCTCTCAGTGGGAAGTTATCCTACAAGGTCTGCCAGGTTCGATTGTATGCGCTCAGTGTTAAGGGACTTCTTCGTATGTGCCCACAAGCCAAGTCAGTGGCTGGTTGACAGTCGTGCCTTCCTCGTGCGCGCGCTTTCTGCGCACATCCAACCAAAGCTCCCTTCTTGCACGAGGCCTTTTCTTGTGTTTGCTTCTGCGACTTTCTCCTCACCATTTCACCACAATTTCTCCTTCTCGCACTTCTCACAGCAACACCATCCCGGACTGCCTCAATTCATGTCGCTCCCTGCCGACGCAGGCAGACTGAGGACTTCGGCTCTGTGGCTGCCTGCGTCGCCCTCACTTGTACCCTCTGCCATTGTCTATCACTGACGCGGTCTCGCTCTGCGAGACTATTCAACTGACCCCTCACTACCGTAATCGGAGTACGCGTTGTAGCTTGCGGAAACGTGATCGGCTGTTGCGATCGGACAACGCATCCTGAGGGTTTGCGAGCCGTGATCGACTGTCACTCGACCTCACCACTCCGAGGTCACTTCGACACAAAACTATACCCACATTCTGTGATCTGTGCCATCGCGCAAACGCACCTCGAACCGCGAGGAACTACCACTCAGTTTCTCCTAACCGAGGACACATTTACAAACCACAAACACATCTTCATTGATCGTGTGAATTTCAACGCCATGTCCAATGAGAAGTCAACATACGCCACAAAATCTTGGGCCTGTCTTGGTTGCCAGTGGTCAAATAGTCAAAGGCCGAGACCACAGCTCAATGTTGCCTCCTGGACAACTGATCAGGATGAGACCTTGGAAGGCGCTTCTCAAGTGCCTCAAAGACTTGCTGGTCCACGGGATATTGGGAGGTTCTCCGAGATAGCATGTCCATGCTAATGATTTAGCGAAAGGGTGAAGAGTTCCTTCACGCCGCATGCACGGCGCCCTTCACCGCTCTTCGATACACCACTAAGACAAGAACTGTTCAGAACATAGTTGCAAGAGTCACAGAATCTGTGGCATACTTCGTCGCGTTGCTTGGCTTGTCCTGGATGGTCCGTCTGACGCCGTCTGCGCGTTTCGAATGCTGGTCGGTCGTACAAATAGAGTTGCAAGAGTGTAACAGCATACCCGCAGTTAAATGGCCCGCAGAAGACATGACTCTCCAATCGTACGAGCGGCTGATCTGGCCAATACGAGAAAAGATTTACAACCGCGCAAAAATATTGCAACGGCAAGGCTAATGCACGTCGATATTGAGGCACAGCTTCACGGCGTTGTTGGAGCCCTCCGCACAAGCACGCACACACGGAGCGACCGCGAGGCGTCGTGCGTCGTCACGATGCCACTGAAGGGTCTCTTGTGCACCCGAGCGGCATGCAAGCATTCCCGCTTTTACCATATTCTGTGTGGTCATATACACATGTCGGCTTGCGCATCTGCACGAGCGCAGGAGTGAAGACGGGATCTTGCAGCGTTTGTTGCCAATTCGAATCTTTGGGAGGCGAGGTAGGCTAAATGTTCCCGCCAAGCATGGTTCAAGCATCTGGATCTCCAATGGCTAGGGCAGCACACCTGGAAGTCGCTCCTGGTGGCGTCTTCCTCACGCGAGATACAGCACAAGCTGGTACAATTTAATCGTTTCGAGACGAAGATGGCGCTCCTTCAGAGAGCGGGGAATGTGAGGGGGCAAGGGTGGCAGTTGCAGTTTCATGCAGGCCATCTACTGTATATGAGTTGAGAGATCGCGGCGCCTTTTCCAACGGCTGTTGCGCACAATGTCGTGCTGTCTCCCTATCTACCAGCCAATATACCCCAGCACCGATATCTAACTATCGTTGTGACCTCTGCCGTTCGACTCGGACCCGCGGCTATCTAACCGGAGCCCGGAGTTGCTCCACAACATCGTTGAACGCTGACCGCTTAGAGGCTCCCACACTTCAAAACTGGGTCCCCTCTGTGCCCTTGGTCTCTGCCAGCCTCCGGTGCTCCAGTGCCGGCGAGCCCCTGCCCCGCTGTGGTGCAAGTGTGAAGAAAGCTCGAGCCTGAGAAAGGGAGGGGTGGGAGGAAATTGGAAAAATGGCTGAGGCCATAATGCATGGTGGGTGGGGAGGTTCTAGCAGTGTTCTCGCCCAAGAACGTTTGATAATCCAGCAGCGAGTCCAACAGCGACTGCGAGAGAAGCAGCGTGCACGAGAGTTTGAGGCTGAGCAAAGTGACTGGCTGGAACAAAGTGTTTACCGGACCGCAATTAAGGCCAGCACCGACACTACGGCTTCGGTGACGAGCGAAGTCTCACGTGCATCCACAGAAAGCGCAACCAGCTATTACTTCAGCAGCAATAGCGGTCGCGATCACACTCACGACAATACCAGTGCCTGGCGCAGGGGAGATGTCGCAGGGCAGGTACCGGCGTTTCAATCCGATATGATGCAGACTCCTCGCACTGTCTCCAACACCACCGCACCCGCCAACGCCATGATGAATTCCATTTCCAGCGCCAGCACAGGGTCGTCGACCCAACCATCACTGCAGCCGCAACCGCAGCAAGACACGAATGCAGATTTGCTTCGCGATCCGTACGAACTCCGCCATGGCAGGCGATACTTGAAGGAACTTGCCTATCCTCTGCCAGTGGACTTGCCCGAAATTCAGAGGCAAAATTTACGCACATTACTTGGGTGCGCAGTTTTCGGTCGCGCAGTCTGCGCACCAAAGATAGCGAAGAAAGTACCACAAAAGGTGCTCGAAGTCGGCTGCGGCAGTGCTTACTGGTCGGCACGATGTCATGAGTACTTTTCTTCGCTGGGCCATCACAGCGTGTCTTTCACGGGACTGGACGTGGCGCCTCTAGCACCAGATCTCAAGAAGCAGGGCGTAAACTGGACGTTCGTGCAGCACGACATACGGCGAAACCCTTGGCCTTTCGATGATGAGTCCTTCGATTTTATCATGCTCAAAGATTTAAGTCTTGTGGTGCCCCTAGGCAGCGCATACCAGCACTTCCTCGACCAATGTATACGCTTGCTACAAGTAGGCGGCACACTAGAATTATGGGAATCGGACCACGTCCTCCGCTCATTACTACCTCATCCCGCTCCACCACCCAATGTCAAGCAGCGCATCGACCACGAAATGGCTATTTCAACAGGCACCTTCCTCATAGGGCCAGGCACGCCTTTCGCGCCCGCGCAAAACAAATACCTCACACATGCCAACACTTGGATCAGCGAAGCCCTTGACCGCCGGAAACTTCCACCCATGCCCTGCGCTCGTGTCGCCAATATTCTCTACCAGGAGCCAGAATCCCTCAGCGAAGTCGGCATCCGGCGCGTTGCAATCCCCTTGGGCGAACTGCGCTGGGAGCGAGACAGAGGCAAGCCAGGTCCAGGAGACGAGGGCTCGCCGAACGGGACCGGCAAGGGCAAGGAACGCGAGCGCAACATGTCGCCGGACCAAGTTGCGCTGAGACAGACTGCACTTTTGAGTGTTGTGCAGATGATTGAGAGCTTGGAGCCGTTGTTGAAAGAGGTCAGCGGCAAGAACTCAGAGGAATGGGGCCATTGGTGGGCCTCGATGATGGCAGATTTGATGGATCCCACTCGCGGCGCAATCAGTGGCGAGTGTCTTGAGATGGGCGCCTGGTGGGCGACAAAGATTGACGAAGAGTGAAGCGCGGCGTGTGCGGTTTTGGGCGTTCGGCGCAAGGACTCATGATGGCTGGTAGCGCTGTTTCAATGCACGATACCGCTTGAGGTAGTATCTGGTTTGGGGACTGGGTGTTAGTGGATCCTGGCCAAAAGTACAATGTTTGGATTTTGGCTGGGAGTGTTTGCTGTGTGTACTTACAACGCTTCGATTTCTGTATGCACGTTAGTTTCAGCCATTCTAGTGAGCATTCGTGCCATTGTGTTTCAACTGACCTTTTGTCACGTATTCGGCTTGCTCAATGCCCTTGCGAATCTCGCTCTCGTCTTGGATGTGGGCTTTGGCTGAGAAGGCTTTGTGGAGGCGTGGACGGAAGTAGTCGTAGCCTAGTGGGTATTCACGACCCATGTATAGGAGTTCTGAGGAGAGAATGTCAGGCGCTGTTGTATTTGTATCTCTGTGGCATAGAAGTAGACGGACGTTTGTATACCCGGATGACTTCGTGGCGGAGAGGATTGGGTGGCGCCATGGTCTGCAAAGGGTTCAAGTGAGGTCGCTCTGGAATTTGAAGAGCAATTGGACGTGGTGAAAATACCAGGTCAATAGCTGGTGCTTTTGAGTTGGAGTATTATGCCTTCCGTTGATGGCATTCAAGGATCTTTGAGTGTTGACATCGAAGCTCATCATCGTTTGACGCGCGCTCGTCACTGACAAATCTGCCTCGGCAAACGATGGTCTCGAACTTGCGCGCAAGCCACCAAGGTGCTTCCTCATCCAGAACCATTGCGCGCTGTATACATTGCAGTCATGTTCCTCGCCGTGCGTAGAACATCCGCTCGTCTCTCTCAACCCTGCCATGTTGTCGCTTCATTTCCTCGCTATCAGTCCACTGCGTCCGCGGCCAACACACAACTAAGCCCAAGATGGCTGTCCGATGTCAAGACTCGCGTGGGCGCCTGTATCACCTTCGGCCTCACTCCTCCTCAGATGGCGCTCGCTGGCTCGATTCTGGAGGAAATTGCCAGCGACTGGCGTGAGCTGGTAGCTGGTAGCGAAGGATACCTCACTTCGCCCACACGGCGTGGTTTGCACAGATGGCCAGTTGCTTGGGGAGAACAGGACTCAATGGTACGCTTCTCCTTCGGACACACAGCGTGTTCTGCTCGCGGAGAGCACTGCGTTGACAGTAAAGCTAAGGCATCGTTTGGGTGATTTAAGGGCCATGTCAACAATGTTACGTACAACCGCTACGCCGAGTCCGGCCGCGTTACCTGGGTGCAGAACTACGCCAGACACATTGACCCGGAGCATAAAAGCATTTGGGAGAATCTGGCCACGCCGAAGGGAGAGCTGGGTATGATTCTAAGAAAGATTACGACGGAATTTAAATTGTGAGTCGTGACATACACTGTAAAGAGACGAGACTTTGGCTGACAGCATATTCTTGCGAAGCCCGATGGTGTTCCCAGACCATATCTCCGTTTATCATAAGCTCTCCACTGCGCCTGGCGAGACGGATGCGCTTTTGCTGGATGTCATCATTCTTTCGGAGTTGCATCAGCGACCTGCGGCTAGGATCTACGAGGACTGCGCTCTCTATGACTATAGGATAGGAAAGAAGACTGCGATGCCACCATGGATGACAAAGGTGTTTGAGGAGACTTGGAGGCTGCAGGAGGAGGCAAAGACGGTGAACAGTAAGAGGGTATGGGGCCTGTTGGATCGGGTGAGGTTGCTGGAGACAGAGAGTTGGGACCGCGAGGGAGCCGTAGAGGATATGGGCAGTGGAAGGTAGGCTCCTAAGTCGGTCAAGGAAGGCAGACCTGATCTAGGTCCTGGATCGTTTGGCATATTACTGCCATATGGCTTTCGCGATCGTCGTGCGCTAGTCGAACATAAACGCAGGGTCTTGTATATTACGCCTTTTGCTCTTTGGCGTGTCGCTGCTCCGCGACCAGGACTGGAAGGTGCGAAACAGAAGACGCTGTAAATTCAAGCTTACTTCAACGTCACACCGTCAAACAGCTCGCATGCGCTCATACACATTGAGGCGAATCAGCAGATGTTTTCCGAGTCCTTCACGCTATGACAGAGACCACATGATCTTCAACTTCCCATTTCCCTCATTGCGCATTTGGCTGGCCTGCCAGTCGATGTGCTGCTGTGTTGCACTAAGCATACAGAACAAGAGGACGACGCGTAACATGCATCATTATTTTCGCGAAAGACATGGTCACAAGTTCATGCCAGCCTGCAGTCTTATCACAAAAGATTACAACTGCCTACTTGAGATAGCTTGTACACCATCAACGGCGCTACGAGCATGGGCAACCCATGTGGTCGCACTCAGCCAAGAAGCTAAGCTTGCGGCATCGGCAATCGTTGGACAACAATCCTCTCCAAGTCACGCGGTACCGATTGCTAGAACATAACACTTCCATGGTTGTTGCTGCACGCAATATCGAAGATGGGTATGACGTGTCATGGTCCCCGCCCGAGTACATCACTTGACCGGTTTGACTTTGCTTGGAAAAGGCCAATCAGGTTGCAGAGAGTAAAGTAGCGACCACTGTCAGTATATCCGGACATGGGTGGTGTCATGAAACGTGACTTCTAACAACTCCAGTCACATGTAGTAAACGGAGTCTACTACGCAGAACCACCCACCTGTCACAAGACTAATTGCTATACAGCAGCTCCATGGCCTCGGCAGTACACCGCCACCAAGCACGACAAGAGGCACAAGCGCTGATCATACCTTCGGCATCGGCAACTGCTCGGAGGTAGCGAGTCTTTCTCTGTTTCAGCCCCTCGATCTGGGGAAGAAACAGGGCAAGAGAGCGAAGGATCGATCCACATCGCCAGCCAGCCTTTCAATTGGGCTGGGCTGCTTACAGCGCTTGCAAGGTCGAAGGAGTCGAGTCTATTCCGGAGTACTGTATTCTACATACCTATAGCTTTCGACTCCTGGTCGCTATAACGGCGTGATATAGAGCGGCCCCTGTCAACGGGGACAAGGAGTGTCAGCCACAGCGCCCGTTGTCTCTCTCTGGATCTATACATCATGTAGTCATAATAATTTGCAACAAGCGTCGGTCCGGCGCGTTGATTAACGCCCGCCCCGATCGACGCAGCCGTAGCAGCCATTGCGCAGGGGAAACCGAGTGCTGCAAAGATAGTCACCGATAGCGGTGGAGGAAAGGCGTGCTATGCAGTGTGGGCGCTGCGTAGTCAGAATAATTGGTCTGGCAGCGATGGGAGATACAACCGGCCAGAATCTGACAGCAGTGCTGCTCTGTCGTTGTCGTCACATCCTGTACCTAGCCTCTGCTAGCTGTTATTAGTCAGAAGAAAAGTAGAAAACCTATGCACTGGCGGTCCGCCAAAGCTTGATGCTGCCGCCGTCCAAACGTCCGTACTCAGGCAAACTGAGGCGCTCGTCTTGCCTTGTGCGACCAGACGCCGGGCGTGAACTTCAATTCCACCCATCGCTCTATCCACCACCACCGCCACCACCCTCACCTCACCTCCACCACCACCACCTCTCCGCCCACCGCTCTGCTCCTCGGCACGCCACGCCGCCGCTCGCCCTGCTCTTCTAAATCCCGTCTGGCTCGCCGTCTGCGCCAGACGAGCCGGGAGGGACCGATTGCGCGCCCAGCTTGCCTATGCCTCCCAAAGGCAAGCTCTCCAAGAACGCACCCAACTCGCACGACAGGAGGCACGACCACGGACTCGCCGCGCCCGGCAAACGTGTCACCAAGCAGCGCTCCAATACCCAGCTGAGCGCGCAGCCCAATGGTGTCTCGTTGCTGCCCGCGTCGACTACCGCTGCTGTAACGCCAGACTCGGCTGCCGACTCGATCGACCCTCTGGCCTCGCACCCTGCTGGCAAAAACCATGCTGCGCCCGCTCGCACCGCGCATCACCGAGACAGGACTGCTTCCGACGCTTCGTTCGAGGAGGTGGTAAGCCCGTGCGGCGACATGGCCGACACCCAGCACGACTATGCTCCCCATGCGGATGCCCAGTCGTCTGCCAACAAGTCGACCTCGCCGCCCGCCGGCAGTACCCTCGCCATCGTATCCACCATCTTGACTTACTACCCACTGCGCGACGCCATTTCTATCCTCATTCTTCTCCTCTCGCTTCCGCCCACCCTGGTCCTCATCATTCAAACTCTCTTCGCGTCCTTAACCTTCGTTCCGCCTACCGCCGGCATCTCTCTCTCCACTCTTCCCAATGTCAAGGACATGTTCAACGCATCCAGCCTCGGCTACCCGGCTCTGGCGACTATACTGCTTGTGGATCTCATCTTTTATCTGTGCTGGCTGCCAGTCTGGAAACCCATGCAGAGCATGTTCTTGGATCTATCACAAACAGTCATTGCGGTGTCTTTGAGCGGAGCCGCCTCGAGCAGCGGCGGGCCCACGTACAGCATTTTGACGTGCAGTACCGTCGTTTGCGTTGTGCACGTGCTCCGGTATAAGGCCATACATCTCACCGCTCTTGATTATCTTCGCTCTGTTTTACACAGGATGGATCTTGGCTTTGACGTCAACATTCCTTCTGCTGCGTCTTCATTTCTATTTTCTTCCCCGTCTCAACACGGCTGGCTCTACACCACCGTGCGGACGATGCTTGGAATTCACATTGTTTCGCAAGGAGTCACCACTTGCATCCGCCGCTCTCTTGCCAGCGCCAACGAAAGAAGCTCCAACACAACCTCCGCCAGATCAGATCCCGAAGCGACTGCTGGCGTCGACACGACCCCTCGAAGCTACTCCGCCGATGACCTCAAGCATCCTCCCCAGCCATCGAACGGCGACGGGCGTCCACCCGGACCCACGCCCGCGCATCGCGAGAGTAAAGTGCGAGAATCTAGCAATAAGAAGAAGCGGAAACAGGCAAACCAAGTGAGGAGCCAACAACCGCTTTGGGCTGCTATTGCTAGTACAAAGGTTACTTTCGTTAAGGAGATGGAGCAAAGAGACGCGGCCGACGATGCAAAGGAGGCTGCTTCTATGGATAATGACACAAACGACACATACTCAAGTTCTGCAACTAATTCGACCGACCGTATCTGGACCTGCGAGGTACGCGACACCGACATCAGGTTTGGTGTCGAGTTAACTTCCCAATCCGCATCCGAGAACATCAAGGCCGCCAGCGATATTTCAACCATCAGCGCCGGCATCGACAAATCTAAGCCGTTCTACATTCGAGTGAACGGTGCAGCTTGGAGCTCTACAAGGATTATTTCGAGCGCTTCCAAGAACGATTCGACTGGCAAGTGGTGGGGTGGCGAGATCTTTGGCCTAGCACCGCTGAGCAGCTACCACTGCGAAGTCATTGGTATCGGCAGCCAGCGTGTTCTTTGCTCTGCCAACTTGATTACTCTTCCTGCACCCACAGCTGAGCAGGCCGCCAGCGCACTAGTTCAACCTCAACACCAGGCTCTTCGACCATCCTCTCCCATTACTACTCTTAGGCAATCAATACAGCAAGCAGAATCGAAACTTGCGGACGCTAGGAATAAGTTCAAGAAAAGCAAAAAGGATCAACGCACTGCTCACGCGGACGTGAAGCGCGAGATCAATACGCTGAAGGGTAAAGTCGATGGGTCCGCGATGGACGATAAGCAAGTTCGTAGGCAGGCTCAGATCACCCAGCACAAGAACACAGCGGAAGAAGCCACCACCGAACTCAAGGCTCAAATCGAGGCTCTTGGAGAAATTCCGGCTGCTGAGGCTTCTGCTGCTGAGAGCAAGCGTCGTGCCTGGAAATCTGCCTTTGATGCGCGCAACGCTGCTAATCAGGACCTCGAGACAGCCAAAGCTGAGGCCGACCGTGTGGCGAGGGATATCAAGTCTGACATCTCTGCCACTGTCTCGAAGCGTGAGAAGCTCGCACTGCGCCACCAACAGCGAACCGAGGAACTCGAGCAAGCCGTCGCCAAGCAACAGGCCGACCAGTCTGCTAGGTACCGACACGAGACCGAGCGTGCGAACAGGCGGCAGGAAAATGAACGTACAGAGGCCCAGCTCTCTTACCACGTGGGCGCGATGCAGGCAGAGATAGAAACCCTTGGCCAGAAGGCGATGGAAGCGTACCACCAGGCCACCGCCCTTCAGAGCTACGGTACTGGCGTCCCTCCTGGATTCATGGGTGTTTCGTCTCCGCCGACGCCTGAGAACCAAATGCCCAATGCAAATGGTACTCTCAGCCCGAACAACGGTTTCGCTGCCTACAACTCCATGCAGTATGTCAACGGTTTCCAGCAGGTTCCTGCTCCACGCGGCCGCAGCTCCTCGATGCTTAGCCAGTACTCCGGCTTCACCGACAATGGAGAAGACTACGTTTTCGAGCCGCGCCAGCAGCACACTTGGCCGATGCAGGGTAACGCTGTCGCCGGCGCTGCTGTTATCGACGAGCGCAACTTGAGCAGCGAAGGTTCTGGTTCTGGTACGAACGGCAGTACCGCGTCCAACAGCCCAAGACCTTCTGCTACCGCAAAGCCGTTCATTCCCGCCGATGCGGCTGCGAAACCTTTTATTCCTGCTGCCTCGCGGACGAGTCTTGGAACTGCGGGCAAGAAAAATGCTGGTGCGGTTGGTTCGGGGGGAAAGTAGATAGCTCCAGGTCGACTCGCTCGATGAAATGTGGATTTTGTTTATGTGATTATGTTCTGATATGCTGGCTGCCTCACTTTCTCGCTCGGTTGACGTTTTCACATGTGGTATTTGTCGTCTTTCATTATCACGCATCCTCAGCCAATGACTACCGAAACGTGCCCCTGTATAACGCTCACAGCCTTTCTTCACTCACGCCTAGTGTATCCTCCTACGTCATTGTAGTTGTCAGCGCCGCGTGTGGCTCAATTGGGCGTATCCAGGATTTTTGAGACCCTGCCGCGTCCCTTGAGCCTCGATGAGCCTGCGAGGGCTGCTGCGGCGGCGGCGGCGGCGGAGCCCACTAGTTTGTATCCCCACCAAACGTGCCCGCTCGTGCCCGCTACTACACGTACACGTGAACTTGTCTCCGTCCTAATTAGATTAAATCGCCCTCCGCCCTATCCTCTTCGGTCTTTCTTCACCGACAAGTCTTAGGACGAGAGAACATCCAGAACAATTTTTCTTGTGCACGCAGGAGAATTGCCAGATACCTTACCTTTGACACTCTCGACT